>Ga0065711_1026737_pt1 | contig 61059 bp, 39 predicted proteins | sample Hoacrofraction12_FD_59098 | JGI IMG/M metagenome (GOLD analysis project Ga0065711, IMG submission 59098) | Hoatzin crop microbial communities from Cojedes, Venezuela - Epithelial fraction 12 v2 (version 2) | ecosystem: Host-associated > Birds > Digestive system > Esophagus > Crop | place...
CTGTGAAGCAGCTGGATCCTAATCCTAGTGCAGTTAATTGACAGTGAGTTACACTTGTGTGTTGCCACTGATGAGACAGTGTTACAGGCATTCGTTCAAGACAGAAGGCACAAGTCGCTGTCACCCGTGGCACAATCTGACCTCAGAAACTTTTCGAGTGTGATGTTGGGCATGAAAAGATCAGGCTGCAGTCCAGTTTTGGTAGCTTGGGAAAGAAATGTTAACTGAGAATACTGAAACAAATCCACAAAATGTCTTCAACTCTTAATTTCCCCTGGACTGAACAGTGTAGGTGCCAGCATGTCCAGTCATGGATCCAGAATCACTTCGGCTCCAACAGCATCCGTAGCTCATCTGATTTCCTTGTTTCTTGATGTCTGGTTGGGCATAGGGGCAGTTAGCACTAACAGGCTTAATTCTACCAATGTGCATAGGCCAAACATAGTTTTGGTAACCGGAGGTTAAATCAAGCAAAAATATAGCTGCACTACCTTTTCAAAACTGCTGTGGAGGGGTTTCTAGAGTACAAATCTGACTGCAGACATCAGAATTCAAGTTACTCAAATGTTTGGCTCCTTTTATCTATTTTGGATCTGGCTGTTAGCACCTTGGTACTTGTATACAAAGAATACTTGATAGCGCAATCACAAAAGCAATAAACAGTCTTACAAAGGCATAGATCTAGGGTGACTACTTCAAGTCGAATCTTACTTTAAGCATGATTTCAATGTCACGTATCATAATTGCATCTAATATTAGAGACTGACTTAATGCAACACAATGTCAATGACAATATAAAGGCAATCATGAACAGGGAAGATAACTTAAAAATGTTTGGGGGACTTCTGTAGACTTTACAAACCATTTTCAGCAACACTCAAAGGGATCCTTTTTATCTCCAAAGCTTCTGGACCCTTTATCCCTGTTTCCATTTTGATACAGGAATCTACCTGGAATCTAGATGTGATTTATTTTGGGTATTTTTTTTTTTCCCTTCCTCACATTCGTAAATTTATCTACTGCAAAGCCCTGAAGTTGCATATGTAAAGCTGGTTAGCAAGTTGATTAGATTACCAGTTGCTGAGAATTAAATAGGAAAGGGTTTTCTTCTTCCCCTGAGCAACATACCACCACCTCCTCCCCAAGGGATATGGCTTAAAACATGTGAAGCTATTCTCTTTTGGCTCTGTCAGAGTCTGAAGGCAGAGCAAAAATATCAGACCTCTTCCTAAATGACTGGGACTCTATCAGATTTTCTGTGGACACAGGTTGCAGCAGCATCACCTGCTTATAGCAACTTGGTAGCACGTAGCTACAGAAGGCCCCCTTTGCTTGCATGTGGTCACCCCTTGCATTAGTGCTTGTGATGGGGCTGTAATTTCAACGAACCACTTAACCACGGGGTCTCTGGCTGGCAATGATGTGCAGGCACAGGGGCACAGGCAGGTGCTGGAGAGGACCAGCCTTTGTCAGCGGCACACCTTAGATCTGCTTATGCCAATCACAAACTGGCGTCCTCCCTGTGCTTCAGGTTTGGCTAGCACTTCATCATCCCCCACCACAGCGATAGAGCCTTGCCTGTTTACACTCAGCTGAAATTTTGAAGTGACAAAACTAGAGACAAGCACCTTACAAAACCCATGTGACCGAAGCAAATGAAGAACCTCTGCAGAGGTTCATGTGGCAGCAGAACTGAGAACAGAAACTGAAACACAGAGCTGAAACACAGGAGCTTGCCTGGGCTTTTTCTACTCATTTAAACAGCTGCCCCCCAAATAAAACCGAGTCCAGAGGTCCAGACAGCATCAGTTGTACTCCAGTCTCACTGGTTTGTAATGAAATCCAGGTTGCTGGAGCTGAAGCTGAGGAAAGCTGTAAAGGTGACCCTACGGGAGTCTAATAAGGCCTGAATTGTCAGGATCTCCTACAATAGATACGAATTCCCTTTTTGTTTCAGTGGGCTGCAATTCTAATAATGCTTTGAATGTCAGTACTGATAACTATTCCTAATTAGTCCTTCCACTTCTGGGAGGAAGGAAGGAAGGAAGGAATCCATAATACGAAATGAATTCTAATGAGGGACGAAACTCTCCTTCTAAGAAAAAGTGCTCCGAGAGCTGCAGAGACTTGCCCCACTGGGACCTGGCTGACACTTTAGCTTAACACTTGAGAGTGTAAATGACCCTACAGAATATAAATTGGCTTATGCATCTTCAGCATTAGCTGCTGAGCAGCCAGTGCTTGGGAAAGTTGACCTGTTTATTCAGGTTGACTTGGAGCTTAGCTGAAAAAACACCTGGTTTTTGTTGGGTTGGGAGTGAAGGTGGGGAGATCACATAATTTCATTCTATGTTAAAACCTTATTTCAGAAGCCTCCCTATGTGTGACAAGGAAACAGAAAAATTAGAGAATCCTGAGGTGTCCTTGCTGCCTGGTCAACTCATGGTTTCAGGATGTCCCCAGGTGAGGATACTGAAATTGTAAGCAAATGACTTTATAGCCCTGAAAATGAGCCTACTGATACAAGCTGATGTTACCAATGCCCCTAATTAGCGTGCAAGCATAGTCTTTTAAAGCCCAGTTTTAGAGTTGAAAACACGACTTCAAATCTATTAATGATGCCAATGGCTAGCCCGTGTGATTTGGGATCAAAGAAGAAAAAAGCCGCAGCAAGTGAGCACTTACAAAAGAGCAGGAGGCGGGGGCAAGGAGGCAACACCATTAGTTTACAATTAGTTTCCTGAAATTCAGAAAAAAATGTGAACATTAATGCTTTCAAAATTTTGAAAGACGCAGTGTTTCATAAAAATATGGAGGGGAAAATGACTTCACAGAAGACAAAGGCACTGCTTCAATTAAATAACTCATCCGTGCCTGGAAAAGCCACCCTCTGATTCACATTTTCCTCTACTGTATCAATCCAGCAGAGGTTGCTAATGACTCTGACTGCAAGTATCTGGTTTTAGTCCAGTCCGTAAACTGAAGAATGCAGCTTTTTTCCATCAACCTTCGTGCCTGCTTTTGTATCCCTGCTTGCACTTCTGAAAAAGGCATTGAACACACCTAAATGCTCTTCATCTCTGATACCTGGTAGCCTATAGCTATGCCGGTGCAGCCTAGTAGAAAGAAGGCTGCCTTGCTTTTGTTGCTTTATGAAATAGTCCACTTTTATTTTTACTTTTTCTGCAAACAGCAAATTGCTAATGCCTCTGCCTGGCAGGCAGGATTGCCTGATCCTCATTGCTGCAGTTCTGCTGCCAATGCCCAGGGCTCAAGAGAATTTTTAACAGCGTAAAAGACAGGCTGAATATGACTAGGTGGTAGATTTAAGGTTGGATTTTTTTTTTTCCCCTGAGGACTTTGTTTCTCTTTCTTTCATGTCATGTATTATTTCTAGGCTTGAGAGGGAGGTAAAAATAAGTGTTTGTTGTTCTTTTGATTTTTTTTTTTTTTTTAAAAAGAGAAATTCTCTTCTCCCTGCAAAAGAGATTGACATGGTAGACCATGCTTCCAAAGGGGATGTCTCTTCAGTTATCTGTTCTTCATCTGCCTGCTGGGATCTATTGTGGAAGTTTAGAAAACTTCTGTTTCCAGTTAAGCAGTGTGGCAACAGCTGCACATATCTGGAAATCCAAATAACCCACTCCAAGTTACAGAAGGCAAAACCCACAAAAATTACGTGAGAATTAAAACTGGGGTATCTCCTGTATTTTACATCATTTAAGTGTGAATAATGAAAACCAGCAACCACCATTCTTGACTGTATAAAAAGCGTGCATGAGCAGGTAAGCACTTTAAACAAGAAATATAGTGCCAAAGTTATCTCCGCTGTAATATCCTCAGATTCACTGGAGTTATAGGAGGGATTAATTTGCTTCATAATGTTTGAAGACTGGAGGAAAAAATGAGTTAAAGCTTTCTGCCAGAAATTCCAATCGGCATTGAAGAGGTGAATGAATACTACTAAACATAAATTTAAAAAAAACCCCAACTCTCCTCTTACCTGTTCAAAGATTGAAATGGGTGATTTTCATCCATTTTTCCTCTGTGCAGTGGCTTTGCCTAGTGAGAGTTTTACTAGCACAAACATATTGGAAAAATGAACTTTACAGCCAGGCACAAGTATTAAGAGGAAACATTTTTTTTTATTCAGAAGTGAACATTTGCATGAACTGTGCAAATACATATATCCACTGATATAGTGGCAATAGAAGAACTATTGTGATTAAATTCAGATCAAATATTCTGCAGTAACTACTTGTGCAACTATGGAGTAAAAAGAAATACTAGAGAAATAAGTAGAAGAAAGGAAATTGCACTCTGCCTGTAGATATATTTTTGAGAGCAAAAACAGAAACTAATTTGTACACTCAAATTATTTACTGTGAATTACTGACTTAGATTTGGCCCACTATAATGGATTAAGATGAAGAACTGATATACTGTTATAAAACGTGTGCTCTCATTTGAAACCTATTCCAATCAAAATGGAAGTATTTTGAATTTTTATAAACATGTCAATTATGAAACCTGTGGCCAGTTGTCTGATGTTAAGAGAGAAGTGGGAAACCTTGATGATTAAGCTATTTGTGAGTACAGTACGATAAATTATTCAGCAAAACAGCTGCAACATCTATAAAGGTAACAAGCCTTAGTTTCTGGCCTGAAGCTGCGATAAAGAAAGTGCAAACTTCTGTATTGTCCATCTCCTACAGATTCCTTTTTCATGGCCATACTTGAAAAAATTACTGGGAAGTGCTTCGGTACTGTCTGTCTTGGATTAGGTTTTACCAATCTGCTGAACAATTTACACTGAAGTGAGTGGTTTTTCTGAAGACTTTTCACCTTTAAGGTGAAATAACCCCATACATAACCTTCAATGCAAATGTTTATAGCTGCTAAACAATTTTCTAATGCAGCTGGCCATTTTTATATCTTGAAAAACTAGTAATGATACAAACGGTTGATTATGGTTTACAATGGCAATAAACCTCTCAGTATTGACTGTTACCAAAATAAACTGCCATTCTGTTAAATGTTAAATAACAAGTCATAAACTGCTGAAAACAACCAATTTCTTGTGGATTATTGCCTGAATAAATTTTAGAAGGAAGTGCAGATCATGAAGTTGTGAGCAGCAGATCAGGCCTAATGAAATTTTCTATATTTTAAAAAGCTGAAGAATCTCCAGAATATGATGCAATCTGTAATGTACATTAAACAACAAAAACTTAAGTTGTCTGATACTTTATTTTTTTGCAAGACTATTGTTGTCTTCAGACACAAGCTATTGTTTTTTTCCATTGTTTCTTTGGGCATTGAAGAATCTTATCAATACCGGCACGTTGACCCCACTGAGAAGGCAGAGAGGAGCCTTTTTAGATACAAAGCATCTGTATGAGAGTCCACACAGAAACAGATGGGTTAGCATCTCCATTGGAATAATTACTATTGCTAATCTTGAAAGCAAAAATGCTATCAAGCATTCATAGCACAGGCGCCATCTTCCCAACAGTGAGTGACAGAAGACGTCTTCACCATAGCAACGAGTGTTATCTCCTAAGAATAACATTAACCTCCCTTGTTACCAGTTTGAAATCTTGGAGTATAAACAGCAGTTGCAAGGCATGTGTGTCTTGATTGTACATTTTCATTACTTAATGCGTACCAAGCACGTATTAGCTGAAGTAAGACTAAAAAAGACATCACCAGAAGGGGAAGCAATTAAAGGGCTGGAAATACAACCATTAAAAATCCAGGCCTGGAAGCATGATCAGCGACAGGTCTCCTGCTCATGCTCATGAAAATCAGACCTCTCCACAGAGAAGCCTGGCAGAGAGTGCTCTTCAACAGCAGCATCCTCCCCCTCGATCCTCAGGTTGATTTTGAGTGTTGGGGAGAGGTGGGAAAAGAGGGCAAAAAGAAAAGGGAGGGAGGGTTATTTCTAATTCTCTCCTCTCCCCACACACTCTTCTCAAGCAGGACTGAACTCCAGGAAACGTGAAGCAAATATTTTAGCTATTTTAAATTGCTGCATTATGTATTTTTTTTCAGAATGTCACCAAAGCTGTTTCGAGTAAAGCAGATGAAATTCCCCTCATAATAGCCCTATACGATATGGTGATATCCTGGGAGTGCCGTAAAGATACCATTAAGAGACATTTCATTTTGGCCTCCGGAGGCTCTACACTTATCTGTTTTGACTTAAACTCTTTTTTCCGTCTCTGCAAGAGAGGAACATGACAGAGGAGTTGCACAAAATGAACTCAGATCAGGGAAGACAGATTGTAAATCGAGACTTGCGAAGGCTAAATCATGTTCTCGCTCTTGATCTCTTATCTGATAGCTTTTATCCAAAAGGGTATTGAGGAAGTTAATTGCAACTGCTAAGATGAATCTGTAGGAACTATCATTCTCCAGAGCCTTCTCTCCCCTGCTCCCCAAACTCTGTGCTGTGGTTTTTTTCAAGGTTTCAGGTATGAAATGGTTATCTTATGAATTTTAACCGCCTTATCCTTCCCTACACAAATGTTCAGACGAAGAAGGAAAATGTAGCTTTTCATTTGCAAGATTTAGGAATCCAGAGAAGCAGAGCAGGAGCAGGGAAAGGAGATGGCTTTCTGCATTCGAACACTCACTGTACTTGGCAAGCTAAAGACAAAGGTAAAAAAACTACCTTTTGTGTTCAGAGACTGAAGTACTATAGACAGTCTTGGATTAGAAACAGGCTGAAATTCCTGCTGTAAAGTTCTAATTTCCTTGTGTGGCATGGCTTCCAGATACACTGTCTTGCAAAGGTAGTGGATTTGTGAGTATGTGTTAAGACAGCTTTAGGCATATAAAGAACAGGTATTGATAGGCTGTGGGAGACTGGTTACTTTCTGGAAATAGGCATCATAAAACTCTTGGTGGCAAAATATTGCAACTTACCTTTTGCCAGTATGCATTTTCATACTCTCAGGTTACCAGACTAACAACAGAGCCTGTTGTTACCTAGTTGAAAGAGCACAGGCCTCAGCTGACATGCTAATGTTTGAAGGAAGACAAAAATGTAACCAACAGCTGTTAGGAAAGATCAGGTTATATCATACTGAAAAGGAGAGCTCTTCCCTCCCAGATAAGTCAGATGGGTATGAAGGACATTAGCGTCTATGCAATGCATTGAAAATCCCATAAGGCTACTGCTGGTTTAAATGTGAGCAAAGGTCCATACCTAAAACTTGGACGCACTGAACCACGTTGAGAAATCCAAGCTCAGATCCTAGAAACCTCTGCCCTACTACTGCCCTGCTCTGCAACAGGCACAAGGAGGCTGCATGCAGTGGGTTTCCAGCACAGACGGTCTCCAGTGCTGGAGACACTGGGGACACTGTATCTGGACATGACCAGAATCACCCACACCCTGGCAAAGCCTCACAGGCCAGCACCAGCTGGTCAGTGGAAAGAGCAATGGGTGGCCTCTAACCTTTCCCTCTTTCCCCCACGAATGACCTTGCATCTGCTATCATGCTGCTGCCTCTGTGAGTGATATGAGATCTCCTCTCTGCTCTGTCCTGTGTGAGGAAAGGGAAAATCCTCTAGAAAATCCAGCTACAGGGCCCTGTAATTTCCTGGCCACTCTTGAGTACACACTAGGTGTTTTTTCATACCGAGGGTCTTCACTGCTAGGCATGCTCTGAGGATGCCTAGGGGATGCAGCGCTGCACAAAATATTTTGGAAGGTGTGGGTGTCTTTCAAAACAACATGGGAAGTGTCCATTTGATCTTTTTGTGTTTGGTTCGCCTTCCCTTGCAGAAGGCCTCAAGACCGGCTCTGTCATGTCTTTGATATGTCCCACAGAATATGTCCCATGTCAGGGAAAGAGATGGGAAGTTGTGGGTTTTGTTCTTGGCTCCAAAGACTGTTTGCTTAAAACACAGCAACGACCCTTGAAACAAGAACAGGAAACTCAGCTTCCACCACTCGAGGAAAGACCTGCCTCTCTTGTTTGCATTTGTTACCTGCACAGTGCACTGGCACCTCTCTGCTTCGCACAGACATTCTGGGAAGCCCTGTTTAACCCATCATGTGTGGCGGGGGTTCTCCAGGTAGGCTGCAGTTCTGCTACACATAGTGTGCATCTGCAAAGTCCTTGATCGTCATGATGCACAAAGAATTTTGTGAAATTATATTTGGTTAACCAGCAGTAGAAAACCCTAGCAATATGCAATGGCGTGGTTGGTGTGCATGCAATGAGGTGGGCTAAATCCTGTCACTTGTTGCAATGGCTTTAAACTAAGAGAGAGTAGGTTTAAACTAGATATAAGGAAGAAATTTTTTACGATAAGGGTGGTGAAACACTGGAACAGGTTGCCCAGAGAAGCTGTAGGAGGCCCCGTCCCTGGAAACATTCAAGGCCAGGTTGGACGGCGCTCTGAGCAACCTGGTCTGGTTGAAGATGTCCCTGCTGACTGCAGGGGGGTTGGGCTGGATGACGTCTAAAGATCCCTTCCAACCCAAAGCATTCTATGATTCTGCGAAATACAGTTCATGGGAAGAACGAGTCCCCATCTGCTTTGACACCAAGGCAAGAGCAAACAGCTTCTAACATTTTGCACACTTAAAAATCAAGTAAATTACTGTCTTGCTGAGAGCTTCAGCAATGGCATTGAAGCTGATTGGATACAGCATCTGAATTTGCGTGTTATCTGCTTCAAGATCAAAGTGATTTTTTATTTTAATGTATCAGAGAAATGGATAAGAGTCTGAATACCGAGCCAGTGGGTGTGTAAGGATTTTGATTGCTCAGGAATACATTACAGTTATGGACATCTGGGGAGGGAAAGGCATTCCTAAAAGATTTCTGTTGTGTGGCACAGAGAGCGGGTAAAAAAGTATTCAAAAGTACCACTGGATCCAGTGATCTAATTTTTCCCTCTTTTGCCTTGACACTATGCACATAGGGGCAGGAGGTGCACAGGCAAGCATCAGAACTGGTGTAAGGCACAAGAACTGTTCAAACATGTCACAATCATGGAGAGATGTGTCAATTGTCTACATGGAGAAGCACACCCATTGCATCCACTGATCCCAAGAGGAGCTCTGTAGAAGTCATCATTTTTTCCTAGGTACCACTGTAGTTTGTATATTCACCTCCAGTATCTATTTAATTTTTGAGCTTTAGTTGTATCTGGCATAGCTACTGATGAGGCATTAAACAGAATATTATTTTCATAGCACTGCTGGCATCCACAGTACTTTTGGGCAAGAGCATATAATAGTTTATAAGCCAAGTAAGAGGGCTGGTCCACAAAACCAGCAACAGGTAGGGAGGGTGTGTGGGAAGCAGAGGAGGTGGTGTAAAAAGTAAGCAGTGTGAAGCAAGAGAGAAAAAAATCTTTTTCTGAAGACACATTTTCTAAAGGAGAAAGAAGGTTATGTAACTCTTATTATACAGAGTTTTCCTCTTGGTCTTTTTCTTTTTGCTGAGCATGGCAGAGTAATGCTTCATCGTGAAATCTAGCAAAATAAGAGAGCTTTGATGATGGATAAATGTAGTATTTTGTTTGCTCAGTGTCTCAAAGCTGTTCTAAGACTGAGGTTAGTGGTCGTTAGGCAAATACGGGCTCCTTTTGTTCTGAAAACACTTAATGGCACATATATTTTATAATTTGCACTGTCAGTTTCTTCTATTTTGTATTTTGCATTGACAGTTTCTTCATACAAAGCAATCATTATTTTGGATGTGTGTTTCTTTACATACAACCGCAATCAAGACAAAAAAACCAAAATCACAAAAAAGTGTTTTTGAATAGTTATATTGTGCTGCAACACTGGCAGTAGCAAGTGGGAGCTCTTTGGGAGGTAAGCACTGGGTAGGTGTTAACATGATTCCATTTTCTGACCACTATTTTCTTCACACACTTTGAAGCAGCGAGGTGTTGTTAAAAGGTGGAGTCACTGAGCGAACTACATTTTCCTCTATATCTGCAAGTAGACAATAAAGAAGCATAGGCTGGGCTATGTGTGTTTCCCACCACACGTTAGTGTTTTTACTGGCCAGTTTGCATTCTTCCTTTAGGGCTCACCACTGTCCATATATGCAAGGACACTCCATGCTGTCTCAGTGCCATGCTGTGCAGCTCATCCAGCTGTAACTTCAAATGAAGGTACACCTACCCCAAGGTAGGTGAGAACCCCTGGAAACTTGCACATCCACTTAGGGGCTCCTGAATCCATAAACACAGTGAGCTCATAGGGCAGGTGTCCCACCAAACTGAGCCAGGGGTCCTGCCTACCCAGTCTCCAATAATGGTCCCTGTGAGTAGCCCACAACTACACACCAGGCAAGGAGATACCAGACTGTGGGCTTCCAGCGGAGTCCTGGTAAGCAAAAGGCTTTGCTTTGGAAGCCAAATGTTATATCCATTTTCTTTTTTCATCCATTTCCTCTGTCGGTGTCTGTTCTCGTTATCTTTACGAATACCCCATTCCAGTGCTCTGCTGGATTTCAGAGTGTGGCTGTGGAAGAGGTCTTTCATAGAATCACAGAATCAGGTCTGACATGTCCTGTGACACACAGGACAGGAGCAGAAGTGTATCCTCGGGACCATTCCCAAATTACCCTCATTTTATGAAGCTGTCAGAAACCATAGTAATGGCCTTGCTGTGGGAAGGGAGCTTTGAATGGCAGTTTGGTTTATGACTCTTAATTTATTTCTCCTTCAGTTGTTGGTCTCATGAGTGACTCCTCCTTCCCTCTCCCACTCCCGGTGTGCGGTGTCGTTCTGCAACAGCTTTCCTTACATTTCACTACACGCGCCTCATCATTTTTACCACTGTGAAATGCTTTGGCATATAGGCAGTGAGGAAAAATCTGTGTAACAAGCCTGATGCCTTAGAAATATTTTGTGTGTTCCTCTGCAGAGGACAGAAAGTGTTTTTAAGCGGAAAGTATTCAGTGGAAAAAAATGTATTGCTGTATGTCACATGAACACTGTTTGAGAGTTACAGATTCCCGCACAAAGCATAATAGAACACAATAAACAACTCTCCTGCTAGCAACCTACATGAGAAGCCACAGCTCAGCTGCCATGAGGGTTGAGGCTTGGAAGGAAAGGGACAGGGAGGAGAGAGGGAGAAGGAGAGGAGCCCTCAGACCCTTCCATGCAGATGACATCCTTCTTTTCTCTTTCGTACACTCGGAGAGTGTGTGACACATATCCCTGCAAACCCAGTATGAAGCAGCAAGCTGTGATGGAGATGATCCTGCCTGGCCCTTTCCCTTTGCTTGGAAATTCTCTCCTGCAGACACAGCTGATGCTGAGCCAAGGTGGGATGATGTTTATCCTGTGTTCCCTCCACTCACTGCATGGCCTCCCTCATGGGGGTACCACTGTGGCCACCCTGGGGTGGGGAAGGAGGCCTGTCTCTTACCTCACTTCTTGCTGTGACCAAATACCCACATTTCTCTGCTCCATACCGGCCCAAATAGCACTTTTCTCAGGAACAAAAGGTGGTGTGGGCAAAGGAAGTAGCCATGGGCTGCCTTTGAAGCATCCTGAAGTTCTCAGCTGGTGTGCATGCATGTCTCCCTCTCCCATGAAATGATGGGAAGGGAGTTCAAAAGAGCTCAGTTGGAAACAACCTCCAAGGATAGCAAATTCTTACAAATTAATATGCCTTTTGGGAAGAAGGCAGGCAGTGCAATTTTGATGAGAAAGGCTGCTTTCATTTTGGGCTTAATCACGCAAGGTGCTGAGTGCCTTCAGTCCTCATGCGTGTTGATGGGAACTGACTGTCCTCAGACTACCTGGCAGGCATGGTTGCTAGGTCAGTTCTCATTCCCCTCTCCTCCACAGTCTGTCACTTCACTTCCTAAAGAATGTCTTATTTGATGTCATCTGTAGCACAGGGAATTAATGAGGTTTTCTTTCAGACTCTGCCCATTAATCCCCAGAAAATCAAAGGGACAGATATTTGCCTCTGCTAGAAAATAAACCTCTAGGAAAATGAAGATGGATGCTCCCCCTTTCTGGATACCACCACCCCCTTTCTGTAGTGGGGAGGGGTTTGGACCTGCTTTGGGTCTTTTCCAGATATGCTGAAAAGAAAGGGCAACTGCTGGGTGTCTGACTGGCCCTTACGGACTGTGGTTCTTCTTTCCTGTTTCAGAGCATCACTAACCCTCAGGGAGCACCTCTGAGCATCGACCATGCTTTTCCTCAAGAAATGGATGCAAGGCACACTTAATGTCAATGACATCTTAATCACATGGTCTTTGAAAAGAAAAAGGCCAGGATAAGTACTTCTGTTAGCATGAGAATGATAGTATTTGATAAATAGGGACTGTATGCATCTACTTAAGATGCTCCTATGCTGAGCTGTGCAATTCACAAAATGTAAATGGGGTGCTTATCAGATGGATTATTTTCCAAAAGCACAGGCAAAATTGCAGTAATTACTTTTCCTCCTGCTGCATTATCTGTATTCCCAAGAAACTTCATAACTTCGTACAGAAAATAAATAAATATTTACTTAAAAGATCAGAACAGCTGAGTAAAGGTTCCCTTCACTTCCCACAAAATCAGTGTTTCTCATGAACAGAAAGCCGTTCTTGGCAGCACAAGCTTTTCACAGGAGGCAGGGAGAAACAGGTGCTGTCAGTGAAATTTTTTTCAAGGAGATCACTAGGTATTCATCTAGATTTTCAAGAAGCTATAGTTTCCCTATATTCCCACTTCTTTGACATGCCCTTAGGTGAGAAATAAGTTATCCCTACTCTTTTTCCTTCAGCAACTGAGTGCTTCAGCCCAGGTTCATAGGTATAACCACCAAAGGTATTGCCTGGGAATAATCAATATGAAGGACCCACTGTTTCAATATGAAATAAAGTCTTCTACTTTGTCAAACCACAGCACTTTATCTCTTTTAAGCCTGCTCATATACATGCATTTGTTTATGTTTTGTGATTCACAAAGAATAAATCTAAAGCACTGGCTTTAATGTAAAAAAAAAAATAAAATCATCTGCCAGGGCTGGTTCAGCTCGCCAAATGGTGTAGATCACAGTGCAATTCTAACACCAACAGCATCTCAGAGTTCCTCACACAAATAATAAGCAAGCCTTATAACACTCTCCCATCCATCCCAAATGTAAGCATTTTAACCTGGTTTAGTTGCTTTTTTGTTCACACATATGAAAAGCAGAAGAATTCTTGGGCACTTGTGTCCTTCATTACTCTAGCGCGATAGTGTCCACAGTCTTTAATGTGTTTATCCTCAAAATTTCTACCAAATGTGGTAGAAAGTGCTGGTTTTTATTATAAATGAGAAGCTGAAGTGCTGGAAATTTAGAAGACTTATCTCATGGCCACCTGGGAAAGTCATAAGGCGTCACGAGCTCGAGCCATGGATTCAGCCGGGACCTTCTCACTTCCTTTTAAGCTTGCTTTTAAGGAAAATGGGTCACAGCATCTTACATCTCTGACCTGGGAATAATGCAGTGTCCTCATGGGGTACGTCTGGATCTAAGACAACCGGGCTGACTGTACACTGGAACAGGCTCAGAGTGTTCACCCCATTTATCACACGGTTCACCATGAGCTGTGAGGATGGGATCAAGCAACTGGGTGGTGCTACACGCTTTAGCAAAAAGCCAAGAAGGACATCTATTTGCTTAGCGATAGCACCGGGATCTGAGGCTACCTCCAACTCCTAGGACACTGCTTCAGCCTCTGAACTAACCTTCTTCCCAAAAAATGCAAGCATGCGCCATTCCTGAGTTAACATGTGGGTGTTTGGTAGCTTGTAGCTTGGGGTACTTAGGGTAGCTTGATAGCTCCCCTCATAATGGGAGCCGTGGCACCCCCAAACATCCACTTGAGCCTAAGTAATCAACACAGTTGGGCTAGATGATCTCCAGAGGTCCCTTCCAACCGCTACCATTCTGTGATTCTGCATACATGATTCTACCTCATCCAGTTCAGTCCGTGCTCTCAGTCCATGGAGGTGCCATGAGAAACATGACTGTCCTGTAACACATGGGTGTAAATAGGTGCAAAATATCTCAAAAGATATCAAGTAGCTAACTGAACATCAGGACTGAACCATTGCATAAACTCCTTGAAAGAGCAGCAAAGGGTGAAAATTGCTGATGGCAATTTCCACAGTAGAGTAATTTAGCTCAGAGGCAAAGAGAGTGGTGAAGGAGAGAGGGAATATATATGTCCGCGTGGGAGAGGGTGAATTCATACAAGAGGGAGTGCATTAGAGTATGTGTGAGTGTGGAGGAGGGTTAGAAGTGAGTTTCTCAGAATTAGGGCAAATTCTGCATTCATAGTAGACCTTACAGAGAAGCTGCCTGTGTGCATATGTATACGTGTGTTTGGACTTGGTCATCTCGGGTTCCTTGAGGTTTTTTAAGACACTTCTCCGCAATATGTTTCCAATTCTTGTAAGTGCAGGGGAAAAAAAAAAAACCTTGAGGATGGAATTCAAGGCCAGATGAAGATGCAAAACCCAGAAGATGTAGCAGAAAGACAGACAGAAAATATATATAAAAGTAGCAAGATTCTTTCTTTTTTCAGGGAGTGGAAAGATGGAGAGGGGGAGATGGCAAGGGGGGGCTGTTGCTAAAATTGCCTGCTGGAAATAAGCTGGCTCATAGGCAGTATTTTTCAAAAGAGGAAATATAGGGTGAGCAGGCATTCCACCTCCATCGCTGGGCAGAGGAAGACACGTAGAGGGTCCTTTGTCACTGAGAATAAGGAGTAGGAGTTAAACTGGCACAGATTTCTCCTTCCTCCCTCTTCCACCGTACCAGTGTGCTCACATAGGCAAAAAGAAGATGCTGTTTGCTATAAGTCAGGGTCATTGGATGTACACAGGAGCACACTACTTCTAAGATATCAAAGGCAGAACCAGTAAGAAAGGATGTTCTACAACAATATAGTAGAAAATGTCCCTTTACTGAGAAGTGCAGTGAAGTAAATCCAAGGTCTTTATGCACCCTGCATCTCTCCAAAATATATGCCAGGCAAACATAGTCAGATGTTTAGGCTCTGGTTCCTACTCGTTGCTGGTTTCCCTGGTAATCCACTCTAGCAGTATTCCAGCTTTGAGACTCCTAAACACAAATTTTTGGGCTCATTTCCAGTCACTTATCTTTCCAGTGGGAACAGTCTATTTCTTACTTCTCCCACTTAGGCACAGCAATTTATACTTCTGATTCACGCTGTGGAGGACCGAGGGGAAGCTTTTATAGTGGTAATACCAATTGTCCCCTATCCCCAGTAACTTTAAAGTGCTCAGCAAAACCTCGGGAGGTGTGGGAATGTATGACAGGAAAATAAACTGTTCATGTAAGTATCAGAATTGCCCTTTACATTTCCCCTAACCCCCCAAAATCATGTTTACAAAGCTGAAGATTTTTCTAATTAAGAAAACACCTCACAAGGCAAGGACTTCACCTTTAAAGATGTTTCCTTTACCCCCATTTCTGAAAGCATCACAGAGTGAAGCAAATACATTCTCAGTGGTTATTGATCATAATAAGTCATTGATCTCTTGGTCAGTAGCTAAAAGACTTTACTCTGACCGCATTAACCTATGGATGAATCTAACTGTCCATTAAGTTGTCTGTATTTCCTTTTCCCTTGCAGTGATTCAGTGCAGCATTGGATAAGAATGAACAGCATTTGTTAGGGCAGTTTCCTGTGGAACAGCTATATTCCCCGAATATTACAGTTAGAAACTCCTAGCAACAGTAGTCCCTGCAGCCAGTGTTAGGATCACGTAAAGGATTATGAAAGCCTATCATTCCCTGATTTTGTCATTTTGCATTACTTCTATAAGGGAAATGGGATACAGTCCTGAGATTTGGGCTGGCTGCATGCTGACCTTACAGGGCACAGCCAAATTATTGGAGATGAATGTTTCTCTCAAGATGCTGTTTTCTATTATGGTCTTCTTTAGGAATGGAAACCATCTGGGATTGACTATTCAAATAGAACTCGATTTCTGGAAACTTCACAGCTTTACTACGTGCGTGTAGCAATAACTACTTGCAAAATAAAGGCTGTGTGGATTGTGTTTTAGCAAATGATTTAGGTATTTGTGATGGATTTCCACCTGTTCAAGATTTGATTGCCAATTCACTCTATGCAGCAAAAATATAGGAAAGAATCAACATTGTGTATCTGAGGTAAACACCTCTTGATCTCCCAAAAGCTGCTTAGTTAGTTCCCATTCTTGAAATGTCCTCTTGACTGTGGACTATCACAAACTCTACAAAAGAATTTTTAAATTGGTTAAAAGCATTAGGCCACAAGATGCCAGCATCTCTTCGGAATAGTTTAATGGTAATGAAGTTAAAGATAGCACTCAAAATAACCCTTTTAATATGTCAAATCATTAACACACACTTGCATAAATTCCACTTCCAAATGAAAACTTTTACAAGATTCTGAAATCTTTTGCAAGTTAGAGCCCAAGTACATTCATGCACGACTCAGAGTGATACTGTGTAAGATAAAGAAGTGATGGAAAAGTCATCAAGGCTCATAGGCCAAAAGCTACAAGAACCTCAGAGCACTTTTTGGCTATGGATGAAAGCAATATTTTTATAGACTGGAAAATTATGTGGGAATTTTGGGTCTCAATTTCCACCTTGGCTCTGGCAGGCAGATATGGTCCATATTAGACTAAGCTAAAGCCCACACAAATGAACTCATAGGTGTCTCCAGTGAGGATGACCAAGCTGCTGTCATACTCCTGGTGAGTGGAGTCTGGGGAGCTACTCAGCTGGCTGGATACAAGAGTGTGTACCTCTTCCTAAAGTAAGCATCTACATCTGGGTAGCTGAATAGCCTTGCAGACTCTGTCAGCCCTGGTTAGAGACTTGCTTTTCCACTGCCTGCAGTGGGAACTCTGCTCGCACACCAACCATTTCTTTTGGGACTATAAACTAGGGCCTCATGCGTTGCAGAACCTACATCTCTTTGAGCTAGTAAGCAAAGGCTTCTGTTGTACCTCTGTGACTCACTCCTTGTAAAGATGGGTTTGGAGGTCACCTGAAAGTCATTGCAGTGGAAGAGAAACTGGATGCTGTGCCATGCAGTCTCCATGGCCTGACTGCCCCTGTGCGAGGGAGCACTGGGCATTAAGGTTCAGGTCCTGAGATTCCTTTCCAAGGAGGAGGGAAGATGCAGACCTGCAAGCCTTCAGTCTTTGTCTCAAGGCTGCTGAGCCTCTCTGCATCTATTTCCCAGTTTGGTTTAGGCAGGACAAGCTGCTTGGTGCACATTGCTGAGCTGGGCTGCTGGGAAGTCCATAAACTAGCTGCAGATCAATCCTTCAGAAGAAAGCCGAGGACTTCAGAGAGCACCATGTCATGAAGATATTTCTGAGTTGCTCTGTGACCCTAAGAAGAGCTTCATGAGTTTCTTCCACAGTTCTCTCATCCCAGTCTTTCAATTTTCCTTGCTGAGCTGAGATATTGGCTTCTCTATTGAGGGCAGTGGGGAAGGATGCCAACTTCTCTGGAGACTAAGGTCTGACCCTCATATGTGGATATATTGAATCCTTCTAGAGCTGTTTGCTTTACAAGTGGTTGTATATTGGTATTATGAGAAAGAAAATTATCTATTTTGCATGTTGGGACTAGTTCAAATAAGTGTGTTGATAGTGGTTAGGTTGTGATCAGCCTGCTTAGGAAGCAGTAACTTGACACTGGAGTTAGTGCAACCTGCTCTGTAACAATTTTTTACATCTGTCTACCATGTCTACTTACATCCAGACTTCTCATTAAAATCACATTCATTGATTAGACTATCATTACCTGGGATGACACTGCTGGTGCTGGGTGGAAGACCTCCTTATCCTCACAAGGATGAGTCATTGCTGGTGAACATGTGCTGATGCAAAAAGCATAACAACCTTTGGCCATGATGACTGGGTGGAGCAGAAGCTGTTGGAAGTGACTGAAGCCTCTCTGCAGCTGATATACAAGTGGTACGATTCACCTCCAGACCGTGTCTACTAATCTATTAATCCTCAGACTGCCTAATGAAGGTGTGGTCACCACCCACTCCTTCCAGCAGTACGTCGTCAACAAGTCTCTCTTCAATGGCTCCAACAGTATCATTGCTGCAAGAGATCATCACCCTACTTAGGGGAAGATGGCTGTGCTTGGGACCTCTGCTTTTGCCAAGAGCTGCACTCTACAAAGCTGTAAGGCTGACTCAGAGCATGAATTTTGACAGCAGTTCAATGACCAGTCATTATAGCAGATTTGGGTAGATCAACAAATTCTGAAGTCTTTTCCTTTTTCAGTACAAGTAGGGAATATCAAACTGCCTGGTTCAAAACCAGACTTCTTCACGGTGACCAGTTTAGTTGTGGAACTCCTTCCTCTACGGCACAGCAGATGCCAAAAGTTTGCATTATTTCCCAAAAGAAATGGAATAAATTAATCGAAGAAAATTCATTCACATGGACATCAGCTCTGGAAGCCACTATTTGGTATAGGTACAGAGATGGTTAAGACTTGGTCTAACCCATTATGTCCGCTTTTACAATTTACTCTCTTTCCCATTTTGAGAACAACACTGTCCATAAATAAAGCTACATTTTGGCCTTGCAAAATTTTATAAGATACACTTTTTCCACTGTCCAATGTAGACAAAACAGAAACAAGGGAACAGTGATGAGCAGTGTTTGCCTGGCTCCAGCACCACGAACTCTTTGCTGCAGGGCACAGGCAAAGTAGATGCCAGACTCAGAATTACTGCTGTGCCTGATACATCACCATCACAGCCTGAGAATTAGAGTGCAGTTGTGTGTGTGGATCCTAGTCCCACATGCTTTTCTGGGGTGACACAGGAGTGGAAAACTGCAACAACTGGATTTTAAAAAAGCCTCACAAGATCCAATTTTGGGTTCAAATTCCTGTTTAGCAAACTGCATTGTTCTTTCAGGCTTTCTTTGTATTTCCTGGCCTTCTCCTGGCAGAAAAAACAACTGCTGGCTGGCATTGTGTTTTCATGTGTAAGTTCCTTTATTTTTTTGCATGTGCAGGATCATCTTTGTGTATCTGTGACATTTTGTTATGGGACATGAAAGCTACCTATGCCCCTTCCACATTAGTGCAGCGCTCAGCGTGGCTGTGACTGGTGACTTGACAGATTTTGCTGCTTACCTTACAGCAATCCTCTTTTTCTGTCAATACTTCGGACAGGTCATAGACTTCAAAAAAAAGTTTTAGATTAAATCTAAGGAATGGGAGGGAGTTTATATGATTTGAGCCAGCACAAAACTGTATAGGGTCATTAAACAACTATTTTTAGAAACTATTTTCTTTTAAGATGCATTTACGATGTGTATCTATACAGCTTTTTCCCCTAAGTGTCTAGGATTGCAAGAAGTATGAAAAGTCATTTCGTGTTTAAAATGCCATTACATTCTCCTGGCTGGTGATAAATATGGAATTTGACACTAGGGAAATGCTCCTCTATTAATCTGATCAGCTTTTTTGTTTGTTTGTGTTTTAATTTGTCCCTTTAGAAACATTCTCATAACCCCTTGGACATAATTTTTTCTTCTCCTCCTCAGAGATCCTGAGATGATATTGAGTTACTTGGAAAATTAGATTTGTCAGCTTTATTTCTGGTTGCTGTCTACATTAATTTTATAATTAAAACCCAAAGATGTGTGTCTAATATGTATGAATCTACAAAAAGCAGAAAGAGGAAGTATGCTTAAGCCCATACAAAAGAAGCAGTTTTGACACGTGTCAGCGTTATGTTTCAGTGCAAGAAAGGCAATATTTTTTTGGCACAGAGCTCAGAGAATATGTAGGCAAACCAAGCAAAAACTCATGAACCTGAAAATTAGTCTGTGAAGTGTTTGTAGTCACAGTCAGGTTTTGCTAAAACATTCAAATACAAATTACTGGATTGCAGATTTGGTATGCGCTATGGGTTTTGCTCATTTATAAATCTATTACGTATGTGATATTTTGTGTTTAAAGCTGGGATAGGGAATGAGAAAAAAGTTTAAGCAGGGAACTCCTCTACTACCCACATCCTATCAGCTACATTTTCACCTGATTCTGATCATTTGGTAAGTTTTAAGCAAGGGGAAATACATGTTCTCCCCTCCTCTCCTCTGTTCTGTAATGTCTGGCATTATTATTCACCACATGCATTACAGCAAGCTATTTGCTTTGTCTGCAGCACCACGACCTTTGTGTGACTTGCCGCTTTTGGAGGTGTTGTGAATAAATCACTGCCTCTGTGTGTCGACAGTGGCAGTGTTCTCTGCTGACTGATACCTTCGCAGAACGGCGTTGTTTTCAGGGGGCAGCAGCAGCAGCAAGGTGATGCTCTGCAGATTTAGGAGCACCCTGGGCAACGGCAAGTGCGGTCCCCATCACCGAAAACCCTGCGTCAAGTGGCAATGTTTACCAGGTGTTGCCATTTTTCACTAAAATTGGAAGGCTCTAGGGATGCTGACATGTTGTCATGTAGCACTTCCAGTGAGCCACAGCTGATGATGGGTCCATAAATTCAGCACCCCCTTAATGAGGTGGCAATGCAGGATCCTGGACTGGACTGAACACTAGATATGTCTGCTTGAGAGCCTAAACTGGGACGAGATAAAGTCACTGCTACAGACACACTCCAGCCCTCTGTGTTTTGAATAAAGTAATCACTGGCTGAATATTGTAACCTTTGATTTTCTAGCAGCTACCTATGGTGAAGACCAAGTGTGCTTTCTCCATGCTTATTCCCCTTCGGCTAACTTCAGTATCACGCGCCTTGTCACGATGCCTGAAAAGCAGAGTGTCCCGAGTGAAAGGTGGGAGTTATTTCTCCTTTTCCAGCATGGCTGGACCGTGAAGGCAAGGCCCAGCCTTGTTTGCACATGACCTATTGAGCCAAGACTGGATTCTGCCTCTACCTCCCAAATGCCAGACTGAAGTTTAGTGGGTACTCCGCCAGTTGTACGTCAGGAGCCTTGACTTACACTTGCTTTGTTGAATTTAGGTGCTGTAGTGGTGTCAGTGCCTGAAACTAGGTGCTGGTAATCCATGGTCTCAGTCAGGCACTGTAGTTTGCGTTTCTCATTTCTTGTATTTGAACTAAAATTTAAGGAACCGGTAGCTTTTGGTCTGTCAGGACAAAATCAGTAGGTAGCCTTTCACGTTTCAAGAATAATTCATATGATGCATTTATATAAATCTTTATGGGTTCTCAATTGCAATTGCTAGTTCCTTACTTCTTTGTAAATTGAACAGGTTGCCATTTACATTATAACATTGTCATTATATGTAGTTTATTATGTGGCTTGGTAGAAAATTTTCCTTTGCAATTCCCCTCTACCCATACGCCTTCCAGTAAAATAAACAGAAATTATACAATGAACAAATTAAAAGGTGTGATGTGCTCAGGAGATAAAACACTGTAGTCCAAGCGCATGGTCTTGAGACCTCACACGGACACATACACAGACCCACATCAATCTGTAGACAAGACAAGAAGTGATAAAAGCTGGATTAGGAAGACCTGAAGAGAGGCCTTAGAAGTCCAGGAAGAATGTCCTACCCATCCATGTGCTACCCTTCAAGGTCTGAATGTCTTGTGTTTCCTTATGATAAGCAGAATGCAAATGAGTGACTCTCAGACTTTGAGTTCAGAGGACCATGGTTGTCAGTGATGGCTACACAAAAGTATGCCACAAAGACATCTGAGGACTATCTAAAACCCAGCAGTGGCCTTAGGAGTGCTGAGAGATGAGGTGTATACCTACAGCTGCAGCTGGGGGATCAGTCAGACAGGCATCCTCAGAACATGCTGGATGGATAAAACCTTGCACTAAGTGATGGCAACTGGGACATCTCACTTATACAACAGTTCAGCAGATAAAGTGCTCATTTGGACAAAGAAAAATTAGGCTCTGCTCTCTGGACTATAACACAAAGTGGTGCAGTCACAGGATATTCTGTGAAGGTAGTTGAGTGGATAAAATCTCTCACATCTTTAGCTCTATATACACATTCCAGTGAAAATCCTGGTATTGATGGCTTTTAAAAGCAAATTCTTGGTAGGAAACACGCATTGTCTGGCTAGGTTTTGGAGTGTTGCTGAGTAGCTTTACTATATGTTTTATTCACAGACTCCCTTGCTCGTGTATTTGTTTGGTGAGGGGTCTCAGACACTCAGTAGTTCAGAAGATGAAGGGGCTGTGGCTTAGCCCAAGTCTGTGTATCATCATGTAATATATCCGTGACTAACAAGAACTTTTTAGTAGTGAGTCATATTTGTATGACATGGCACAAAGTGGTAATTGCGCAACATCTCTGCTGAGAGAAGAGCCTTGGTACTCACGTGTAGCTTTAAACTTGTCCATCTCCTTGCTCAGCTGCAAAATTGAGACCTTGTGTATCAAGAGTTATTTTCTTTGTTACTCAGCTCTTGATGTGTGCTGTTTAGCTGGGCTCTTGTGGGATTTTGTGTTGCTTTTTTTGCCAGCCTAAACATTCTCATTCAGTTTGTTTCACAATGCATCAAATAGAGAGAGTTAATGAAAACCTTATTTTAGATTAGTTACACAGAAGAACAGTAGCATTGATCTCGGCATTGCCCGCAAGGGACCTTTTTGTAACCTTCCCAAAGCTTTGAATTACTCACGCGACTTAAACTCTGGCACAGCTTTTGCTTTCTTCTGGACATTGTTGCATGCCTGGATTGGGGAACTTGGGACAGGTATGAGCCAAATGGCTCTAGGAGCTGAAAGCTTATTCTGGTTATTTCTGGAAACATTTCTGCTGCTCCATCTCCTTTCGAAATTGGCAAATAAAGTAATTTCAAGGCTTTTAGCAAATTTAGGAAGAAGGTGTCCAGCTTCTTGGAACTCCTGGGAACAACAGGCCTGACAGTCTGACCTCAGTGCTGGGCAAGATTATGGAGTGATTCACCCTGAGTGTGCTCACCGGGCATGTGAAGGACATCCAGCGGATCAGACCCAGCCAGCACGGGTTCATGAAAGGCAGGTCCTACTTGACCAACCTGATCTCTTTCTATGACCAGGTGACCCATCTAGTAGACGAAGGAAAGGCTGTGGATGTCATCTACCTGGACTTTAGTAAGGCCTTTGACAGTGTTCCCCACAGTATCCTCCTGGAGAAACTAGCTGCTCGTGATTTGGATGGGTGTACACTTCGCTGGATAAAGAACTGGCTGAATGGCCAAGTGCAGAGAGTGGCAGTGAATGGAGTTAAATCCCGCTGGCGGCCGGTCACAAGTGGTGTTCCCCAGGGCTCACTTTTGAGTCTGGTCTTGTTTAACATCTTTATCAATGATCTGGATGAGGGGATTGAGTGCTCCTTCAGTAAGTTGGCAGATGACAGCAAGTTGGGTGGGAGTGTCGATCTGCTGGAGGGTAGGAAGGCTCTGCACAGGGATCTGGATAGGCTGGATCAATGGGCTGAGGCCAAGTGTATGAGTTTCAACAAGGCCAAATGCTGGGTCCTGCACTTGGGTCACAACAACCCCATGCAATGCTACAGGCTTGGGGAAGAGTGGCTGGAAAGCTGCCCAGTGGAAAAGAACCTGGGGGTGTTCATCGACAGCTGTCTGAACATGAGCCAGCAGTGTGCCCAAGTGGCCAAGAAGGCCAACAGCATCCTGGCTTGTATCAGGAATAGTGTGGCCAGCAGGAGTAGGGAGGTGATCGCCCCCCCTGTACCCGGCACTGGTACCCACACCTTGAATACTGTGTTCAGTTTTGGGCCCCTCACTACAAGAAGGACACTGAGGTGCTGGAGCATGTCCAGAGAAGGACAACGAGGCTGGTGAGGGGTCTAGAGAACAAGTTTTGCAAGGACCAGCTGAGGGAACTGGGGATGTTTAGTGTGGAGAAGAGGAGGCTGAGGGGGGCCCTTACTGCTCTCTACAACTACCTGAAAGGAGGTTATAGTGAGGCAGGTGTTGGTGTTTTCTCCCAAGTAACTAGCAATAGGATGAGAAGCAATGGCCTGAAGCTGCATCAGGGGTGAATTAGATTAGATATCAGGAAAAATTTCTTTACTGAAAGAGTGGTCATGCATTGGAACAGGTTGTCCAGGGAGGTGGTTCAGTCCCCATTCCTGGAGGTGTTCAAAAAACATGTAGATGTGGCACTTCGGGATATGGTTTAGCAGGCATGGTGGTATTGGGTGGATGGTTGGATTCGATGATCTTAGAAGTCTTTTCAAACCCATAATTCTATGTTCCTATGATTCTATGATTCTTTTTTCAACTAGGATACACCCACTCTTGCTGCAGATAATTCACGGTCTTCTGGTGACAACAAAGCTTGTTAACTGCCTGAAACAAGGCTTGAATTACTTCAAAATAAACTTTTCAGAAGAAACCATGTAGAAAGAAGTTCAAAAGAAGACAGCCCAGACGGTACCATATCACTTAACCTGGGAGCAGTAAGCTGTTTTGAGCTGGGCAGAGGCTGTACAGACATAGTTGTGATGTCTCCTGGGGCCAAACTAGCCTGTTCACTGCTAGCATGGATATCTCTGCACAGTACTGTATGACATTCACATCACTAGCTAGCCTTTGATTAGGACTTTGCTGAGATCCATCCAGTTTACCCTCCGTTGTCTTTCTCAAGGCTCTGCATGACAGAAATCTCATCATTCTTGAAAGACAAACAAAAAAGACTGAATCCTGAACATTTACAGATTTCTTGTTGATTGCATGACCAATATATGTCATAGACCTTCTGACCATCTGCCTGTATTTTATTGCTGTAAATAAAGAGCTCTGCACTGCAGAAAACCAACAGTTCTGTGTTGCATAAAAAATCACCTAGTCCCATTACATCCAAGTACGTGCCTCCATGTTTTTCTTCAGATGTTTGAATGACAAGGACCACAAAAATCAAAGAAAGGCTGTAAATCCTGTGTTATTCCTGCTCTTGACTGTAAACCTTTGAAACAATAGAGATTTCAGCCTCCACATGGAAATCTCTTCAAAGAGGAAGAGCAGTGAAGTGCTTATAAAAGATGATACTTTTTTTCATTGCTGTTCCATTTCCCCTTACTGACCTTTGTTTTAAGAGCATCTCACAGCTATAAACTACAGAGGGTTTTCTTTAGACTTAAAAATAATCTCAGAACATTCTGTGTGAACATAACATGAGCTCTTTTTCTGTCTTTCTAATGGAATCACAGAATCATAGAATGGTTTGGGTTGGAAGGGACCTTATAGACCATCTCATTCCAACCCCCCTGCCATGGGCAGGGACACCTTCCACTAGACCAGGTTGCTCAAAGCCCCGTCCAACCTGGCCTTGAACACTTCCAGGAAGGGGACATCCACAGCTTCTCTGGGCAACCTGTGCCAGTGCCTTACCACCCTCATAGTGAACAATTTCTTTCTTATATCTAATCTAAATTTACCCTCCTTTTAGTTTAAAGTCATTAGCTCTGGCCCTATCGCTACATGATTTGCCAGCTACGTACTTCCAAATCTTCTTATTCATTGTGAAGGGTGAGGGTGAAGAATGGGGTCACCAGGACATGCTTCTTCGTTTGTACTTCGAGAAAGGCTGCCTTTCCCTCCTCAGTCATTGGATAATTTCCTATTAGGATGGTAGGATATCCATTTGACAGATCAGAGATTCAAATCCAGCCCTGAAAGTAAATCTCTAAATAACAGAAGTTCTGTGGCTTCAAATCAGGGTCAAATGTTCATTCTGCAGATGTCTCCTTCCTCTGCAGTTTGCACAGATAAGGCAAGGGCTTCATAGTGATGGAAATGAAATGGCGGGTGATTTCTGTACGCCTCTGCTGGGACAATGTTAGATGCCTTCCCTGTCCTGTCCTGTGGACACATAAAACATCTGTTTCCAGAGCTGTCAATCAAGAACCTCTCAGGGTAGGAAATATGTTTTAGAAAACTTCTGCTGTTGAGCCACCATCTGGCTCCCTTCTCTGTCAATATGTGTTCTTGTGCAAAACAGGCTTCCAGTATCATCCGGCAAAACAGGTCCTGCCTTGCAATTCTTTATTAGATGAATCAGCCTTGGACTGGTGGCATGATCCATGCCTGTTCATCTTCTGAAGACAAAAGCGTAGATTCCACTCTGATGAGAGTTTAGCTTTTTTGTCACCATCTAACCAAGTGACAAGTTCCACCAAGGTGACAGCCAGTCAGAGTGGAGGGGTGGAAATGATATGCCGAAATGAGTTCTGACTGCCTGGCAAATATTTGCTTTCCCTAAGCAACATATGTTCTCACTAGCCTTTAAGGACAAGAAGAGTTTTCTGCTAACATCACATTCTTTATCAACCAGTGAACTGTAGAGCTATAGATGCAGGTTTTTCACGCAGGGGGTCTCTGCTGCCATTGGAGTTTTGTATTATTTCAGTAGCTTTTTTCTGGGATAGAGCCAACTGCACAGTGATTTTGGAAGGTTTCTCTTTAGAGGGCCTCAGATAAAACACCTACCTGAGCTGACTCCATGGGCAGAACCAGCTAAGGAAACGCGCAAACCCTCGTGCATTCAATACCACCATAATTTACAATGATTTTTACTATGAAATCTTATATCTTTTTCTTCCCTGTTCCCCCTCTTAGTTTATAACAGGCTTCTGTGATGCCCTGGGATTTGTGTGTTTTTTTGATGGAACGCCAGGTTCTAACAAAATCCCTCCAGTCTCTATTTTTAATCCTGTTTTATGGTCTTCTGTCGCTCCAATCCCGTTCCTCTCAGAAGCGTAACCGTGTCTCCCCCCTGTGAAATGCAAGTCAGCTTTTAACGTCAGCAACCAGATCTGCAGAGTGTACAAGTTTTCCAAACTCTTCCCCAGCCACCAACAGGCTAATCAGCTGTATTCAGTAAGAAGCAGTGATGAAAACAGAAATGCACCAGAGGGTTAATTTTTAAATATAACACCTCTTATATGAGAATAACTTTTTTTGGGGAAGGTTTAAAAAAAAAGTGAAGGCTTACCTAGTTAAGGGTATAATACTATTATACAGAGCTATTTCAGAGTAACTACTTGAGAATGAATTTCTTTCTGGTCTTAAAGACCCGGAACAACTAATCCTTTTAAATTCATAGCCTGTCTTCTTCCAAATTAACTGATCTTTGCAGACAAGCCCTGCACTAACTTATTCTAAAACCCTAAAATAGACAAACCCGTGTCTACCAATGCCCAAGGGTCTAACTCAGCCAGCTTTTCACATTAAAGGCATTATGCCTTGTCTGCATCAGACTTTTAAAATGTATAAGCTAATATGTGCTAACGACACGCGCTTAAACCCTAGTCTAGACAAAGCCTGTGCGATTGCCCTCTGAATGCTTGATAGGATCATCTGACATCCTGACAGCAGATCTGATTGCCCCATTTTAATCACGTAAGTCTATAAACGTCATAGAATTATCCAAACTCTCCTCATACAATGAACCCTGAAGACCATGCATGGGTTCTAAGCCCCAAAATACCCTCATGAGGTGGGACTTTTGCCCTTATACAAACATGCCTATCAGTGGGGATAGAAAAGCCAAGCTTTGGCATACAGAAACACATCTACACGGAGGAATCTGTTACACCAGAAAGAGGAAGAAGATGACCTAACAGTGATTTACTTGACATTTGTGATTAGCTAATAGTCTGATTGGAATAAAAGACAGAGAGCTGAACAGGAGCAGAGAATCACAGAATCATAGGTTGGAAAAGACCTCTAAGATCATCAAGTCCAACCATCAAACCAATACCACCATACCTACTAAACCATATCCTGAAGTGCCACATCTACACATTTTTTGAACACCTCCAGGGATGGTGACTCCACCACCTCCCTGGACAGCCTGTTCCAATGCCTGACTTCATGTCTGTATACAGCCTTGATCAGACTAACACACACAACAGCTTTTCTCTGCACATTTTAAAACAGGTGTTGAAAATTTGGAAAGGATATTAAAAAAAAAAGGATGCAATGATTTGAGGAAGAGAAGAGAAATGCTTTATGGTGAAACATTTAAAAGCTCAATCTGTTTAGTTTATGAGAAAGAATACTGAGAAGTAAATAGACTACAATATATAAATATCTTCACGGAGAGAAAATATGTAGCACTAAAGGATTATTTAATCTTGCAGAGAAAAGCAAAACTGGCTAAAAGAAGCAGAAAAAGTCAAGCTAGGAAGTAAGGACCCAATTTTGACAAAGTTAATCTCTCCTAATAAACTATCAAGCAAAAAAGTATCTTTTCCATCACTTGATAACTTTGATTATGGCTGGATGCTTTTATGGGAGATGTATTTTAATCTACCATATGCTGCTGGGATCACCACAGAATTAACTGTGTCATGGCTAAGATACGAGCAGTCCAAGAGGATGATTTTTTTTAGCCTTCGATGTTATGTATATAAAACTACATAAATTGGCAAAAAGTACTTACCAGCCAGAAGTCTGAGCAAATGGTTATAACATGGCTGTGGTAGGATTGCAGGAGTGCTCTCTGCTAGGTTTAAAGGAACACATATTTTTCTTCCTTTTGCTGCCCCCCAAATATCCCTGTTGAGAGGGAGTGTGACATTGGAGTCAGCCCATTAAGTCTGAACAGGCACAGTGTTTATTACCCAGTGTGAGGCAAAACACTTAATCAAAGGTACTCCCGAGCATATCCATTTGATTTTGTTTACAAATTAGGATTTCCACGTATTCAATGGAATGGGTTTATGTAGTCAGAGGATCTGCACCTTGTAAGCATAATTTCCCGATTTGGCTGCTTTTTCAGTTGACTGACTTGTTTTTGAAACATTCAATTTTAACTCAGTAAGTAAATAGTCATCCATTGCAGTCCACGCAGTCACACTGACTGCTCTCAGAGAGGCTGGAAGAAGGAACGACCTCCTCCAGATTGTGTCCTGTTTTATAGGCACTTCATGCCGATAAATGTAGGAAGATTTCTTTTTTTCCAAGCATTTCAGCAGTTGCTTCCAGAGGAGACTGACTACAGAACAGAAGCAGAAGGAATTTGCTGCTATTTCTACTTTCTTTCTGAGGGAGAAGTTAGGGTAAGAGCTGCAGATCTTAGGTTAGCCAGAGACCAGAGTCAAGGGACAATTTGTACCCTTTCACACGAAAAAGCTGGTAAAAGCCTCACACTGCAAATGCTGAACTCTGAGATGCCTTTGTGAAATGGACAAAGTGGACATCAATCCTATAGCAGACCTGCCTACTGCTAGTACTGGAGGGCACCAAAAGAATATGTCTCCCAAACCAACTAATTCCTTTCCCTCTTCTCCCTGAACCTTCTTCCCCAAATCAACTCACATCAGTGCAGAACATTTTTGTCACACGAGCACTGACTGTCAAAGCCATTCTGATTTTAAATAAAACAATGCTTGCAAACCCAGAATTTTGACTTAAACAAACCACCCAGAATGCTCTTATGACAAATTTTCTAGCTTTAGATTCCACAGCATTTACTGTACATGACGTTTAGCTAAATGCAGCGTAGCTTGATACAGGATTTGCTCTAAATCTCAGTATAGCTGTTGCTTAAGTGAATGTGATGCTCTGGCAGTCGTGAACATGAAAGTTTTGCCGGAAACACACACACTTGAATAAACAATCAGACTCCACGATGTGCAATAGTATGAGAAGATATTAGAAATTTCCTTTTTAGTAACGGGGATAATGCAGTCTTCATCAAACATTGCTATCTCTTGTGGGCATAAAATGCAGTTTAACAGAAACGTTACACTCAGCTCCCTTGAGTGTGCAGGGTGAAATGCACATTTGTCCAAGAGGTTTTGCGCAGTGCATCTCTTAAGCCTTCAAGTGGAAATCAAGTACAGTGCAGTAAGAGGCTGGCCCTTTAAACTGATGAAAGCCAACCCTGCCACCACTCCAAGAAAATACAAAGCCGAGGATGAGCTAAAAAGCTCTGCTGGGAGAACAGAAATTCAGGGCAACTGAGCTCACAACTCTCTGCAAAATACCCTCAGCATGTTCGGGCAGTTAGAAACCAAATCATCTCCTGCTCCACTAGTCCCTGTCTGAGAAGAGGGGGACACTGTTGTAACTTTCTGCCATAATTTGCAGTTGCGTGCCAGGCTGTTGCGAGTCTCACCTCTTGAGCTTGTAGTAAGCCCGATGATGTGGTGTCTCTTTGGCCTTTCCTTCCCTTGGTTTCCTTCCCACTACCGTTGTGAGGATCCCGCCAACTGTAAATGGCTTTGAGTCTTTACCAGATGTGCATCCTCCTTCAGCCTGACTCAGCTGAGGAAACTTGCTTTCAGGTCTTGCACTGCCTCATTTCACTAAGTACCACTTGGCCACTCGAACCTTCCCTTTCCTGGGGGAGAGCCCACTGACTTCTGTCGCAGCTGACCAAGCCTCTGTTCCAGTCATCAGGATAAAGAGACACAGAGAAAGGCTAGTCTTCTTTGCCACCATACTGACATCCTCTTTTATGATGGTTAAGTGGCATCACCTCATGCCATTTTCACAAGTTGCTTTGCTGCAATGCCCAAAGTGCTAACAAGAGCACCTTCACTCACAGCCATGGCTTTGGGGGTTTACAACCGTCCTCCAGTGATACACTTCATATAAAGTACATCTTTCTGGGCTACGACAGCATCAGATTGACTGACACTACCACTCAGACAAGCTGGCTAAAGGATGCTTCACCAGAATTTAATGCTGACTTGCAGACCATCTCTGTCTTCTCCATATATCAGTAGCATATCTGCAAGAGATAGAATATAGACTATAGAGTGTTGGAAGGGATATACATCGATCATCTAGTCCAACTGCCTGGCCAATTCAGGGTTGACCAAGTTAAAGCATGATGTTAAGGGCATTGTCCAAATGTCTCTTAAACACTGACAGGCTTGGGGCATCCACCACCTCTCTAGGAAGCTTGTTCCAGTGTTTGATCACCCTCTTGGTAAAGAAATGCTTCCTAATATCCAGCCTAGGTGTCTTTCAAAAGTGACTTGATGTTCATCCCCTTATATCACTTCAGGAACCCTAGCTGTCCTTCTGATGCCATTTCAGCAGCTAAGTGATGGAGCTGAGCATTTTAACTCAGTTTTTCCCCAAAGCCACTGAGCACATGATGTTAAAGCCAGTTCTGGGGCCCAGCCTGATTGTCATGAAGATCTGCCTGCGTTTCATAGTCTCAGCTGATACATTACAATATTGCAGGATGCCTACATGCTATTTATACTTAAAGTTTAGATCTTCTATGGTGGTATCTAAAGGCCAGTGAAGGAGGTTCCCTTTCAGCTGGTACTACAGAAGGACTAAAAAGTCGCTCTCCTAAGGCACTTGTAGTCTAGACAGACATGAAAAACCCAGGAAGGAGAAGGAAGAGAAAACACATGCAGAGCAAATATGGTGATTAGGTTACAACGCCCTGTCAGTTTTAAGATGTTTTGTGACTATCTGGGATTAGAGTTGTTTTGTGGCAGAGACAAGCTAAAGTAAAAAAAAGGAGGACACAAGACAAAGGGGAGGGCAGAATATAATAAGTATGACATGAAGAAAGCTGAGGTGAGAGTTTTCTCACGTCTCTTTTCCCCTGTCTAAGTGCCATCCATACACATTTATGTTACAGTACTTAAATAAGAACTGTCAGACCTAACACATTTTTGCTTGAATTATTCATAAATCTGTATGATCACAAGAGAAGAAAGCGTTGCTCTTTGGAGTAAAATAGTTAATTTTCATTAACATAACTGGCATATAATTACTAGTTTCACCTGAGTAACTTACCTTAACACAGGTTCTGAAGCAGCCATAATAGAGATGTATGTTCTTTAAAAGAATTTTTGTGTGTATTGACTGAAAGCATAATTTTCTCCCATTATAGACCTGCTAAGCCTTTTTCTTTTTCCCTTTTGTACACAATTAACATTCCATTTAAAATTTCTGCTTTCCAGGTAGATGCCAGAAGAGAAACAGGTCCTAAAGCAGTAATCACTAACAGCCCTGTAGGAGAGTTCCTTCATGACTAATTGCATTTGACACTAATTGCTGTTTATTGAAGCACCCGACAGAAACGTCACTCTGACTCGTAGCTGGATACTCCCTGCAACTGCTGCAATTTGCCATATTTGCCATTTTTGGTGCCGCGCTTTATGTGGCCAGCTCTCTTGTGCCTGGCTCCTCTGCCTAGATACAGGAGTGACTTGACGGAAGCTGCTGTTTCTTACCCAGCACCATGCTAAACACTGTACTGATGCAGTTCTTTAAAGCAGGGCTCCGGGAGGAGCGATTCCTTCCATATTCTCCTGGCTTGGTTGGTACACACACTTCTCCAGCTTTCACTGTCTCTTACAGGAGTGCTAGAGTACTGTGTGTTTGACAGTAAATCCTAAATGATAATTTACATCGATACATAAGGGACAGCACCAAAGGTGAGTTATCCCTTCCCTTAGCTGGCTGAAGGCCAGAAGCATTAGCTGGGAGTTAGAAGGAGTAATTAACTGGATGCATCATGACTACCTAACACAACACTGAAAACAAGAAATTTGAAGGTGTTCATTTTTAACCTGCTTGCTTGTCTGAAAAAAACCAAATTAAAGCTGTTCAGGTACGCAAAGATCCGTGCTGGTACTTCCTCTACCAATATTTTTAATTATTTTAATCTTAGCTAATATTGGAAGTGCTTTTTTGAGTCCTAACTAATTTAATCACGTTATCTGCAATTAGTAGCTTAGGTAGGAGAAAGATAAGTGCCAGGAGACTTTTGCTGAATTGATTAAAAAATCAAAGCCATCAGAAGAAAAACTTGTACAAACAATATGGTAGAAGTCATATTTATTGATAAAAATTAATATATCTTCTATAAAATTTGTAACAGTAATGCAACTGAATATTTATTTTGATGCATAAACCTGAATGTTACATACCAAATACAATACAGTAACACTGGTTTCCTCCTTATTTACATGTTTATGAAAATTGATAAGCAATCCATGTTAAAAGAACTTGTAATGGAGAATAGTTACATTAGAAAAATAATATTCTTGATAAAGCATTCTTGAGGACTCCAATCACATTTTCAGGCCTCTTTCAATAAGGCAAAAATCCCTGGTACAGCATATAACTTAATTTACAAAATACAATAACTCCAGACACATCTTCAAGTTTTCTTTTGGTATGCTTCTCCTCACTGTAAAATTACTTAATTTTCCTACTAAACAGAAAGAACTTTCAATAACAAAACTTTATGAGTTCTACTACATATTACATATACATCGCTGTAGCTTAGCGACCATAACTGGGCAATCTTTCTCCTTAACTGTTTGCTCAATGAGCTTTTCTTAGATGTAGGACATGTAGTATTTTGAAATCATTATGACTGTGGCATCTTTCTTCAGTTTTCATAGGAAACAGATCTGTCACATTTTGAAAATTTTTTAAAAAAATTTATTTTATTTTAGGAACGGGTGCACAACTACATTTCCACTCACAAGAGAACGTCACAAATGTAACTAAAATTAGGCTTGGATAACTTTGAAAACATACTACTATGTGCCCAAACCCAAATTTCTTACTTTAATACTTTATAACCCTGCCATGCTCTAGGAATTCTTCTTCTGCATAGCTTCATTACTAGTCACAGTCAGACAGTTTTAATTCCTTCAAAGGCACAAAACTTCCACCTCTTTTCCAGTGTTGCTCCTACACCAGTGAATTCTTGTTTAAACATGCGTGGCAGTCTCATCAAAAGCATTTCTATCTCATTTGCAGAGATCTGAGAAAGAAATAAAGATAAAATTAAAGTGAGAAAGGTGCCCTGTAGATTGGAAAGAGGAAATATGAACAGAAATGGGGGGGGGGTGTGGATTCCAGGACAGATGAAAAAAATGAACCATTGTTATTTTATTTAACCTTAGCCTGACATAAATTTCCACACTCTAAAGCAAGTGCAGATTCCTTGCAGGAAAGATTCCGCTTTTGTAAGCGGCATCCCACTGTAAAAGAATGACAACAGCTATGTTGGGGCTACTGCCACACCGTGTGGTACAAACCCCACCTAAGAACTACAGCTGCAGGTATACCTGTGAGGAGGAGGAAGCAAACGGGACCTTATTCTTCCTTCTCATCTCGTGAGCTCTTGAATCCTCCTCCCACCTCCATCAGTTTTCCTCTTGCAAAAAAACCTAACACAGGGACTTTATTTTTAATCAGCTCGCTTTTGTTACTTAGGGCTGACTATCCACGGAGCCATCTTCTCCCAGTTTAGCCCTGTTTAGCAGTCCCAGATAACTAAGCAGTAAAGCTCCTGACTCGGCATTGCTTAGGATGTTTTTATGGTTTTGAAACCTTATGTCATGGTTTAACCCGGCAGCTGGCAACTAAGCACCAGACAGCCACTCACTCATCCCTCCCCTACTTCCCCAGTAGGATGGGGAGGAGAATGGACAAGAGGTAAAACTCATGCATTGAGATAAAGACAGATTAATAAGACAACAAGGGAAATACTACTACTACTACTACTACTACTACTAATCAATATACAAAGAAGCTATGAACAATACAGTTTTTCTCACTGCCTGACAACTAATTGCATAGCCAGACCCCAAGCAGCGATTGTGGAACCCACAGGTTTCCTGGAGCTCACGAACTTCACGGATTTTGCTGAACTCATGAATTTTGCAGAACTCTCCAAACTCACGGAAAAAGACTGAACTCGTGGAAAAGTTCAAACTCCTGGGGAAAAAAATAGGATCCCTACACCCCAGCCAACCCCCATTTATAAACTGAGCATGGTGTTCATGGTATGGAATGTCTCCCCTGGCCAGCTTGGTCTGTCAGTCTGGCCATGCTCCCTCCCAGCTCCTGCACACCTGCTCATTAGCTGAATATTGGAAACTGAAGAAAAGTCCTTGATTTCTTATCGGCAACTAAAAGCATCAGTATACTATCAACATTCTTCTTGTACTAAATCCAAAACACAGAAGCTACTGGGAAGAAAATTAACTCTATCCCAGCCGAAACCAGCACACTTTAATAACTTATCACCTTCCTAATGGGAAAGATGCTTTCATTACACAAAAAACTTGCACAAAGGCAGCCTTTCTTGTTTAATGAGTAGGGAAGTCAAGAAGTGAACAGTCATGGAAAATGAACCATTTTATCCTACTGCTACTTCTTCTAAAGTGATGGTCATGGAAGGAACAGTAAAGAAATCTATGGGTGCTGTCTATTATCCACAGGTATCTCCATGGTTTGACTGGCTTCTCTGGCAATGATATTTCTGCTTATTCATATTAGTAGGAACCTTCTATGGTGAAGTTTTCTTTTTCAAACAGTATGTAAACATAAAATATGCTAATTACACCCCATTCCACCCAAGGGGAGAAATTATCTATCACCTCTTATTTTCCTGAAGAGGTTAGTGCAGCAAAAGGATTGAGTGATTTGTTAAACGTAGTGCCGAAAATCAGCGCTGGAGGCAGTCTAAAGCCCCAAAGTAATCAGGTCCACCTTTTACATACTCTCATGGCAGTAACGGATAGCTGGTTACCTTTGGGCGATGTATCCGAGTTCAACACTGAGCCCTCAGCCTGCATGGGTATCCTGACCTTATAATTCCTGTTCAGGTGAGGAATGACAGGCTAACCATGGAAAGTAATTGAAATTAATCTCTGAGATTGCATCTCTGGATTGCGCTATTAAAAAGTAATTTGTTGCTACAAGCAGTTACTTCCAAAGTAAACCAGCAAGGTCAAATTTTGCGGCTCGTGTTTATTACACAGCAGGTAGGTGGACTGGTAGCTGCAGGTGCTGGCACGTTGGCACCTCGGAGAGATGGAGACAATGCTCCTTCCCTGAAGGCTGTGTTTGCAAGTTAAAGGTTTGATCCTAGCAGCCTCACAGAAGCCAACATGTTACTCACGTGAGTAGAAATTCAAGGACAGAGCCCACAGACACACACAAGAAGGGACCACAGCAGTGAAGGGGGAGAAAGTTGAAGAACTCAGTGGGCAGAAGCAATGAGCAGCAGGGGTGGAGCCCAAGGAGATGGTATTTTAAATGATTGCTGTTGTCACTCAAGAGATGCAGAACTGGAGCGGTCATCCAAGTGAAAAAGCAGTTGAAACTTAGCCATTTGCTGTGTGTTAAGGAAGGACTTGAAAGATGACTGAAGAGATTGGGCAGACTGGGCGCTGCAGAAACTGGGGGCAAGATGAAGGAATGTGTACGCGTGACAGAGACAGGGAATAGAGAAGCAGAAGAGGAATGGTTGCAGGTGTGAAGCTCTAGATGTATCACATCTTGATAAAATCAGATTTTTAAAAAAAAATTGAAATTCACCAGTTTCTTGGCTCTTTCTACCATTCTCATCCCTTAGTCCCTTTTCACTGTGGGCAGCAGTGGACTGTAAAGCACTAGCAAATCTGAGCTGCCATAGCCTGAAGATAGTGCTTAAGAATTTCATCGTCCTTCCTCACTCATCCATGCAACATGTCTTATTTCCAGTGGGCTTCTAGCTCAGGATCTCCTCTGCTTTTAGCCATACACTTTTTCATAGCAACAGAGGAAGGACCTTCCAGAGGCCTGAAGCAGCCCATCAAAGTAACTGGAAGGTGCTCTTGGCTATGAGTGGCATGGCTGGAGGAAGTGTTCAGGAACAAAATATTTCCAGGATCAAAGGAGCTGTGCCTAACGACAACCACACAAGGAGTGCCACTCACATTCAGAGTTTAGATGCACACCTACATCCTGACTCCATGTCGCAAAAAGATCTGGGCAAGCGCCATCATCCCCATGTCCAGAGGACGTATTGGCAGATATGGATCAGAGCTGTGGCTAACTGCAGGGTGACCCCTGCATCTGCCAAGTGTCTTGTGCAATCTAGCATCCTGCAGAGCCATTGTTTAGCACTTAGAGTAGCATTCCCCTGATCAAAGGTGGCTATTTCACAGCTTGACTGGCTTAATATTCAGTGGAGAGGAACAGGCCCTTTTGGGGCTTGATTTCATCTCATCTTACAGTAGATATTTAAAAGTAAGCCAAAGAATCTTATCCTACAGATATGCATGGACTATGGACTGTACAAACCAATGCATTAAAAACCACTTTGCACACTGTCGTGTGTTGGCCTCACTTTTGTGTTGGCCACACCTTCTCTGAATTTAGCAATAGGGAATTCAGCCAATTCCTTTATGAAGCCCTCTCTGCTTCCATGTGGAGACGAAGGGTATGCTTCATGGTCCATTCATGTATTCATGAAAGCTCATGTTCGGTGTGACCCACGACTAACAGGTTTTAGAAGAATAAGCAATTATCTCCTAAAATTCTGCACAGTTTGATGGCCATGGCTACGTCTGCCTCTTGTTCTGCTTTCTTTCTGCACACCTGTATTTCAGAATCACGTGTCAGAAAATCAGCTGCTAGTCTTTGCCATTTAAAGATCTGCTCTTCTTCGCGACAAAGAATAGCTAAGCAGTGTGAGGAAAAGACCTCAACACAAGCATGTGCACTGTCATTTGCAAATGAATAGACTGCAAACCCCCAAGCCCCACATCCCATTATCTTTCTAATGGAAACGCACGAAGAGTTTAACCTGCAGTAAAGAATAATACAATATATCTATAGAGAAAACAGATTTTGATTAAATTTTTTTACCCTAGAGTCCAACTGCTGCATATAAGACCAAAGATATTCTATATTGGCTCCAAAAGGGTGGACGTGAAGAAATGTGGATATGATACCTGTATTAAAAACAAATGCACATGAAGTATTGAAATTACCTCAGACAATACATCATTAAAATAAGCAAAATAATTGAGTAGTGTGTTCATGCAGGTTTTTCAGAATGAATTATGATTCTTATTTTTCTTACACAACCCAATAAACATAACAAAATGGCACATTTTTAATACAGTCATAATAACATGGTAAACACAATAGCTCATCTTCAGGAATGACAGCAGTTAGCAAGTAAGTGACCAAGATAATATACTGATGAATAAAGGAATTTCGAAACAAAGACTTGCTGGAAGCATTTCAACTACCAATTTTATGCTTGATTTACCAATATAAAATTGTGGATATTGTAATGGTAAAATTATTGCTTTTTTCCCCTTCACTGGATGCTCTGTTGTGAAAATGTTTCATATAATTGTGTCAGAAACCACACTCCCTCAAATTTTTCTAGTAATTACGCTGATGCTGGTTATGAAAAGTGTTTAATCCGTATTAGCCCTAACTGCTGCTGAAGAAAACACAAATCTTTTATGACATATTTACTTATTTACTTTCTCTTCAAAGAAAGCCCGTTCTGTCTATCTTTATTGTTGTTTACAGGATCATTGTAAAAGGTATGGGAATAAAAGTGGCTTAGGAGGAGTCAGGATCTAAGTCTAGAGATTTCTTCTGCAGTGAAAATCAAGTGACAGCATAATAATGATGACCAGAGAAAACAAGATTTGGGGCATCAGAATTGCTATTAAAAGCACTACTCAATTTCTCCTCTTCTAAACAAACAGTGAAAATACAAAATGGCACGTGTGTTACTTACTGTTTGGGGAGAGTTGAACTGTAAGAATCAGAGCAAATATTTCCAACTCTGTTTGGTTGGGTTTCTTAGCTGAACCACCCTAGGGGAAGTTCCTTATATTTAAAGCATAAACACCAGGATTAAAAATGCTTACAAATGACAAAAATGGGTCACTGTATCTTGTGTACTGCAGGCCATACTGCTTTCTTGATGCTGAATGAATTAGGATAATTTTGGATTTCATTTTTCCCCAAATGCTGGCCATGGTTGAAAATGATAAGTAAAATTTAACTCATTTTAGACTGGCTTTGCAAAGAACACCTTTTTTCCTCCCTCATTTTTCCAATAGCATTTACAGACTTCTGCTCCTGCATAGAGAAGGGCATGTATTTAATTTTATACTATGGCAAGTCCTAGCAGCAGTTGCCGCCTTTGTGCTGTGCGTGACCATAAGCACACACACACAAAACCTCTTTAAGGAAAAGCCAAGACCACCACATTTGGATGGGTTGACTGCAAATCCAATTTGTATTCAAATCACATTTTACCAGTGGCATTGCGTTTGTTAAGTGTGTTCCCAAGGCTTTTCAGTTCAGGATGTTCAAAGCTAGCTCTTTCATCTAATGCAAATAAAAAGTCATTTGAAATTATTTTGTAGTTATTGACTGGAGTTCCATGATAACTTTTTAGTATTTTTTTTTCTTTTATGCTCTTTTCCTCTCTGACAGTATTGAATTTTGTGAAATATGGGGAAAATATAGGGAAACTCAGTGAATGGATGGAGGCACAACCTGTTTTTCCCTTGCCACACCTCAACATGCCTCAGAGGAAGAAGTAACATGAAACCCATCTTCAGCAACCTTTTGCCTTTGAACTGTAACAATGAGCCAGCTGTGGGGGTATTATGGTCAGTAATACCTGGACTGAGATTACACTGGGCAGCTGGCGGATGGGACCCCCTTTGGGACACTGCCACCACTTGTTACAGTCAAATAATGAGTGATCTTGAAAAAAAAGTTCATTATTCTGTCCTTAAAATCCCATCCTTGCTACCCTTCTCACAGAAGTTATCTTTGAAAAAATCAAATACTGTCCATTGCAATTAAAAGTTCCAATTCTTATCATGACAAGCAAAATAAAATAAATTCATTTATTTCTGTACATCCCACTGTTCCACATCTCACTAGTCACAGGAAGTTTGTGTACTAAGGTCTTTAAACATTTAAATACATTGTTCACTTTTAAATGACCTTTTCGGTCTGAACTGTCTGAATCCATGCCCCAGCAATAAACCAGCAACTTTCCTGGTGCTTAGCAGATGCAAATGAGTTGCATTTAAACACGTTAAGGTAGTTTTGAAACTATCACCTACTGGGATACTGCTAATTCTGTGCAAAGACCAAACCAAAGACATGAAACCTGGTCTTTCAGGTCAGTGTTCCTGCGAATGGCAGCCATGCCATAGGGACCACTTTGGACCGTGGGCCTTTAGGCTTTGTGAAAACCTGCCCCTCTGAAACCAAATGCAAAACATGCACGGATGTAAATGGGGCACGTTCCCTCTGAGTTCAGCATGGGTGCTGCCAGCATTCCGGTGTGGCTAAATGCTAGGTAATGCCAGTTAGCTGGCCCAATGCCCGTAAGCTTTAGCTTTTAGGTACTCTTTAAGAGTTTATTTTAAAGACTTTACTCTGGACAAAAGATATGACTGTCCTTCTGGTATTCTTTAGAAATGTTCATATTGCTAATTCCCTCATCTAATGTCAAAAGCATAAATCTGGCTTGCTTAATACATCCAGCATACATACTTTTTTGCTTGGTAGTTTGCTAATATTATTTCCATCCCCTTCTCCTTCACCATTTTTTCAATAATCAGATAACAAGTTATACAATTCTAGGCTGTTAAATCTTGATGTAGATAAAGTCTTCATACATTCACGCTACAAATCTAAATGCAGATCCCGCAGTTTTCTTCATACCTGAAATCCTTTCATTAAACTCTGCAGAATTTTTCAGAAAGGAAAAGTTCACTTGTATTTTAGAATTTCTCTTACTAGAAGCCGTTATGAATACAGACAAAAAATGAAAAATATCTTTTTTTACTTTTATTAGCATAAAGACACGTGTAAACACATATGCAAACCAAAATCTTGTTAGAAGGCATTTTGTTCCCAAAAATCTTCTTTGAGGTTATCTTACCTATTAAGAGTGCCTCTTTCTCTGATTTTAGACCCGGGCTTCGTTTCTCTGAATTTTTTTCTCTGTCTTGGTTGACCAATGCTACTGTCAATACATTGATTTCCTATAAAGTTTAATAAAAGAACAGGTGGTCATGTGAGTTTCATTTACTTCACTTAAACCTGTCTGTTTCCTTTCAACTCTATAAAAAAAAAAAGATCACTACTTTAATTCAGAGCTAAAGACAAGACAATTACAAATAATTAATTTGTTTGCAGAATATTAAGACACTTTTTGAACTACCTTTAAGCCAAGAGCTGCCAAGAAGAGAAATTTTGCTTGTGGAATAAGTAATAACTTTGTTGTTAGTGCTTCTTCCTTATAACAGCTTGAAAGGTGTGTCATAAAGTGTGGGGACAGTCAGAAAACTCACATTTTCTGGCTATTAAAGTTGGAGACAAAGTCTGCCTCTAGGGAAGGTAGATGGGAACATTCAGCTACAGCTATAAGAGTAAATTCAAGAGTCACTAGCAATGTTTCTAGCTGCCAGAGCACAATCATCTATCCTGTGATACTCTCCGACCAGTGCCTGGCATGGTGTTTGTCTCTGTCCCAAGCAAATCCTAGGTGTGTTCTGGGGGTCAGCACGTTTCAGGGCTCATTCCTAACAGGTGGTTTGCATAAAGCTACCTTGTTTTGAGGACTGAAAGAGAGCCAGCCTTAAGGGCAAACAAGGCGAGGCTCCTGCTTTGGTCTCCTTTCTCTGCAACCAGGTGGCCTGAACCATCCAAATCTCAGCCAAGCTTTCACGTGCTAGATGCTCCATCAGAAGTACCCAGGCAGTTGTGTGCCAGAGATCGCTCTTCTCCTGGGTATACATGAAGTAAACAAATTATCTCTGTTTCAGAAGCATGTAAGTGGCCTCAAAGTGCATTGCACAATATTCAACGACATATATGGGCTGTTTCCATGGAGCGACTGATATGCAGTAACTTGTTCCTTGGCGAGGCAGTGACTCACGCTGCTGCATCTGCTCTGTGAAATGCTCAGCAGTTCCATGCAAAACCTCGGAGGCAGAGAGCATGGGGCTGCAGATATGGTGGTGTAAGTTGAAAATGGTGCCTGATTCTGGTTGGGTGAGTCAAGGTAAGCAGCTGGAGGCTGCATGGGACTGGGCAGCCTTAAATGTGAGCAAATTTGCACTAGTTGGTGTAATGATGTGGCCCGTCTGGCACATGCAGTTGGGGTGGTGCCTTGCTCCAAAATTCTTGGCAAGCATTTTTGGCAATAAAAGAGAGACACTGGGCTTGGGCCGCTCTAGGGCATTTCTGAAGGTGTGAATAATCCATGCTAAAAAAAAAGGCAAAAACTCCAAAATATGTCAAATGTGCCTTTTTATAGATGACTAAAGGCTTCACAATCTGTAAGAGTGGTAAAAAGAGTCAGGCACTTCCTCATTCTCAGTTCAAAAAAGAAAAAAAAAACAACCCAACACAAAACCCTCCAGCGATGTACTCTGTGCTCCTTATAGGCTGGCTCCAAGGAGCAGCTGCCCGGCAGGCAGTGCCTGATGGCTCAAGTGCATCATGGGGTCAAGTGTTCCTTCGCGTTGTGAAGAGGAACAAGTTGCCGTGTGTCAGCCGAGCAACTGTACGTGCATTTGAGTGACATACATGAGCACGTTTATCCTTAGCCCCCCAGTAACAAGGGGTTCTGACAGACCTTAGCCCACGGTCACGGAGGGAGTGAGACACATTGCGTCACCTGTGGTTTGCTGCAGCCGTAGTGGCCAATTGAGGCATGTCTCCTGGCCAGAGATCCATGCGTAGTTGTGTACATGTAAGCTAGTCAGCCTTTGCTGCCTTTTTAGTCAGCAGAAATGAAATAAATTTTTAGTCATATATTTTAGTTATTTACTTTAGCTTGAAATAAATTGGACCTTATATTCCTCATTGGTTGCAAAGGGAAACTTCTAGCACAGATTTAGACACTTACAGGAAGGAGGGATTCAAGAGCCGCAGTGATCTCCTCTTCAAATAAGGGTGTGTCTGAGCGCTCTGGCAGCTACATCACCTTGACACTAACACTCCTGTAGTGTTGTAATGCACAGGGCACATTACAACAGCAGGGGCATGCTCTAAGTTGTCCACTACAGTTGATTCTCCTCCTCATAGAGCCAAAGGCTAAGGCAAACACTCATCTACTGCTGGCCAAGAAATCCAAGAACGGTGAAACAAAACCCAGGCAAGAAACAGAAATATGAGAAGAGTTCGCATTAATTTCTCCATGAGGGCAGTAATGACAAGGGGGTTACAGATCAGAAGAACAGAGACAGATGACAGATTTCATGCCACTGCAGCAGAAGAGCAGAGCAGCATATGCCACCAGAGCTCGTACAGGTTAAGATGTAACATTTGACTCCATCAGAGATAGATAGAAAAGCAGTCTAAAAATAAGAATTCTTGAGAGGGGAAGGAGAGAGCAGAGAGATGTGTATTTGATCTAACAGGCCCCAAACACAACACACTAGCAGTTTCAGATGGGATTAGAAGTTTTGTCAAGCAGTGATGCAGAGAAAGAAACCATATTCCCATTGGGAGCAACGAACAGATGGATTCTCATTTAATGCCTAGGTTTGAGCCTGTGCAGAACATTTTGTATGATTTATAGGACAGCATAAATGGATGCTAAAGGAAGTCGCATCAAGTCTTCCTTAACTGTGTGTTGGTACAGAGCATAAAAGAGTAAGAAATTGGTTATGAGGGAGCCTCAGGAAACCAAGAGTAGCAAACGACTGCCGTTAGAAGATGGTTGCAGGTTCTTCAAGGTTTGAAAAGAACAGGCTTCTGCTATCCAAAACTACCTGCCTCACAGAAGTTGATAAATTAGACAACTCTGATGTATTCAGCTGCCAAAATAAGCTTTCACAGGCCATGAGAAATTCCAGGTTGCGCATGGTCACAGAAAGGATTCAGTAGCAATGCTGCCAGGAATTAATAACGATTTAAGAGAAACGGGCATAATTGTGTCTAAAAACTGAGTGTGAAATTCATGGAGAAACCAGGCTAATTATAGTGTAAGTGAAAACCTTAAGTATCTGCATATACGTTGCAGATACAAATCTGGTACCTATGAAGCCTCTACAACAAATCCTCACACAGTTAATTTCCACATTTTTAGAGGCACTACTTATGCCAACTCACAGAAACAAGACTTTTAAGAGTAAAAAGGTGAATGAAGCAATAGCTGATGGAAAACAAACAGTTAGGTCACCTCTCTGACATGAGAAAAAGCTACAGATCACCAGAAGTCTGAGGAAAATTATTTAATATATACTACATTACAGTATTTCCTTTCTTTCCTGCTTTCCTGGACACCATCCTTTATTTGGCAAATTATATTTTCTGCGGACCTAAGCAGTCTCCTTCAGCAGGTTTCATTACAAAAGGAATATTTTGCTACCATCTGTCAGTTACTGCACTGAAGGACAAGAACAGCTGAGCATGTGCAAACCAACACTTATTAGAAGCAAAATGACCTTGCAAGAACTAAATACAGTCTGTAGAAGGCTTAATGAAGGTTAAATCACACCTGGAGATCATTAGGGACCTGGTCCTATTCATTATTCAAAAATCATGTCAGGTATCGGAGAACACGGAGGCCCGATTTGATCATGACAGGTCCAGAGCTGCTCAGCATGAATGCAACCATTCTGTGTGATGCTCTCATCATTGCCAGCTTGGAGCTTTTCCCTGCAAATGACACTTTCATGCATCAGCAGACGATGAACAGACATGAATTTTCTTTGTGGGCTTCACAAACCCTATGATTCTGCAGACACCCCTTGGGACCAGCATTTTGATTCTGCGCTCCCTGCTTTTGAACAAGGGAGGGAAAGACAGAGAGAGACTCTTTCTGGAAAACTTTCAGGAGACTTTCTGGATAGAACAGAGGATGGCAAACAACAGTTTTCTCCCATGGACTACTGATTTCCACAGGCAGACCTCTGACTCCACCACTGACATGGAGCTGATGGCTTTGAAGAGTCATACAGGCAGTTTTCGCACACGGATGTATGCCATAGCTGTGTCCTGGCCGTAAGGTGGGACAGAAGTTGGGTTTGTGTCATTCTCCCATGTACCCAGGCTTCTTTTGGAAGCAAACACAGAGGCATGGCCAAGCGGATTGCTCCAAAAGGTGTCTGGTCTCACTGTCCACCATGGTCCACCACAGAGTAGCTGCATCCCAGACTGTAGACACAGCAAATAAGACCATGATTCCCAAGAGAGCTGCATTTTTCAGAGAGAGACACAAAAGTCCTGAAGAGTAGCAGAGATGTGGTGACTGTGTACAGAGGATAGTTGCAGGTACTGTAAGAAAAAAAGGCTAGCTCTGCACTCCAGGGGACTAGCAGATCAGAAAGCCTCAGATATTCAGGCTGGATGAATTGAGTCTTTCAATCCTTCATTGGTTTCTTTCTTTCTCCTTGGGAAAGTATGACATTAAATAAAAAGTTCTCAATCCAGACCTCACTTACCCTCTACAGGCTAGTCTTGCATGATTGCAAAAAAGGCAGGCAGAATATAAAACATCTGCTCTTGCCTGGGGCTTCTTTCTAGCAAAAATGGTTGTCTTTAGCCTAAAAGGTTCTGTGATCCTGAAAACAAATGCTAGCCAGCATCCTTAAAAACAGGGGGGAGTGAGGACTTGCCATTCACCACAAATGCTGACCAAGAGCTGAGCAGGGCTTGAACAGTAGCTGCCCTACCTGGAAACTGCTCCTGCCAGAGTGCAGTTCCATACCACCCATTGTTCAGGACTCTGCTTGAAAGGCAAAATATGGGATTTAATGAATGTGACATTGAAGACACCTGGCATGTGATCAGGATGCAAATGACAAATATCTAAAGAGCTGAAATACTCCCTCTGCTACCTGGGTAATCCAAATATTTGACAATTACCTTTAAATCTAGGGGGAATGATGACTGCTTGCATATTGTCTTCAAACACCTCATTCCCTTTGTTGTACTATACGAGAATCTGCAGAATCCTGTGGTGAGGGGGTAAAAATAATATGTGCCTTCTGAAAGACCCAGTAAAAAAAAAATCCTACCAGACTCTGGAAGAGTTTTCAGGATATGTTGGCATTTGTGCTATATATACAAAGCCAATTGTCTGAGGCATTAAAACAGCAGCAGAAAAAGGAAAGACTAGATGTTGGACACAGCACCATATGACAAAGCAACTGCTGAATGTTGCTAGATGTAAGGCATACACCACCTTTCCCATCAGCCAGGGGATTTATGAGAAAATACGAGAAAAAGAGTAGTAGGAGAAAAAACTATATGTCTGAAACATAAGGAAAAATCTTGCAGGCTATTAACAGTAGGCCAGAGAGATGCTGTAAGCTTGAAAAGAAACGGTAATTTTATGATTTTGATAGAAGAAGGAACCGTGCACATGTGATACCAAATCTGCAGCCTTTAAGCTCTGGAAAGGCATACGTGTACCTGCCCTGAGTCCACAGAACTGGGCTTAGACTTCAGATGTGCTTGCCCAAGCTGCTTATTGATGCCCAGGCAGGTTTGACGATTCTCTGCAAACATGGGTGGAAACTGGTCTGTGACATGAAGACTGCACATTTTTCATTTATTTTCATTTACCTGAGGATCTCTTAAAATCTGGTATAGTTGCGTTTGCTTTGCTGGCCTTTCTTTAAATGTACTTCAAATCCACATCTGAAAATTTAATCTTGCTGCTTTAATCTGAACGGAGCCTAATTCAATTTCCAATCAAGTGAATGGAAGCCTTGCAATAGTTTCAATGCACATCGAGTCAGGCATCTTAAATTTATGGGGACAGGCAAGGTTGAGGTACAGGACAACTGACAGTTTAACATGGTTGTCAGTTGAGAATGGCCTACTGTCCTTGCCTGTGTTCTTATTCATGGTGAATACAAAATTATTCAATCCAAGTTGAGCTAAAGTACAATAAAAGAACTTATTTAAATTTAACTTAAATCAAATTTCCTTGCAAATGTGGTGAAGTATGAGTACACTCACAGACAGTGGTCGTGACTCAGATGATCACAGAATCACAAAATCACACAGGTGACCTTAGGAGGTCTCTAGTCCAACCTTCTGCTCCGAGCAGGATCTGCTTCGGGTTCAGAGTGCGTGGATGCACAACAAGGAGTAATTGTCCAATGGCTGGATAAGCCTCAGCTGTTTCTCTGCGACATCCCAGTTCTGCACCCTCATCAAACATGTGAGATATGTTAGCAACAGATTGGTGCCTCCATCCCCTGCAGAAAGGATTTGCCAACCACCACCACTTGCTGCTTCCTTCTGACACTTGTGACTAAAGTCTTACCTCCTCTAGCATAAAGAAGGGCAGAGGCACCATCACAGATGGGGAAAGCCCAATAACCTAATGAGAGAACAGAGTCCCCTGACCTAGCTCCTCCCAGGCTATCACAGGAGAGCACCAGCCCCAGGGGTTGAGCGTGATACCTATCAAGTCCAGACAATGGAATTGCTCTCTGGATCATCTTGCAGACTGAGGGGGGCACTGCCTATAGTGGTATGGGACTTGCTATGGGATGTAGAGGAAGAGCATCTTTGGATTGTACAAGACTCAGCTGAGGGTCCTTAGCGGGGACGCAAAAGGCAGGAAAAAGGAGGGATCATAGTTGTTTGGGAAGGGGATAATTGAGACTGGTCTCATGTGAACAGGCTGCTGATCAGGACACTTGTCTTACCATGCCATGCCCTGATTAGTGCATTACACTTATTAAACCAAATTTTCAACTCTTCTCCTGGATGAGGGAGTCTCTATTGTGTGTGCATGAGGGTGTGTAAGGGGATCCGAGTGCAGCAGCTGGAGTGGGACCAGGGGTCAGAGCGCCATGTGTCTGGGGTGTTGCAGTTAGAGAGACCAGAGTGTCTGTGTATGCTGCTCTGTCATCACTGGTGAGCATCAAGGCAGCCTAGCCATTGAGTAGGATAATAAGCTTGGAAGCCACGTATTGAAGTGGCCATGGGTCAGGGGTGGGTCCAGGAGAGACCAGAGAGACTGCACATAGCCTACTGGAGGGACCAAGAGGTCTGGGGTCCTACTGGGGACATCATGGGCTCTGGGGAATGGCTAAAAGACCAGTTTGTGTGTGTGTGTATGCATGAGGCAGGGGCCAGCTACGGGATAGGCTGAGAGTCAAAGGCCAGTTACTGGAGGGATCCACATTCTATATATGTGTAAGTCTGCGTATATATTTCCCACTGAGGGGCCTTTATCCTGATCAGCCAGAAAGGGCAGCAAGACGAGGCCATCAGTGCTGTTCGTGTTTATAAATGCTGACTTTGTGTTGATCTATGTGGCTGCCCAGAGAAGTGGTGGCGTCACCATCCCTGGAGATGTTCAAAAAATGTGTAGATATGGTACTTCAGGACATGGTTTAATAGGCATGGTGGTGTTGGGTTGACGGTTGGACTTGATGATCTGAGCGGTCTTCTCCAACCTTAATGATTCCATGATTCTATGTGATGCATGTGTTGTATATGTGCATTTGCACACGTGCCTGTGGGGAATATGTGCTCAGTCTCGCTGCAGCTTGGTCATGAGGAGCTACGACCACCCTGCCTCTGTCGGGCTGTGGGATTCAGCAGCTCCTGACAGCAGCAATGCTTGGTTTGGGCCAAATGTCTCTAATTCTTCATTTAATGGAGATTGTTCCCCTTCACGGGCTGCTGAAGCACTGTGTTGTGATGTGCTGTGTGGAAATTTGACTGAGAGTCTGAACTCTGAAAGTAATTCAAAACTCCCCAGGAGCATCATGTGTGCTATACGGCTCTTCTTTCAGCATGTCCTCTTACAATGACTGTTTCTGACTCTGCTGACTACTCCTCTAAAAATACTTTAGTGACTAGAAAATTGCTCATAATCAGTGATTAATATAATTATTTTGTTAATGCAAATGCATTGATCTTGTGCTAGCAAATTAACTACTTCCTAGAAATATATTTCACACAGTCCTGGTTCCCCACAGCCTAAGAGTTGATTGCAGTAAGGTGGCTGACATTAAGTGAGGTGGTCTTGCTGACACACTATCTACACGTAGAGAGGTTTCCTGGCCTCTCCTATACGCACTGGGATAACTCAGTTTAGAGTAACAAATTACAGGGTTTCATCATGTATAAAAGGAATAAGGCAAGGAGTGAAACATCCAACCGTCTGCCCAACACTAGAGCTCCTCACAAGCAGCCTGCACTACTTTTCTAGTTAGCACCAGGTCAACAATTCAGTAAAAAACCACTTGGTTTTCAGTGTTTTTTTCCCAGGGTCTCAGAGGATCCTTCTCCTTCTACTATCTACCTAGTGATGCAGAAGCATGTATGTGCCATATGTTACACTGCTGGTGAATGCTGTAACAGTTTTTGCTTGCGACTGGTCTGTCATTAGAAATGGGACAGACAAGGTGTCACCTTTTCATTCAGATCAAGCCTAAACTTGATAACTTATTTTGTGCTATGCAAGAAACCAGTTTGTCAGCCACACACATTGTAATTACTTTTAAAGTACACTAATATAGAAATTTACTTTTAAAGCACACTAATATAGAATTTACCATGACTGTAAATTTAAGACTGGGCTGATATAAACAAACACTTGACAACTGGCTTGAAAAAATATCTGGCATTAAAATTATAGGATGAAAAAAATTAGAACAGCGAATATCAGACCTTGCAAATGAAGCACTTCAAACACATCTCTGTGCATCTAGGATTAGTTTGTCTGATTTATCCTACATGATAGAATTGTTTTCAGGAGTGAAGATTAATTGTATTATGGTGCTCTTGACATCCTATTTTTCCAATCCATTTGCCAGAGAGATGCTTTTAACTTTTTCATTACAAAGCTTTTACTATTATAACTTTCACATGCTGAGTTTAGGCAACTAGCAATAATCTGAAAGTGCTTTTCTCATTGAAACTATCTCTTTATATTCTCATTGTATTTGAGCACATCTATTTTATGGGAATGTATATATGCAAAATATGGATGACTAATATGAAAGTTACTTCAAGCTTATTTTTAAAAGTATGATCAGGTTGCTTCATTTTCTAAAGCTGGATTTACGTGTAGGTTCCTGGTGACTTAACACAGATGTTTTATGTGATGTGAAGGTGGTTGTTTTGCAAGGGAAAATGTAATTGTCATTTTACACACTTTGTGTTAGGGAATTGCAGCAAACCAATGGTTGGCTGAACAAAAGCATCGCCTGCCTACCAGCTCTGCTGAAGCCATTGTAGGAGGGGATACTTCATGTTTACTTGAGACTGAGAACTTCTGAAAGCCCTTTCCAATGGTCTTGAACACAAATATCACCCTAAAAATCTCCTTGAAAATGATGCACTTCTCAAAAATTTAAAGAGAGGAAAAAAAGGCAATTTGTTTCCCTTCTGCGATGTGTAGAATTGCTTTGAAAATGTCTTTCTTGAAATAGAAGGAAGTAAGGGAGGAGTGAGACATGCAACCTTAAATGTTTTATGAGAGTGAATGGTTTTCAGCAAGGATCTGTATTTGAAAGAAATTTGTCCTAGGTATCTGAAAACCCAGGGCAACCCCCATATTCACAGAACTCTCCACATCTTAATATATGTAAAGTACTTTAAACAAACATTTCGGAGCTCACTTTCCTCTGGATTGGATCTTGATTAGGATGATGAACTCTTCTTCCAAGAAGAGTGTCTCCTGGGGATACTGAAGTTCCTTTCTCTCTTCTGTCACTTTTTGCTGTCTTTTCCTTGAAGGACTTCAGCACGTTGGCAGGAGCATGAAAGCGGTGTACAACCCCCAGGACTGCAGTAGCAGGCTCGTGGCTGAAGCAGAGGTGGCCCATCATCCTTCAGGGGGTTGCGGGGGAGTCTGAGTGCTCTGACAAGCCAATCTGCCTCGTACACTGAGTGGGTTAAGCACACAGCTGCATATGCATAAGGCTGAAAGTTATTCCTCACTAGAAATGATGGGATGACTCCTGTAAACGTGTGCAGTATAAATACTCAGGGAAAACGCTTTGGGATGAAAGACTGCACATAATGATCGGATATTAAAATGTCAGGTAGCTCTGGGCATTGAAGAACTGTCTCCCTGTGGAGCTCATATGAAATTTAAAGTCAAAAAACTTTTGTGATCTGCTGAGTGGGTGTCTGAATAGGTTTTATCATTCTGTCTCACAGTTCTGTCTTCTCCCTCAGATGATGGGAATTCACTCCAATCAAAAGCCAAGTTACGAAGCCACTCTGACACTTTTAATTAGGGACAAGGGAAGTGGTGCAATTTCTTGCTGCATGTTAACAAAGGGGTTATTGCTACAGCCCAGATCTGCTTCAGGTAGCACACTCTGTGTCAGAACACACCTCGGTCTGCTATAGCTGTTTGCTCCCCGTAGGGTCAGATTGTGGCTGAAACCGCAGAGACTGTGTTTCAGCCAGCAGAGATCTGTACCATGCTAATGAAACTCTACTGCTGTTCTCTTAACACGCCAAGCCAGGGCTGGGGCGGCGAAGCGGGGAACTCAGGGGGACTTGATCTATCAGTGTGTAAGAAATTCTGAAGGCTGAGCAGGCTCTTTGATAACATGGTCCTCAACAGCCGGTTAAACTCCTGTTATTTTTCAGGCCTGGCGGTATTGAATTCATGAGGTGGTCATTCCTCATGCCTTCCGCAGTAAGTAGGAAAGCTGCTGATCTGAGAACAGTCATAGCTGCTTGAATTTATCACACTCCACATGCCTTAAATTGAAGGAAATGAGAAGAAATGAGTGATGGAAGGGTTACAAATAAATGCCTGGCATGGAAAAGGCAGGGAGTAGAAAAAGGCACGGCCACTCCTCACTCTCTGGTTCTGGCTGCACCAGGACAGAAGAACCTGAATATAGACAGTAATTAGGTCTTCTGTAATCCCTGGGAACTTTACACCCCACTCCAATCAGGCTACAGGGTGCTTTCATCTTCTTCTAATGACATAGCACACCCGTGGATGAAAAACCAAACCCCACATCTCTCTCTCCTTAAGGGGCTATCCTCATCCCTGCACTGCACCATTACTCCTGCTTGTTCTCTTTAGACAACTAACTGCATTTGTTAAATTAATTAGTTGACTGAATACAATCTTGCAAAGGTGAACAGTTACAACACAGGGGCTGGACAGTGCCTATAGCCCATGGTCTTTTTGGGAAATGCAGCTTTGAACCTTGTCAGGTGGAGGAGAGAAGAAAACCCCGACTTCTGGCATCCCCTGTGGGTGATGTCACCCCTGAGCTCTCAGGTACAGAAAGCACCCTCTGGCTACAATCAAATGCACCCAGCTGTCATCACCTCGCTTTTTGCAGCACTCTCTCACTCCCATGTGCTCCAGAAATGCCTGCTGCAAGGGCAGAGGACTCCAGCAGAGCCAGGGAAGCTGCTCAGTGACTCACGTCATCTCGCCGAGGCTGAGGTTCACAGCTTACAAACCTGGGAAGCTCAGACAGAAAAGAAATACACATTTGCTGACACGTGCAAGCCCTGTACTGCGATTTTCTGGCCTGTAAATTTAGGGTCAAATTGCTCTTATATTCGCCATGTTTTGGGAAGAGTAAGCCTTTTGAATAGCGGACTAGCCAGGAAACGGCTGTTGCACTCACAAGGAAGTGAAGCAAAAGCATCGGCAACCACTTGGGACTTTCATCAATAAAGGCGACCAACTTTTGTCCCGTAATCCCAAACCACTGGAATGGTTTGAGCAGGCACTGCACTCTTCTAAGCTCCCTCTCCTCTCCCTGTGTTCAAGGGCCATTTTCATCTCACCTGGCTTGATGTGAGGCGGTCATGCAGCAGGAAGGTGCCCCATCCTATGGAAAGTGTGTACTAACACATACACTGACAGGGGACATTCATAGCAGGTACCTGTGGGTGCTTCCATTAAAGGTTTGCATAGTGAAGTACAAGAACTGAACTCTGATGAGTTTGATGGAACTACAGACTTCTTCAAAAATTGAAGGGGGTTAGCTTTTGAAATCTTTGCCCAGCTTGTTGCAAAAATTGGCCTCATTTAAGAGCTGTCTTTACTTGTCTTTGGTAAAGATCATCTGGGATTAACTGTACTGTGTGAAAAGAGAAGACTAGGCTGTAGTTAGGAATAACATCACTTTCAGTGTAGCATAAAATGAGCAATTTAGTAAAATGGTTGAAATATTTCACCCTGGGTATGCTCCTCCTCAGAGGCAGGGATCATCTGGTAACTGCTTGAAAGGCAGATACAGAGGGGAAAAATTAAAGGAAGAATTGACATCAAATGTAAGACGCTTGTTTGAACTTGAGAAATGCTCTGATAAGAGCTTCAAGCATTCAAATGGAAAAATGCATCCCTACTTAATATTATTGATTTCATGTCTGGAGCAAAACCCACAGAATATTGTGTCCAAGCTGCTGGAGATGCTAACTGAAGGCAGACAGATGAATGAGGTCCAAGTCATTACTTTGCTCAAACGATGAAACTCCAATAGAACAAAAAGCTGGTAAAAAAACTTGTGGTGAAATCAGTTTCACGCTCTGAAATACGTTCATTTTATTACGCCTTGGTAATAATTAGGTAACCCTAAAGGTCTTTTGGTGAAATCCCAGCTTTTTTAACATCTTGGGAATTTAATTACTGACTTAACAGAGTCAGGACTTTACCATGCAATTGCAGTTCGGGCATTCAAAATGCTTCTGTGACCATGACCCATCACTTGCTTTGGTCTGAACTTGGAGAACTGATACTCCTGACTACCACTTTATGGCACTTCTACAAAGTATAGGAGTTAGTCACAGGAGCTATCTAAGGAAGGCAGATAGCTGTCAAGAGAGAGCGCCAAACTCCTGGAAGCAGATCACTGAGTACTTCTAAAATGAGGCTTGTGTAAAAAAAATCTCACTTTCTCCACTAACAACAGAGGGATAGCACGGATGTTAACCTTCCCACCTCCAAAACAGGGATATATTCACCAAGGCTATACAACTGTATTTACATGCAGTGCCCTATGTATACTGAACTCAGCAGTGAAGAAAAGGAGATCTTCGATCAAAACACAGAATTAACCTATATACAAGAGGCTCCACAGAAAGCCCCTGAACTTCTAGAAACAGTAGAAGAATAAATTGCCTTTACAGAGTTAGCCACAAAGCACGTGATTAGCATTTTCAGTCTGTAAAATGTTCTGTACTCGAGCACACCTCCCAAGCAAGATTTTTTTTTCACGTTGGGACTAATCAGGTCCCAAGAGTCTGGGAGCATCTTGGAAGAGGATTATATCTGAAATTCTAATTGGCCATTGGCCATTATTTTCTCTTCAGTTAAGACAGAGATGTGAATTAAATATCACTATATGCAGCAATGAAGAGGAAATTAAAAGGGGGGCAGATTTGAAGGAAGAAGCAATCTTTTCCTAACCGCAGGCTGAAGGAAATGAATGCTCCGTGACAGGACCTCCAGCAGCCCTGGGTGTTGAAGTCACTGTTAACACCGGGCCAGGCTCTCGGACTCTTATGTACTTCTGGAGCCTGACATTTGTCCTGTGCTGACGCGGAGTATAGCTGGGAAATGTCAACAGCCATAACAAATATTACTGCATGTACCTGGCAAGTCACTCATGAAACACCCTTATGACTGTTTGCAGAGCCTTGTAAGCTGGTTTTGCTTTGTGGAAATAACAGATGTACTGGTAATACACTAAAATTTCATGGGTTTTTCTCCTCAGATTTGTGTGTGAACTGCCATGGCAGGGAGGGTAACATTGCAATTGCTCCAGCCCCTTAGTTAATTATGCTCAATTCTCCTCCAAAAACAAGAGGGAAAAAATGAAGATTGGTCCATTTATAGACTGGGCACATTTCAGGAGGGATGTTTTTCTTTTTCCAAAGGTGTCCAGATCCTTGTTTCCCTTTTAGGATGGTCTCACATAATGGAAATGTGGAAGACACACCAGGATAGGTCTAAGTACATATTTTCATCTGTATCTGTTTTTGCTAAGAAAAATACTTTCAGGTTTTAAGAAACAAAATTTTCTAATGTAAAATATGATGCAGATCAGTGCCATCAGCAGAAAGCCTGAGGATTGCAGAAAATTGTCTTTTTAAGATTAGAGTATAGGCTTTCTTGATGTGTATGCAGTGTGCTGAAAGTTTCTACTGTCCTTGCTTGTACCCTGATTTTCTTCAAAGTAATCTAAATATGCCGTAGTGTGAAGATTAGATTGCGCGTTCAGTGTATAGACATACATTGCCATTTTTCCTTACCAACACCTCCCACTATTGCTCTGCATGTACAGGTATTTAATTTGCTGAATTCAACCTGTCAAATGGAACAAATATGTTCTAATCCCATTATATGCATCACAGTTCGCTAACAATCACGTGAGATCTGCCAAGCCTTTTTCTCTTTGATCATCCCAGATTTGCACACCGGCCAAGGGCAAGAACCATGAAGTCTGATGAGAATAGATGTGGAGAGACATCCTGCAAGGCACAACACCTGAGCACTACGTATTTGCTATAAATAACAATTGTTTAAAAGGTATCTCAACTTCAATTTTAGAAAGTTCGTTACTGTAACAAATGCCTTAACAGCACTTCTTTCCCTCTGTTTCTTTATTTCCATTTGTGCTGCTATCCCTTCTCTGATTTCCTGGTGGCAGAATTGTTGAATGCATGGCTGCAACTGTGACTCAGTAATTGTAGCTGTCTGGTCTCCCTCTTCACCATTAATTTCGGTAATGACTTCTTTTCTTAGGATTCTAATATTGCTATGAGATCATCATGGGAAGAGCTCATAGAAAAGAGAGGCAGAAAATAGAGTTCCTATCCTATGGAAAATTCAGGCAATTGAACCATTCCTACAATTAAAAACTAGAATAAAATACTACATGTTGAAAAATTTGCCATTAACCAAAGATTCTGAAATATTTTGTTTCCGATATCTGGGAATGATGTACTGAAACACTCTCTTTACACAACTGAAAAGTTTCCTTTTAATGTTATTTCAAGCTTTATAGTATATAAAAAAAAACTTTCAGGCTTTTCTGTTTTATCTGGTTACACATGAGCCAGAACAATAAAAGTTGAAGTATTTAGGTAATTTTCCTTTAAAACATTTCAATCCTGCAAAACATTGTTTTATCCACATTTTTTGGAAAGGAAGAAAGTTCGTTTAGAAAGTTTCTAAAAGTCCTACATTTCTCAATTCCTTTAGGAAACCTGCAACCAGCTGTTGTACAAAGACAAGTTTTTAGGTAGCAAATGCGAGCATTTCAAGATCATTGGTGGATTAATGTCTTTATTTTGGTTTGCAAACAGAATCTTTCAAAGGGGCAATGAGACACTGTGCAGACAGACTGCAACTGCAGATTTGTGGGAGCTATCAGAAAATATTGAATGTCTCCTGTCCAAACGCTGAGAGCTACGAGGCTCTATTGACTTCACTGCGGAAACAGACCACAATGAATGAGATTCAGGAAAGGATTAAAGAAGAGAGGACAACATTTCCTTATCACAAAGCACATTACAAAATTTGAGCCTCCCATTGAGGTTTAAAATAAAACTGCTTTCCTGGCTGTGCCATTAGACAACACAATGACTAAAATAGATGTTAAAATATATTAGCATTCAGACTGTTGCTAGCTGTCTTGGCTAGGAGGAAGGTACCATATATAATCAGTTTTAATTTTCATATGTTTATGACAAAGCACAAAGCTGCATGGTTTGGATGACAAACATAGCAGGAAAGTTTTCCTTTTTTCTCTCTCCCCTTATCCAAATTGCTGTTTTGACTGCAAACATTAAGGGAATAACAGAAGCATTTTTTTGGCAGTAGGTTTTAAAAAACATGACCTTAACAAGTCCTTTAACGATTTTGGACAAAATAATGACTCAGTGAATTAATTTAGTCCTCTTGTGCAGATGAACTGTTTCCAAATTATACACGTATATGAATCACATCACTCCGAGCTGAAATACGGCCAGACTTGCTCAGCTGCAAGGTGGCAGCCACAGAAACAAATGGCATAACTTTGTAGCTTGAGCAATCCTGGACAGGACACTAAGGCAAAGCATTTCTCTTGCAGTCGTTTCCATGGTATCTTTAACACCCACATACAGCAAGTAGGACATTGGTTGTTAAAGTCTCATCCAAATAAATCCTACAAAGTAAATTGCATGGAACCCAATTTATCTACCTCGAAATGAAGTTTGCTGGGGTTTGAACCTGTGGCTTCAGGAAAAAAACCAGGCACTTCGAATCTGATGTGCAAATCATTCAGCCATTTTATCAGCTTTCAGACATAAATAGTAAATTCAAGACCATATGCATGCATATATATATATCTAAATCTATGTACATATATAGCTGTACCTACATTTGCCTGAGATTCATCATGCCCATTGATTTCTGCTAATTCCTTGGCGCTTTTTAACTGCAAAGAGTAAACAAAAAACAAAACAGAACAAAACAAGCACATTACTTATTTCACACAGTTATCTTTGATTTATTTGAAGGAGCATTTTATAAAGCTTCCAATGAGAAAAACAGATGGAGCATATAATTCTAATGAGCTTTTGCTCAAACCATTTTGAAACCAACATACTTAAGTCTTGATAGGTTGGTAAAAAAAAAAAGAAGGAAAATAATAAGACTGGGTCATTATTTTTTAAATAATAAGATTAGAAAGTAGTTTAAGGCATAAAAAGTGTACAGAATTGGCTCTCAAGAATAATAAACGATTTCATTTCCCATTCTTGTTGCTATTAATTTAAACTTTACAATATTTGCAAGTTGCCACTAGCTAAATAGTGTTTTGCTAATGATTACTTTTGAATGATATATTTTGAGCTGTTTAAGATGCCAAAGTGCTACTGTACGTTTCCTTCCTGAGGAAGCATCTAAATAACTGACATGGCTCCTGGGTATGATGGAAAAGGAGGTGAAGAGAAGAACAGCTCTTTTATTTAACCAGTGGCAGGAATAACTGAGGAGACACAGCCAATTCCAAATATATGATCTCAACCAAAACTTTTTTTTTTTCTCCTGAATTAGATTTTTTGGGCAAATCCAGGATTATACGGGGGATTGTAAAAATCAGTCTCGAGAGATTTACGGAATGTCCTAACTCATATCTTGAACCACGGTGAACTGTGCAGTCATTCATCCTATGATTGAGCAAACACAGAAAGGAGGAGACACCGCAGCTCCCCTGAGCCTATAAGCCGCAGAGCTTTGTACACTTAAATGAAGCACTCAGAACCATTTATTCTTTAGGTAAATCTCTCAAAAGTCATGCTTTTATTCCAACTTAATTTAGAGTAGATATCTGGGGCGGGGATCTGGGGTGGGAGGGGGTGGGGAACATTAAACAGAGCTTTCCTCTACATTCCTTTTTTTTTGCCAAAGAAGATGGGGTTGACGTAACTGTTGGTGATACAGCTGTGATCCTGAATGACACCAGTCCTAAAATCCAGGTGAGTAGGAACACTATTATGTTTCGATTAGGGGTCTGACTCAGAAGTGTTGGTGGACTACCACCCTATGGTGGCTAGGTTGCCTCCATCATCTTTTTGCTGTGTGACAGGAACAGATAACTGTGTGTGACTCAGTTCCCAGCTTCTCACAGTTTCCAATCTGACAATTAGGGCAAGCGGGCCACAGTCCCTGCATACCTCATTATGCAGGGCTGCAAACTGCACTGGTTCAAGAACTACTGCTGAAGCCACTAAACCAGTCCTGATGGAGAGGGAAGGGGGTGGCAGTCCCTGACAAAGCAGTACAAAGGATACCCGGGGACTGCAAACTCACCAGGTGTCCTGGTTCAATTCACTGACGCTCATCTTTCAATATCCTCAAAAAGTCTGCAATTTACACTGACAGCAGGGTGATGCATTTCCAATGAATGCTACATGTTTTCCCTGCACTGAAAAAATAACCATCCTGGGAAACCACCTCACTGTGAGGATGGCTGGTAGGAATGAGCTGCTTCCAGACAAGCACCGAAGTTAGGTATTTCTGCATCGTGGTGTGATCAAAAGAGCTGTTTCCTGAATCCACCAATTCTTCGTTACAGAAATTCACATCGCGTGAGCAGTCCTGTCAAGTTCAGCTGAATTACTCATCTGAATATGAGGTCAGGAGAGCGTGCTTGGGTATGTAAAACTGCTCCGCACGCTAATGCCACGTCCTGAGTGCTCGGGGATTGCTGTTCATTACTTACCTTTCGCCTTTCCTTTTCCAGGCTGACAAAGTGCTGTCACCTCTTGGTGACTGCTGGCTTCTTGGGCAATGCCCCGCACGCGTTCTGCTGGTAACATACCACTCCCCCGTCAGCCACATGTACGTTTGGTGGGAGAGAGGGGTCAGCCTCTAGCCTATGTTGGTCTAGCAGGCTTTCACCCCACCATGGTTTCCCACTATCACTGCCCTGGCACTGCTCCACCAGTTAATCTAACTAATGCAGACAGGATGCTTGAGCTTTTCTATCTCTTTTATTGCCTGCCATGCTCTGAAAAGGATGCCAGAGTGGAGGCAAGAAGGTGCTAGCATCCACATCTACACTAGGACCACTGCAGTAAGAGATGGAGGTGAACCAGTGGAGATAATGGTGGAAAACTTGTGGGTAGAAAATGTATAGCTGCATTGCCACAGGCTAAAGGGGTAAAGTTCCTTTTTTTCCAATATTGTTTCTTTCTAAATAAAAATTTAAATTGTATTGTTCTTTCACATACTAAATAGTGAAATGTTGGAATAGGAACCTCAGCAAAACATACAATATTGGAAAAACAGGACTTGCCTTACATCCAGGCAGGCTCCGTCACAGGTCGGTGGTGAACATGATGTTACCAGCAGAGAGCATGCTGAGGCAACACACTGAACTAGTGCCAGTAACAACAAATGGCCTACCTGAAAGGAAAGGAGAAGGCTTGAGGGGTTAGAAGTCTCTGATACATCTAATGCGACAATGGGGTCGGTCTGGCTCAAACCAGTGGGTGTGAATCCCTGTGACAGTCAGAGCTGGTGACCATGGGCCAGATGTGATCCAGAAGCCTTTTGGCGACAGTAAGGCAACATGGTGCATAAGCAAACGGGACCTCTCCCAGCAGGACATCCCAGCCTGGATGCGACTGGGTTGGTGCAACTGGATCAGTGCGAGATGTGCTGGGCCAGCAGATGTGCTCAGACACAGCTGCACCTCTCCCTGCAAACATGCCTGTGGGGAGGCAGGGCGTGATCCCTCTGCCAGCTTCAGGTGAAACGGCAGATTTTAGCAAACACATCACAAAACCAAGCCATACAATCGAGGTGGGAGTCCGGTGCTATTTATTTTTGAAAGAAATGTTCATATTCACTTGACTCCGCCGGATGATTTTCAATACCCATTGCGGATAAAACACACAGATGAGCTGTGGTGCTTGTAAAGGAAAGCTGTGAGACTTGGCAAGTGGGGGTCATTACTGCTAGGGCTTCTGCTGCTCTGGAAAATTTTGGAACTGGTTCAGGGTTGTTGGAGAAGCACACTGGCTGCGTAGCGCTGCTTAGGAATTCTGGCTACTTACAGACTCGGCCTTAGGTGTGTTTCAGAGCTAATTCTCAAGAGAAATGCAGATCCATCCTGCCTTTCTTCCAGCTACTGCTTCGTCTGTCTGCCTAGCATGAGCGCACATTTGATTCGCAATTAGTAGGAGTCTGCAGAGATTCAAAAGTCTGCCCTGGTGGTCCCTACTGGGGCCCGGTATTGTAAGATCCTCCCCTACGTTTTTGCAGCATTTAATTGCTACTAGTATATAAAATAACTTCATGAAATTTCATTACTTTTTTTTTTTTAAAGTATTTTATAACGTTATACCTTGAATGCCATCTAAAAATGTAAATGAGATGCAATTAACTCAAGAGATCTGGTGGATTTAGTGTTTATAAAGATTCTGTCATTACCAAATCCATTCTTCCTCATGACATTTTGTGTAACACAGTCTTGCATCAGCTCTCATTCAGAAGGTTATCTTTGTAACCATAAGTGCTAAGAACATGTATATGAACATAAAAGCTTTATTTCTCTGGAATCTAAATTATTAGTTTCTAGAACCTATTTGTCACTAGATACGTTGAAAAGCAAATGTTAGATGTGGAACAATGTCACCGCTTTCATAACAAGCATTAAAAAAATCTGAAATAAGTGTAATTTACTTTTCCTGATATCACAGAATCACAGAATGGCAGGGGTTGGAAGGGACTTCTGTGGGTCATCTAGTCCAACCCCCCTGCCGAAGCAGGGTCACCTACAGCAGGCTGCACAGGACCTTGTCCAGGCGG
>Ga0065711_1000587_pt1 | contig 61032 bp, 48 predicted proteins | sample Hoacrofraction12_FD_59098 | JGI IMG/M metagenome (GOLD analysis project Ga0065711, IMG submission 59098) | Hoatzin crop microbial communities from Cojedes, Venezuela - Epithelial fraction 12 v2 (version 2) | ecosystem: Host-associated > Birds > Digestive system > Esophagus > Crop | place...
GACTTCCTCCCTGGAGAGTGTCCAGCCTTCCTGGACCCCTTTGCCCTTCAGGGCTTTCTCCCAAGGGACTCTCTCAACCAGCGTCCTGAACTGGCCAAAGTCTGCCCTCCGGAAGTCCATGGTGGTGGTTTTGCTGACCCCACCTCTTTACTTCACCAGGGATCGAAAACTGTTGCTCCAGTCTCCATATGCATGCAATTTGTGGGAATTTCCTTCTGTCTGCAAGACTGGTGACCTGTTCCAAAAGCTCTCTTGGCCTTGATTGCTTTCCAAGGGTAGCCTAGATATATCCGTTCTCTTTGAAAGCAAAAGTCCTTGTTTTAGGAGCCCCTGCCCAAGGATGTGTTTTCCAGAATTCATTCTTGCAGCTTTTCTGTAGAAGATGGTGGTTTCCACTGCAGCAGCGGTGGGGAGAAGACACGGAGACCGCAGAGGTGTTGGGCGTCATGTGCCAAAGGCTGGGATGAGGGCACAGCTCCCTCCACTGCAGAGAGTTCGTGGTGTGCACGTACACAGAGCTGGCACTCGGGTTTAGGACCACGTGCTTACTGACGCAGTTCTTCTACCGATGCAGCGATACGCTTGGAGGCAGGCCAGCTGTCTGCATTTTGCAGAGAGGTTCAAGGCACTCTTCTCGCTGCGTACCTCCCACAGCACGCCCAAAGCCTGCAGGCACCTGCTCCAACCATACGCCTCGTTGTTGCGCGTATGGGCTTAGGTAACGGCACAGCTTCTGTTCCTTTCAGGAAGAAACACGGAGATGAATACAGGAGGCCACGTGTGTCTAATGTATTCATTCTGTCATCTCCCTGGGTTCTGTTTATTCCCTTCTTGTTTTGTTGAAGGCTGTTTGGAGACACTTGGGAACAAATCAGTAAGAGCACAGTACATGCCATGCACTCGGTGATTAGCTTGGATGCAGGATAAACATAATATCTCCAACTAAATTTATTTCTTTTTGGTGAATTCGTTATCTGGTCGAGCCAGCAGTGGCTGAGCCCACTGAAATGCAATGTGCAATGATAGGGGGTAGGCTGTGAATTTAAAACATTTGCTTGCCCACCCAGGCATCACACTTTTTTGTTTCCTTCCAATTTTTTTTGTTCTTTTCTGTCCCCAGAATAGTAATCAGCTGGAGATCAGAGTTTTCTACCCACTGCTTTTCTCAGAGGAGTTGTGTTGGTAAAGTGGATGCTGCCTGTGATAACCCCTCCTCCAAAATATGGAGTATTTAAAACAGCCGAATTTGGAGTTTCTCATTGCTTTTGTTTCCCCTCCTAATCTTTATTCAGGAAAAAAGTTAGATGTGGGTGAGTCTCAAAGGGCATGTCCGGGAACCTCTGCCTCGGAGCTCTGCTCCTGCCGAGCCCAAGTGGCAGGAGCTGTGCCGAGCATCGGCTGTTTGGGCCTCAAGTCACACACTTGCTTCGATCGTTTCTTATTTCAGAGACTGGATCGCTCCCCCTCGATGGCGGAGGTGTTCGCAGCGTCTGGGCGCGTTGCAGGCACGCGCTGTGCTCTGCTCCTTCCGCACGAAGCAGACCTGCTGCTGGGACACACACCGGCCCTCGGCCAGCGGGATTGCTCAGCCAGCTGCCTTTACTGCCTCAGAACGCGGGTGATTTTGCTCCGTGATGCATGTGGGAATTCCCTCTCCACTTTTAAGATTTTTAGTTGTTTTTTTTTGTTCCACACACCCGCCCCCCTCACCTTTATTGATAGTTTCTGACATTTTTCAGAGAAGCCAGTGTTAATACTGTGAGAAGAACTAAACCACCAACCAAAAAGCATGAGAAGAATCTCCAGGAATCAGAGACTTGTTTTCATTTAAGTTAGCAAATTTTGTAAAGAATGAGCAGGAAAACATGATCTTCCCTGTTGTCATTTCTTTATGAGAAACAGCCTGGGCCCTGTGAGCAGGGATGTGTATGGGTGGTGTGTATTTTCTGGGGAGGCTCAGCTCAGCACCAAGGAGCTGAGTTCCCTGGGTCCGAGGCAGATGGGACCCTGGGAGCCAGGCTGAGTCTCACTCTCATGGGCTACTGGTTCATCCCCGGCCCCACCATGCAAAACGTCTCCTGCAGTCCATGCACATCCTAATCTGCTATTCCAGAAACTAGGAGTGTTTCAGTTGTTTTCCCCTAATTTTGTTTCAGAAAGAGTGAAATCTCTACTAATCTGCCAACCACAACAAACATCAGAGTATTCTGTCGCCTGAGAGTCTATCCCTGTCAGCCCCTCTCTGGTCAGGGCTTATCTCTGAAGTTGGAGCCTGGCCCGAGGTTTGGATAACTTTGCATTTACAATTTAGAATACTATAATAAACAAGCAAATAAAAGCCTCTTTCCCAGACACACACGTATGCATGTGCACATATACATGTGGAGCAATGCTTAATTCTTGCCGTCCGCGGGCCTGGGGGCTGTTTATATACAGTGTTGCATGTTTATATATGGAGTTCATCTTCTCAAGTGAAGACAGATTAAGCAGCAGGGTGAATAGACCAGTTATGCGAACGATGGGATTTCCAACCTAGAAATACTGCCAAGACCAAGCCAGACAAATTGGTAGCACAGCAGTGTTTCTCATTAATGTACATGGAAAGTTGTGCCTTGCTGATAATGCACAACAGTATCCTGTTGGGAGGTTTGGGAACCCATCTGGGAGCAGCTATCAGAGCTGGGCTGAATCTTCTTGCTTTCCTCTGTGTTTTCTCCTCTGAGAACGTTGCAGGAGAAAAAAAGGTGCAACTCCCCTGCATCGACCTCCTGAAGTCTGTGGGAATATTAGTATGTGAGCAGTATGGTTTGCTGAACAGAAGAAAGATTATTATAGCCTCCCTTCCCTCCCCGCAGCCATTCCATGCTGCATGTGGTTTACTGGGTAAGTGGTTGTGGTTCCCATCTTCCATCCCAGAACAAATTATTTCAAACTTGAAAATCAGATTACCTGCCGTAATTGTATGTGGTGGTTTTCTTTGCTGCTGCAAGTGTTGATGCTGGTACACAGATGTGCGGGTCGGATGCTTTTGTATTCTGCGTGGAGTGCTCTCTTGTTCTCCCTAGTCTCTGCACTTTTAGCACTTCACCTTCTCCCAGAGACAGCAGAAAAGAGCAACAGGCTTGTGGTGATGCTGGGCTGACCTGGGTCTCAGTTGCTGATTCTACTGGGAACTTCTGGGGAAACACTGGACAAAAGAAGAGAACTACGTCTCCATGTTCCCACTCCTAACCAATTTTTTTCTATGTTTTTCCCAAGATAAGAAGGGGGAAAAAGTACATTCCTGGTCCAAATACTTGTTTATAGCAGACTCTGGAGCAGAGGGTGTGTCTCCGATGTCTGGCACAAAAGGTTATGGTCACCATAAACCAAATAACAAGAGAGGCCGCTTGGTCTTACTGTTCAGGGACCAGTGTCAGAGTGGTAAAGAAAAATCCCAGGAATCCCTAGTGGGATGGACTGGGAGGTCACCTTGTATTTTCCCTTGGAAAGTCCTTTGCATCTTCAGATTGGTACTTGGACTTCAGACTTGCTCTCCCTTGCTGCATGTGATGTCCTCCTCCAGGATGCTATGGGTTTTGCCCTTAGTTAAAACACAGCTGCTATTTTTGGTAAATGTGCACATGTGCCTCTGCGTATTGGAGCTGTGGGGAAAAGCCCTGATAAGGCACACAATCGTACCGCAGCCGGTACGGCGGAGGGGATTTTGCTGCTGGCCAGACAGCGTGGCTGGTTCCAGCGGCGTTTGCGTTGAGACCTTCTTGCCTTTCTTTGTGTTGGAGGAGGAAGCTGGCAAAGGGCTCACATTGTTCAGAGTTGGAGAACAACAGCTTCTGGCTTGGGTGGGACCTGGCTGGGGCTTTTGACTTGCTCCGTCATGATGGACTGATAGGAATAGTGCATTAGTCTGTCTTGGAGGATGATTAGAAACCAGCCAACCTCTCCTTTCTGGACTCAGGCTGTTTGAGCTATGAGTTAGGCATCTCTGCATCAACCGAGCAACCCTTCCTCTCACCTGGCTGAAAGCAACTTCCCGCTACCTGCAGACGTGGCACAATCGCAGTGTCTTATGAAGTGAGAATACCAAAAGTTTTTGCATATTTTGAGTCTTTTTCCATCCCATTAACAGCTTTCTCCCTGGCCATTAGGGACTGATCTATTCACAGATTGTCGTTAGGATCGATGTGGGTATGCTTCCTGGAGAACTAAAAAGCTGAAGCTGGCATTATTTTCTCCTTCCCTGACAGCATTTCCCGAGGGGCGTTCTGTTGCTTCAGGATATGAATAATATGGGTCAGCCTGTCCCAAAATCAGTCTGAGTGCCTTCTAGTAACTGTCACATCTACAGCTGCTACGTTGTGCCTGACTGCTGAAATGACAGGGAAGAGATATCTGTGATTCATGGAAGGGAATAAGAAAAGCAATTAAAGTTAAGAGCTTAAACACAGCATAGATACACCACAGAGATGACCAGGATGAGTAAATGTAGTTTTGACCCTGAAATGAGAATAATCTGTAGGGCAAGGTCTTTCCATGCAGGGTGGCTTGGATTCAGAACAGTGTCTGGAGATGTATGAGGTGCCCAGTTGCTGCAGATCTTCAGTGGTCCTGTTTCTACTGCACAGCAATGACTGTCCAATGTCCGTCCATCACTGCTTGCACAGAGTGGCCCAGGATGAGTCCAGGAGTGTTGTCCATCTAGTTGGAGTAAATCTGAGGCAATATTTATGTGCTAGTGACTGATTCTCAGCCATTTGGAGAGCTGTGCCTCACTGCCATCTCACTATCCCCTCTGTGGTTTTTTGTTTTGTGTTTTTCTTTTAAGCGCGCATATTCCTCTTCTCTCCCAGATCCTGTTGAGTTACTTCTGGCTCTCAGCAGCAGCTGCCTATGAGTCTCTGCACCAGTCTTTCTGGGTTCCCAGAGGGTTTGTTAGGTGCAGGTACAGTGTATGGCGCTCTGCTGCAACCTTACCTGGAAGCTCTGTGAAACAGGGTCACGTGAAGCTGGGAAGCAACAGGGAGGCTTGGGCAATGCAAGCTCCCTGAAAGGGGGAGACATGACTTACGCTGTGTGTAAAAACTTCGTGGTGCTCTGTGCAGGCAGAAGAATCGCCAACGGGTATCCTCCCCTATGGGGAAGACAGCAGCTACTTTACTAAGCAAACCCATTAGGGTATGAAAGCATACCATGACCAAAAGCTCTGTTCCTACTGAACGGTGTCTGGGTATTTGATGTTCTTTGACGTTGAAGTCTGGCTGGGCTAGCAGGTTTCACTCACAATAACGACCAAGAGTGCTTTCAGTAACATCAGTGCGACAGGAACGTGTTTTTAGGGTTATGCATCCACAAACGCTGGGCTGCATTGGCTGACGGAGAGTGAGCAGTGCTGACTGCCCTGTGCTTGAAGTGGGTTTGTAAAGCACTCCAACTTGGCAAGAAAGTCCTCCTAGCCGTTTAGTATTTTTTCCTTTAGAAGGCACAGTTCTTATCTTGTGAAAATACAGATATTTCTCCATGAAGACAGAATTTCCTTAGTTAAACATCCTGGCTCATCTGCTCCAAGAAACATCCTCCCTTCATTATTTGGGTTTATTTGTCAGATTTTTATAATTATTAAACAGAACATGAAACAGTGAAAACAACACTTTATGAGATTGGTTACACTTCTTTATAAAGATCTTAGTTCTGTGAAAGCACCCTTCTGGCTTGCCATCCTCTGTCAGGAGTTGCATAGCAACTACCTGCCCTCTTAGGTCCTGTCTTGAACTGAATATTTTTTGTGGAGAAGATGAACTTGACTTAAAAATAGATATTTTGCCCCTACTGAGTCATTTTTTACTGGAAAAATATGTGGTTGGAGTATGACTAAACATTTCACAAATTTGATCTGACAGTGGACATTTCTTGACACTTCTAAAATGCTTTGGTTTGGGACAGCTGGACTAAAACTAAGCGCTGGACTGAGTGATGTTCACCCCTCATCCAGAGGTTTGAGGACTTGCCCGTGGCATGGAGGACAATGCATTTTTGCAATGTACTCTTTTGCCCAAAGCATGTTCCCTTGCCCCCCAGAGTAAAAGCTGCTTTGACAGGGATCCCATGGGAGTGGATCCCGTGAAGGGTTCCACTTGGTGTGAAACATGAATGTGTGTGTATGGGACCATCTCCTAGGTGACCTCTTTAACCACTGGGTTGGGAGGTAGAAGAGAAACTTCTCCAAGCTGTTCTGGAGGAGTCTGATCCTTTGGAGTCTAAGCCTTTGCTTGCCTTTGCCAAAGTTCCCTAAGTGTTTTGCTCAGGGACAAACAAAACATTGTATCTGAGCCAGATTAACAGTTCACATTTTTCAGTCCAGCAAGGAGGAGAAACTAAAATACTTTTGGGTCGCTCTGAAATTACACTGCTTAAAAATTGGTTCTCTCCCTGAGCCTATTTACAGGAGCCAGAGCAAAGCACTCGTGATTTGCACAGCCCTATTTTAAAATACATGGATAGAGTAGGAAAGACTGAGGGAAAAGAGGCCTCATGGTCTTAGAGTGCCTTGTAACCTGAGGAGACTTTGGAGACCTGTTAGATTTCCCTTTGGAGAGTCGCGGTTTCCACCTGGTGTAGGAGAGGTGGGGGTGGAGGCTATCTTCTGAATATTGAGGGACACCAGTGGAAGGAGGCAGCAGAGACAGAAGGATTAAGTGGAGGCTGATGACAGCCAATGTGGGGGAGATGAAAACTTCTCACAGATGCTCATGGCAAAGGCTAGCACCTGATGTGAGTTATACCAGAGCAGTTTTTCTCAACTTTTTTTTAAAGTTTGGCTCTTCTGCCTTTGTGTGACCTCCTGAGTTATCACCTTGTGTCCTCCAGGGTGGGAAAGAAATAGCTGCAGCGATGGGCTGTGAGTGTAAATACCAGTCCCCTGCTCTGAAGGAGCTGAGTTGTGGCTGACAGCGAAGGCAGTTTGCACATCCCTGATTAGTGTGATCACTTGCAGCTTTCAAGCACAGCTGCTTCTCCTCCCAAACCCAGAGGAGCTGCGTGGTAGTTCTGCAGTGCTCCCTAGCTGATGCCCCAGCCCTGCCAGGAGGTGCATCACGCATGTGTGCCTCATCCCTGTTTCTCTGGATCCGCACTCATACTGAGGAGAAGAGAATGGGTGTTGAGAACCACAGTGGGGTAAAATGGGATGAACTCATCTTGCCACAGCACATCTAAAGTGCTTGACTTAATGAAGTTGACCATGAGCCAGCAGTGTGCCCTGGCTGCCAAGAAGGCCGATGGGATCCTGGGATGCATTAGGAGGAGTGTGGTCAGCAGGTCGAGGGAGGTTCTCCTTCCCCTCTACACTACCCTAGTGAGGCCCCATCTGGAGTACTGTGTCCAGTTCTGGGCTCTCCACTTCAAGAAAGATGAGGAGCTACTGGAAAGAGTCCAGCGAAGGGCTACGAGGATGATGAGGGGACTGGAGCATCTCTCTTATGAGGAAAGGCTGAGGGAGCTGGGCTTGTTCAGCCTGAAGAAGAGAAGGCTGAGAGGGGACCTTAGAAATGCTTATAAATATCTCAAGGGTGGGTGTCAAGAGGATGGGGCCAGACTCTTTTCAGTGGTGCCCAGTGACAGGACAAGGGGCAACGGGCACAAACTGAAGCAGAGGAAGTTCCATCCGAACACGAGGAAGAACTTCCCTCTGAGGGTGACAGAGCTCTGGAACAGAGCCCAGGGAGATTGTGGATTCTCCTTCTCTGCAGATATTCAAGACCCGCCTGGACAAGGTACTGTGCAGCCTGCTGTAGGTGACCCTGCTTCGGCAGAGGGGTTGGACTAGATGATCCACAGAGGTCTCTTCCAACCCCAACCATTCTGTGATTCTGTGAAGTTGTTGGGTGTCCCCATGCTTTACACATTTGTGATGAGACCAGGCAAAGTCCCTAGAGAGCAGCCCATGGTTTGTGGAGAAGACATTCCTGTCTCTGAGTTGTGTGAGCAGTAGTAGGGAGGGATATCATCCCTGACTGAGCACTGCATTGCTTCACTTGGCCATCTCTTCTTGCAAAATGTGGCGGGTGGTATTTGCTTAGGCTGTGCGAGACCCAGAGACTAGTTCAACCCAAGGTGGCTCCTCTGTGCCGCCTGTGGACAAAGCAGGGGGGTGAAACCTGTGCCTAAGTTCCTCTCAGGATCGTGTGGTTTTTACTCTCTCAGGACAGCTCAGCCATGACTCTTATTTTTGCCCATAAGCTTCTCTTCATCTCACTTTCTTCAAACTATATAAATTCCTGTTCATAACAGGACCTTCACATTGTTTGTGCAAATATGTTTATATCTAGTTCTATCTGTTTTCTCTTGTGAGATTTCTCTCTGAAATCCATTTGGTAAGTGAGTCTTTCATCCCCTAAGGCCCTGCAAATTTCTTGTGCAACCTCTGTCTTTGTGTTTTGCATTATGCCTTTTTTTTTTTCCAGGCTAAACAGATAACCTTGAGACCCAGTCTGATTTTCTTGCTCTGTTGGTCCTTTTACAAGATCACGGGACTCTGTGAAATATGTATTCTTTAGTGGTTATGAAGAAAAATAAAAATTCCAAGTATCCCTGAGGAGGGGAAATAAAGGCAGCAGCAGGGATTTGTTAACATTTAGGCAGAATCAGCCAAGAGACTGACACTGGCCAGATGGAAAGACCCACTTCCTGGCTGTAAAGATAACTCACTAAAGGAAACATTAGCTGTGGCTGCATTGGCGATGAGAAACACAACCACTGCCAAGAATTCACCCCAAGCCCGGTGGGAGCTGCCTCTTTGTCTTTCCTTTGTGCGAAGGGTTCAAGTCTACTTAATTGGGAACTGTGCCTTGCATTTCCTGAAGAGAAATGGTGGCTGCTAGGTAAGGCCCTCATGCGGACTCACAAGGGCTAGTTTCTTGCTGTGCAACAGGCTGTGGATGGCCACAGAGAAGAGGCGCGGGTCTACGTTTGCGCAAGGTGTAGGTGCCCAGCTCCCTGCTGGAAGTGCTGGTACAGGTCCCCAGAGTCCTGTGCTGCTCGCTGGCTGGCAGCTGCTGGCGGTGCCCAGGATGTTGGAGGCAAGAGCAGCGTGTCATGGAAACCTGCGCGCCAGATGTCTATGCAGGGTGCTGGAGCCTACTCATCCTGAGCAGCTTTTTGGTATCTTGGCTTGGTGATGCCCAAAAGCGCAGCAATGCTGGTGTCAGATTTTATAATCGTGTCTCTCTGCAGCAGGTATTTCAGAACTTCCCTTAGGAGGATGCTGCTTAGCCAAAGGGTGGGGTAGATGTGAACAAAGCGCAAAGTTGGTTGTTTTTTGGGGGTTTTTTTTAGGATTGGTTGGGGAGGGGGTGTCATACAACAGAGTTCTTTGCTTGTTTAACCCACTGGGAGCTTACTTCACAGTGGGAAGAGCTGAATTGGCTGTGCTAATGCTTCAGTTGCAGTCAGCAGGCAGAGGATCTGATGAGATTATATTTGCCTGTGTAGTTTTCTTTCCCCAAGGTATTCAATAGCCTTTTAAGCTACAAAATTAACTGAGCAAATTGAATACAAGGCCATAGATCAAGAATTATTGGCTTCTAATTTAATGTGGAGGTGAACACAAGATGCATTGCAGTGTGTATTTAACTCTCCAAATTTAGACCACCTCACTATGACATCCACGGCACATTGAGTCGCTTACTCACAATGACTGAATTCATCGCAGACCTGATGCTTGGTTCCAGGTAGTGGGTGTGCCTCAGACTGTAGGTGTTTCACAGCTTTTGCTTTGTTGCCATGGCACGGATAAATACTTTAATGCACTTGGTTTGGGGTGTTCGAGATTTTCCTGGATGTCAAATTGAACCTAATGAGTAGGACAAATCTAACCTAATATGTAGGATAAATTTAAGACCTTTTCTTTTTTTTCTTTTTTTTTTTTTTTTTAAAGTTAAGTTGTGTTCTTTGGTCGACCTGGGAACCTCCGTTTATTAACTGGGCATGGCAGTTTTCTCTGACTAGTTACTAGAAGTTAAATCTTGAAAATATCCTCTATGTGGGATCTATTTTGGTTTGGATTTTTATAGCAGTTTATGAATTTTATTTTTTCTCTCTAACAGATCTGGATTCAAATACTTCTTGATCATCTTGGCTTTACAGGCAAAATGATGTAAACAGTGGCACTAAGCATGTAGCTTCTCTGGAAAAACTAAGAGCCTGTGTGAGTGTTCACAGGGAAGTGAGGATGGATATATTCTATTCTTAGGATGAGTTTTTTGGAGTAGTTTGCCTGTTTCTGAATGCTATGGAAGCAACACAAAGAAAAAACTTTCTGATGCCATCACATACCTGAGATGGGATTCTCAACCATCCTTCCCACCAATGTAGTGACTGCTCACCACAAAGCACTTCACACAAGCTTTGGCTTTTCCAGCCTCAGCTGAGGCTGTTGCTGTATCAGAAGCCCAGGGCTCTCTTCTTTTATCAACCCCTTTTAAAACTACTTCTTGATCGAGACTTCCTCTCCCTTTTGGGTCAGGTCACTCAAAATCTTCTGTCCCTTTCTCACAAACTGAAAGCAGTCCAGCGATTCTGCTTTTCTATTTATTAATTTTTCTATTGTCCTGTCAAAACTGGTTAGGATCTGGCATGTTATGAGTTCACTATGGTCTTCTGCCCCCCTTGTTAAGGGCATTATTTGTCATGCTGAGATCTGGAACGGGTCCATGTTGCACTTGCTGGTGCTTGGTCACCCTTTGTACCTCACAGGGCAGAGCTGATACAGTCTGGCAGTGGGAAGAGCGGCTTTACCGTGGGCTGGGGATTTTTTTGCTACTTAAATAGTAGATTTTCTCTCCTCTGTGGTTTTTTTTTTTTCCCATTTGGCATGCCAGGGAGATTGTGCAAGTTACTCATAAAGTTGATATCTCATAGGAAGGACCTGGACTCCCATCAGTTTCTAAATTGCAGAGGAAAATAGCATTTGTTTCTTGAAAAGGATACTTCTGCCTGACAGAAATAACTGTGCAATGTGGGTCAGTGCGACATGACTGGCAGTCCTCCTAGGAAGGAATAAACCAAAAAATGTTACAAGTGATCACTGAGGTGTTTTGTCCAAGTGCCAGGAAACAGGAACAGGAGAAAAGCGATGGCAGAGAATGCTTCAGATCAGAACTGAGAAAGAGAGGTGAGCTAATGCGGGGACATGAGTGAGAGGATGGATAGCTGTTTCCTGTTGGAGGTAAACTAGTGGGTAGATGGAGAGAGAGGACTGGTCAAAGTGACAGGCTGAGGACAACACTGTGGTGGTGGTGTGGTTGCACATCAATGGGGCCAGGGCTCGGTTTGGCTGGGTGGGAAGGGGAAGGCCATGGGGATGGACTGCTCCCAGAGGAACAGCACTGCTCTGCGGGGCTTTATGGGAGAGACGGAGACATACATGACAGATTTACAATGCAAAAGCTATACGCACTCAAGTGGCACGTAAAACTGAGGCTGTTCGGGGAGGAGAAAATGTCCAGCTTGCTAACAGAAGGCCAGTTCCAGAAGGTTTTGCAGCACCATTGTGGGGAGTTCACAGGGCAGGTGGGTGCTAGGACAGGCCGATGGAGCTGTTGAGGTTTAGTACTGGTTGTGTGTGAGTTGGCAAGAATGCTTGTTAATAAAAAGCAGAGATGTATCTATTAGATGAGGCTTCTCTGACAGCAGCAAAACATTTATTAACTCTCTTCAGCCACTTCAGCTGTGTTACATAGCTGACCTTCCACAAACAATCCATAGGCATCAAGCACCCTACAAAGAGCATGCAGATACCTTCAGGGGCGTTCATGCTTGGCTGCAGCCACAAGAAAGCCTTGCACTCTAGTTTGTTTATTGCTAGATTCCCAGTGGTGCTAGCCCTGGGATTTCAACATCAGGCTGGGATGCAAAGGTCCCTTCCCTTCCCAGGGCAGAGGCTCCTAGTGCTACCACCTCTGAGATGCCATGGTTACTGGGATATCTGGGAAGCATCTCTGAGGCTGTGGAGGAGTGCACACAGGCGCACACATCTGTATGTCAGTGCTCCAAAGCTGTAACTCACAGGTCTGCCCATAAAATGTTTGTGTTTTCAGTGGGCTTCCTGGGGTTGTGCTGGGTTTGACGTCACCTGGAGAAGAAAGGTGAGGTGGGAGCTGGTCTGCATGATGCTGTTCTATGCCAGCGGGTCCATGTATTTTGCTGTGCCTATGATGTGTGTGAGGGGTGTGAGAGCGCTTGGACACACACTGCGAGAGGAAGGGTAGCAGGCTGAAAAGAGGGAGAAAATTGGAGGCTGGAGTTGGGGAGAGAGCAGAGGAAGCTGAGGAGGAGGAGGAGGTTCTGGCTGTGGTCCAGAGCCAGGGCTGACTGCAGCCTGGCCAGAAAACTCGTGCTCTGGGCACGCCCATGGCTCAATCTGTGGGCAGATCAATCTGCTATCATATCGCTTGTCCCTTGTCCACACCTGCTTCAGACAGTGGCTGCTCTCCCTCCACCACATGCAGTTCATGCCATTTGTCCTCATCTCTCCTTCTTCTGCCCCTTCAGCCCACTGGAGGCATGACACCAGGACTGCTTATCAGTAAGGAAGGACTTGTGAGAGTTTCTTGTGGATATGCTCCTATGGCATTAAGATGAGCTTTCATGAGACAACCTGAAAGCCTTTCACCTGCCGCTTAAACAGAGGACCCTTAGCACTTCACACTTGCCTTCAAACATCTGCTCAGCAAAAGACAGGAGGTGGTTCCCTGACAGGAGGTGAAATGACAGTGTTTGCTGGAGCCTTTGAGCTGAGCAACCTTTGCTGGGGTTTGGAGTGGAGCATGTGCACAGCCCCACTGGCTCCCTGTTGCAGCAGATCCATTTTCCAAGAGTATCCGTCTCAAGCCAAGGGAGTTCCCCCAACTGCCTGGTCTTCACTGGCAGAGCTGCACTTGTGGCTTTCGGGGCTGGGTCTGAGTTTGTGCCAGCTGGCACTTTTCAGCTCCAGACTGTTATGATTTGCTCCAGATGGTGTGTGTGAGCTGCCATGCCCCGAGTTAGCCAGTTGCTCAGCTCAGGATCTTGCTCGTGGCGTTTCATATGCAACCATTCTCAAAGTTGCCTATGGTGTATGAGAGAAGGAGATGCTGGGCTTCTGTGTACTCCAAAAAGTCTGTGTTCCTGCCCACTTCAGATTTTAATCACTTCTGAAAGAACGCATCAAGGGCAGAATAAAAAAAGAGGTTATTGCCCCAAAGAGTTTGCCGCTGAAGTGGAAGCATTCAGCTGAATGGGTGGAGGCTGGAAAGATTAATGGCAAAGTGTCAGTGATCTCAAGTTCAGATTGGAGTGCCCTGTTTTTTGTTTAGACTAGGTTTCTCTGCTTTGCCTCATATATTTTCTTAATGCCTTCTGAAGGGCAAAAGGATATTTGTGAGGAGTGTTTGGAGGAAAGAGCTGGGAGAAATTGGAGCAGCAACATGCAATGCCAGGCAAGGGATTGAGATCCATGGCCTGGGATGCAAGGAGCTGGTGGAGGAGACCAGGGAAAGAAGCAGAAAGGTGAAAAACACTTTGAGGAAGGGAATTTTCTGCCTCTGGAGACTCCCTGTCTTGACTCTGCTTCTGCAGCCTCCAGTGTCTATGTGCTCTCTGTAATCTCTTCTGTCCATCTGCCACCTCCTCCTCCCCATCACTCTTGGAAGAACCACTGGGTCACTCTCAATATGAAGTTCCTCTTAGGAGCACTTAATAATATCTTAAGGTTAGAGGCTCTCATTGCAGCAGAGAAATAGTCCATCGGTAAATGCTTGGCTTGCAGTGAACTGTGGGATCTCACCAGGTCACCTGAGCCTGAGAAGATGACACGGGAGGTAGGTGATACACCACATACCATGTATGCAGAAAACTAGGATGAGCTGTCAGCAGGGAGGAGGACATGGGTGATCATTTGTTATTCAAACAGTCAAAAAGCCTTGCCTTCATGCCTGGATCTGAGGATAGTAAGTGCCTCTAGCAACAGTGCACATGCACGAACGCTCTTGGGTATTTCAGCTCTCCAGGCTTCCCATTCAGCCAAGGAAAATGGATGCATCAAGTACATAAAGTTTCTCAGGAATTAAAATTAGCCCTTTGGGTCTTACCAGTGCTGTCCTTTGCAAAGCTAACCACATACTAGTGGATATATTAGTGCTTTTGCTGGACTTGGAGAGATCGGCGCTTCCTCGCTGGGTCCCACAGTTTGTGGTTTCTTCGGCTTGTGCTTGTGCCGTGTGTCCCTCTGTGGAAGCAGCTGGGCAGTCCAGGTTTCAGGTGGGCTTGTGCAGGTCCTGCAGAAGAGCTCCCCTGGGGCGTGGGTGATGTGTTTCACTTTCTCTCATTTTGTTTATGTGCTGATAAGCTCAGTGTAAGCAGTGGATGAAGGCCCACGATCTATTTATGGTTTCAGCCAAGATCTTCCCATGCCTGAAAGGCAATCTGCCTGACTTAGCATTCCCAGGATGCTGCCAAGCACAGCAAAGCACAGAGGAAGTGCCTCCTGCCTGCGTAAACAGAAGGCCAGCAGAAAAGCAAGCCAGGCTAATGCTTTATGAGGCATTTCAGTGCTGAGGCTCTAGTTGTGTTTGGCCTAGAAGCAACGCTCCAGTCCCATAAATCAGTTGTTTTCCTCTTGTGGTGCAAGAGTTGTGATTGAACCCTACAGCATGCTGCGCGCTTTGTGTTGAAGGTGTCTGGGGAAAGAGTTGAGGCACTGACCCTTTATACACTGCCCTTCTTTGCAGTGTGTAAAGAAAGTCTGAAAATGTGCATGTGTTTTAAAGCTTTTCTCCTCTGTGTGCTTTTCCTGAGAACTGGGATGGTTGTACTCCTGATTCTCTGCACTCTGACAAGGAGAATGTCAGAAGTGAACCAGAATATTTTCATTGAAAAGGGCAAAGAAAAAGATTGATTATGAAATATCTGTAGACTGTGTGTCTTGAAATTGAGCAAGTGAGGAAAGCATCCCTTGCTCTCTTCCATCTTCCTACTGTGTTTGCATGTGTGTGTATGTTAAGAGTACTTTCTCCTCCTCGTTGATGAGTCTTCTGTTTTTCATCTCATCCCCATCGATTCTTTCTGGACCTCCAAGAAATTTTCTGGCAACACTGAGGAGATGAGACACAACAGCCAAAAGGAAGGTCCCCGACCTCTCCCTTTTGCTGGTATACTGCACAGGTAACATGGTGTTAGCAGCGTGATCAGGCTGCAACGTCTCTCCCCTCTGCAGCTTGTGTTTCAAGGATGTGAACTCACAGCCACACAGATCTGCAGACACACAAGGCTCTAAGGGGAAAATACAGTGGGTGGATTTTTGAAAAGGGCTAGGATTAATCTGACAACCTCTGCAGCTATAGATAGAGACATGTCTGATAAAGCTGCTTGTTGTGGGGCGTAGGCAGAGGAGAAGGGATTTTCGTCCCCAAGCATATCATAAAAGATGCAGTAAAGGCTCTCATGTCCTGATGGTTGTGTTGAAGGACTCTCTCCCTTCAGTGAGGATCATGTGCTCATTAGTATATGCAAGTAACTGTATGTAAATGTACGTATGTACTGGGCTATACAGGCACAGCCAGAACTGTGATGAAGATGATTCCTTGCATACTAGGAAGGGATTTCTTGCTCACCTCGTCATCTCATCTGTGTCAGAACAGACCAGCTTCTGAAGACCTGTTCATGCTTCATCTTATCTGCATTCAGACAGTGCATGCACTCCTGTGGCTGCACATCTGTTAGCTAGCTCACCTCTTGCGAGGCTTCCTCTCCTCCCCTCTGATCCTTGATTTTATGTTCTTTCTGGTCATCTTAGCCACCTCTGTCCCCTGTTGTAATTATTCTCCTTGTTGAAACATCGCACCTCAAGGGCTAAGTTTTTACACACTGTCCTTCATTTCTGTAGGTGCAACATGTAAAGGATGTGGGTTTTATGCCTGTGGTCTGCACCAACAGTTCAGGCATCTTGAGGGGTGTGTGTGTGGCCTGCAGTTAGTTAGATTTGAAAAGGAGGACAGGGTATTTTAAATAGCTTGATCTGAAATTGATACCACTGTCTCTTTGTGGCAGCAGGCTAAAATAATAACATTTCCAGGCAGGTGAGAAAAGCTGCCTGATGTGGAATTTGGGTGTGATCATGACTGACGCAGATTTTGGGGCTATTCCAAGGAGAAGACATGTATAACTAAATCATCTGGCAGCTCAGCAGCAGAGTGGCTTAGTGCCTGGGTAAAAGATTTCAAGCGGTGAGATCTCAAGAATAACAAAGCACCGGAAAGAATCTGTAGCAAGGAGATGCGTCTGTGGAATACGTGTCAGGCTCCAAAAATCAGCCCCACCATGTAACCAAGCCCAGGGCTGAGAATGCTCTGAGCAGCTGGCCCAGTACGTGGCACATGCCCCAAAACAAGCTGTGCAAACCATCAATGCGCTTGCTGGTTCTGCCAGTACCCCCCAGCAGGAGGGACATGGTGGCCATGCAGTATGTTTGGAAGTCGCAGCATCCCTGTGAAAAGGGGGAGCGTGCCCAGGAGGCATGCCCAGTTTTGCAAGCATGCTGTGGAGCCTGTGGTCTTCCCTGCTTTTACTCAAAAATTACTCAAAAACTCTTGCGGTGAATTGAGAGGCACCTGATTCAAATGGTTGATTGTCTTTTTCTGAACGGTTTTGTTTCCGCACTGGTAGTTTTCCAGTCAGGCGGCATAAGAATGTAAAGAGGAAATTACTGTCAAACAGCCCTTTCTAAATCGCTGTCAGTGAGTGGCAGGAGACGAGCCAAAGAGATCCTGTTCTTGTCATCCTCAGTCGAGTAACGCGCTGTCCTCATTCACGGAGAGCCCTTGTCTTTTTTAGCTGTGTGTAGGTTGAACCAAATAGTCAGTCATGTAAATGATTGATTAGCTTCACTGCAAACGATTGAAATGTGGCAAAGTGGCAGGAAAAGTAGCGTGCACTGCTTGAAATGGATGAATAATGAACGGGGAAATAGGAGTCTGTGAATTGTGGCTCCTGATTTTCAGCTGAAGTTCCAGGTCTCCATCAAGCTCTGGCCTGGCTTTGGAGCGCAGAGGGAGAGGAGAAGAGCACAGCCACGAAGCCTGCGTGCAGGCGGCATTAGTGATGCACTTGCCGTGCTGGCTGACTGATCACCTCTCCCCGCTGCACCTTTGCTGCATGTTTTCACGTGCACAGGTGCCGCAGCTGTGGATGTGAGCAGCTTTGCAGCTGGGACCACAGCCTGGATTAAACACCACAGCAGGAGGCTGTCGATGAGCAAAATGTGAGTGAATGAGGTTTCAGTCTTTCATCTTCTCTTCCACCAAGTTTTTGGTGTCATTTTCCTGGGGCTGATGGGCTCCCTTTCCTTTCTATCCCCCACAAAGGCTGCTCTTGCACCTCTCCATTTCTTTCTGTCAGTCCACTATTAGAAGCAAAATCATAGCCAGCCCGAATCCTTGGGCTGGCAAATGGCTGGGCTGCTGGCCTCCCATCCCAGCAGCAGGGACAGGACCACAACGAAGGATGGGATCTCAGGACTGAAGAGCACTGGCCCAGATCAAATGCCCTAATTTCCACTTTTGTCTGATGTCTGTTATTGGCAGATGCTGCTGAAAGATGTGGATCTTCCCACGGACCACACTAGGCTGGGAAATTAGGCAGAATTTAGGTCAGCTGAACCTGGGCCAAATTGTGCCTTGTCTAACTGTTTGTTTGATATGGCTCATCCTTTTGAGGACACATCTTCCTGCCTGACAACATGGCATCTGCTTCCTGGTGGGAGGAAGAGAGCAGGTGCTTCTTGGTCAGCAGATTTTCTCTGGCTGGGTGGAAGAACAATCTCTGTCCTGGCCCAGGGGCACAAAGGCACAAACTGGGAGCAGCAAGCCAAGAGGTGCATATGGGCACAAAGAGAAGTAGATGAGATGATGAATCAGCAGTGATCTCTGCCTATTCCCAAGTGACAATCTCGGAGACTCTTCTGCCATCAACTTTTTCAATGGTAATTATGCTTCAGAGTAATAATCCTCAGACATTTCCTCATGCTTTTGTTTGGGGTACATAAGCTGCTTTGTGAAGATGGGGATCATCATCTCCATCTGCAGGTGGTGAAACTGAGGCCTTCAGCTCTTAGACTTCAACTAGGTGACATTGATGCTGCCACAGACCACTGCTCCTAAAGAGAAAGTTCTTGTATGCTTGCCCAGGTCCATCCACAGCTCACCATTCTGGACTGGAAACAGTTAAATTGCAAAGCTTCTGAGGAGGAAAAATACATGCATGAGGTCTGAAAACCTCACTGGAAAAAGTTTGGTTTAATTTTAGCATACTGTGCTGCAGGCAGGTCCTGAGGTTATGGTCCAGGATTTCCAGGGATTAAGTTAAGTAGGGCACAAATTACCTGGGTCATGGAAGGTCACCTACTGCTGTACACTTGTTTCACAGCCCTCTGTGCTCTGCTACCATCAGAGCTGGTGCCCTGAGGCTGTGGGAGTGTAGGACACTCTGCGTCAGCCCACCACCAGGACAGAAACCCATTTCCCCAAAATAGTTTGGAAAAGTGAAAAATAACTTTTTTTTTTTTTTTAAATTGAGCTTCACTGGAACTGTGGAGGAAGAGTTTGGGAAGGGTGTTTGTTCTGGTCCTGGCTCTTGGTTTGAGCTTGTTGTATCCAGCCATGTCTGCTGAGAAGGCCAAGCTGTTTCAAGTACAATTTGCTGACTGGCACGCTAAAGTAAGTCCATGTATATTTGTTGATCACTGGATGCTGACAGCAACAAAGGGTTCACAAAGCTCTCCCGTTGAATGCAACTTCTTGCTGCTGCAGTGTTCATCACCACTCGGCAGAGAGGAGATGACACCCAGCCCTTCAGGTGGCTGCTCGGATGGAAGTGGCTTTGTGTCCAACTCTGGTTCTCAGTGACGACCTGCCTCATCTCAGAGCTCACCTCAAACAGAAGTTCGTTTGTGTCCCTCAGCTCTCACCCAGCCTTCAGCCCCTTCAGGAAGATGCTCTCAAAACACTGTGGCTCAATCAGTTAAATGCATTTTTGTGTTCTGCAGAGCCTGGATCTGACATGGGGCCAAAGACTCATGTTGTAGACTTTTGTCCACGTTGCAGTGAGTAGCTGTGCTGCTAGCAATATAGCAGCAGCAGGCAGCTCGTGGCATGCTGCCTGCATGAATATTTATTCAGTTTCTTGGCCAGATTTTGGACTGAGCTCCAACCAGCCACAGCTCCACTCTTATCAATACTCCGTCCAGTCAGTATAAAGCTAGCTCAGAGATGGCTCAATGAGCTGCAGTTATGCTACTGGTTGACTACTCTGCAGCCATCGCTGCGAGTGTGTGGTGTGCTGGCTTGGAAGGAGCTCCCTGAACACTTAAACAAATAGGGACATCGTTAGCACAGAGCAGCAGACAAGGAGGGGATGTTGGACAGGCCAGCCGGAGTATGTGAAGGCAAATGGAGTAGATGGGAGGGAAGGGGGGCCTGGAAGCTGGCTACGTTTGTCTGGACAGTGTCTGCAATTTTTTTTATTTTTTTTTTTTCCTCCCAAAGTCTAGGTCATATTGGACATTACAAATTAAAGTGCCTTCTCTGGATTGTCAGTGCAGCCTTGGCTCCCACCCTGATCTCACAGGGCATTCCTGAGGAGAAAGCCTGTAAGGCAGCACTGTGTGCCTTCTCCCTGCTCCTCCCGCACCTTTGGTGAGGCTGAAGAGGAGGGGACTTGGGCTGAGTCCCGCTTGGGAAGAGGCTAAAGGGCTGTCACCCCTAAACCCAAGATACACAGTCGCTTGTGGTTCATCTGAGGAGACAAAGTGCTTTCACAGCCTTTCTTTCTCTGCGTCACCTTGGTTTCTGTCCTTTCTTTGGAGGCTTTCCTTGCCCTTGCAGCTCTGTCCTGCAGGAACATGTAATCTGAAGCCAGCCTGTGTCGTTCTGTGGTGGCTCCTGAGTGCTGTCAGGGACCTGGGCGAACAGTCCCCGCACGCTGGGGCAGGAGGGCTGGGGGCTCTGGAGCAACCCTCTGGGACCAGCAGCCCCTCCTGGGGCTGGACCAAGCGCCGGGGCCAGGCAGGGCTGCAGCCACCGTAGAGCTGGTACATGTTGGAGACAGCAGCCCCGCAGGAAGGGGGACTGTTTGTTTTCAAGACAAAAATAATCATGTGCCTTTCATGGGATGCGGAATGTTTTTCACTTCAGCTGCCTTGCAGAGGTGACACTGGGCTGTGTTAGCTTGACAGCTGTCAGTCATAGTGGTTTGATGTGCCAATTAGCAGGTTTCCTCACAGGTTTTGAGATCGGTTGAGGACTGTGTTTGCAAAAGCAATGCTGTTTAGTTGCCCCAAACTCAGCCTCCTCCTGTCCACACCAGAGTGGTGGGCAGCACCCCTGCTAACAGCCCCAGCAGCCTGAAATACTTGGGTGTATGCTTTTGCTCGGCCCCTCTTCTGCAGCTCACAAAGCCTGTCTGTGTCTCTCATTTTTTGTATGTATCATTTTCTCTTTTGCACTGTCTTTTGCACTTGTGGAGAGCACAATTCAGTGCTTTTCATAAGGGAAAAAAAATCACATTTCTGAGTTGCAATGTTTCTTGACACACCAATCAGCAAAACCTCTCCAGAACTGTGCAAAGCCTTGCTGTACTCTTGTCTGGGATGGATTTTAGCTCAACAAGAGAGCATTCCTCATAACTGAATCACTTTAATGCTTAATTAGAAAAATTCTGTGTTTCCTTGGGGAGGAGTGAAACATACTGTAACTGAGGGCAGGCCAGACACGCTGTGCTTCATCAGCCTGGCATGGCATCCCCATGGAAATGCAGCACGGGAGAGCAGAGCTCTCTGGAGATGCAGGCTGTTTCTCGCCTTTTTTCGCCCTGTGTTCTCTAGGGCAGGACAGGAGACTGGGGAGCTCATGCTGAATTTGGGTGTCTGTGAGGTAGCGGCTGGATTGCAGTCAGACACCTTGCAGGCCATGAGATCTCCCTCCTTAGTTGTCCTGGTTTGAGCAAGAGGTATATTTTCATTTTAGAAAATAGATTTTATTCTTTCAGGCTCATGAGAAAACTCCTTACGCTAAGTGTGTGTAAAATAATTGAGGAATGAATAAAGAACAATAAAAATTAATTCCTTGGTTAACATACTTGCTGAGCAAACTAAATGCCAGTCACTATGGTACTTTCAGGTCCTTTCCACAAGTAGCAGCTGAGGCCAGCGTGTATAGTGTCCTTTTTTCCAAAAAAACACATGTCTTATAGGAATAATCATGCTGTAAACTTGTGCTGATTCATTTTCTTTTTCCTGAGTAACCAGCTCTGCTGTAACCTTCCAAGGATCTTCCAAACCCTCCAAAATGATGTCTTTGAGACTGAAAGTTGGTCTCAGCCTGTTGGCCCCAGCCCCATCGAGTGGGTTTGGTACTCCTCTCCTGCATTTCCCTCTGGACAGCTTTGGCCATGAGAAGTCTCTCTCTTGCCATTTCTATAGCCCAGAGCCAGTCCCAGAAATCCAACACTTGATCTTTGTCCAGAGTCGGCACCAGGGAAACTCTGTCTCTGCAACACTCCAGTCACAAGAGCTGAGTGTTGGGACAGTTACTACAGGACCTGAACACACTGGCTGCTAAAACAAACTATTGCTTTTCATCAGATTATGTGGTAGTGCTTTATAACACTCCCCGGCCAGGGGATTTCTTCTTACCTGGAAGTCCCAGGCAGCTCAACAACATACCTCTGTCTCAGCTGCCAGGCTGAAAGTGAGAGCTATCTCTTTGACCTCAGTCCAGACTAATTCCTGTTAAGCATCGGCCACTAGAGTTTGCCTTTAAAGCTCAAATCTTTGTTCAAGCCTGAAAATTAAATACTTTTCAAATGGAATGACACCCAAAGGCAGGGGCTCAAAGGTAGTGATCCCTGTCTTCCAGGGCAGGCGCATCCTTAAATTCTCTGAGTCCTGCTGAAGTTTTCTTTATCATGGGGTTTTACATAACTCGATGTCAGGTGGATGTTGAAATACAGTCAGAAAAGCAGATATTATCATCCCGGTAGGGAGCCTGGGGGAGGGATGTGAAATCCAGAGGTGGCAGGTGCTGAGCATTTCAAACGGTGACGACAGCAGCTCTGCTGGCTGCCACTCAGCTGGGGCATCGCAGGTCTTTCTGCTTTTCATTGTCACAGGCTGAAAATAGCTCCCGGATAACACGCTCCCAACACGAAGTGATGTGCGGGGCTGAGTACTGCGAGCCGGTGTAGAGAGCCGCGCGGAAGCCAGTGTAGGAGCAGACCAAACCGCCTATTCTGACTCCATTCCCAGAGTCTGATATTAGCTCACCTGCGGGTATGACAGCCCTCCTGGCAGGCAGCCACAAGGCCTTGTTTTTTTTCTTTCTCTCCCAGCTCATACACTTCCCTTATGGCAGTAACAGCCCAATTATCCAAGCTTTTCCTATCTTCTCTGCTCCTGTTGGCTTGTGCTGAAGCATTCTTGGGGAAAGATCAGTGTGCTTTAGCAGATGGACGAAGGCTGAAGAGCAAATTGTTTCAATGAACCTCCCCTTTATTTTGGGGACACCAAGTACTTCCTGAAGTGGTAAAACAGCATCCATAAATTCACAAGGCAGCAGGCTTGTCTCTAAGGAGATTCTGTCATTTTTTGGATGCCGTGGATACAGGCAATTAACTCACAACACAAACTTGGCCTTTTCCCAAGGGCATTTGTACTTGCCGCCCGTTCCAGAATATGCAGGGGATCCACAGATTGCATAAGTCAGTGGGCAAAAAGGACCAACTTCTCCAGTCCTTCTGGGCATTTTACTCCTCTGGATAAGATGCCAGGGACAATCAGGTTGTTTAGTGGTGTTGGGGACAACAAGTGGTGGTCCCATCTTGCTAGCTAGCAAGGTGGCCTTTTGAATGTAGTGATGTACGTGGTATGGCAAACATTGTATTGAGCGGGGAAAATAAAGGTGGAAAACTTGCTGCCTGCCCCAGCTGGCTGATGTGGCCATTTCCAGGAGCAGTTCCCTGCTCTTCCGAGCAGAGCTCCATGGTGAGCCTCATTTGGTACGGACTCAGGAGTGAGCAGAAGTGAGTCTTCTAGGGATGAGAACAAATAGAGGTTGCTTTCCATGGATGTGATCAGAATCTGGCTCATGTGATGGGGGTTTAAAACCTGGTTTAGTTTCCGTATTCTTGAACATTGCTAGTGGAGGTATTCCCTTTAGTAGATCCTGTAGGCTGCTGTATAGTAGGTGATTTTCTCTTTTTTAACTCTGTGGATGGGTGGGGGTCCATGGGCCACTGGCTGGCAGTACAAGGAGGTGGGCAGGCAGCAAGGAGGATAGGAAGCCTGATGCACCACTGTCACTTTAGCAGCTGTTTCTATAAAGGACGTTACTACACTGCTAAGAGGCAGCCTGGGAACCATCCTATCTGCTCCCAGCCCGAAGGACAGTCCAGACTCGCCTCCTCTTGGAAGTGGCAGTGTAATAAAATACTTCTGTGATAAATTAAGGTATGTCAAGACCCATAGAAAGGGAAATATTCCATTCCACTTTTCTGACTTGACCGTGGGCAGATGTCCAGCAAACACAGCACAGCTCGAAGAAGGGCAGTGCTGCAGATGTCAGCCAGTCCCTTGTAGCCCCGCGCTTTCGGCTGCCCGAGACAGGTCCTGCCTGGAGGCCCCAGGACATGCAGGTGTCTTGAAGGGATCAGGGTGTTTTTGGGGCATGCACAGACACCCACCACTCCTGCTAGTGTTAGCAGAGTCTAAGCAGCATGGTGGGAATTGGCATGTGGGCTAATTCTTGTGGTCTCTGACAGGGATGAAATCATCTGGACAACCCACTTGCCTTTTCTCACAGCCTTCTTATTGCTACCCTGCTTGTGGGAAGATTCTTCAGGTCAGGAAACTAAGGCTTGAGGACTTTTACTGGTCATACCCCGGCAGCACTACTCCTACTCCATTCCCATAGCTGAACACTTGAGCCATTTGCCTTGATTCCTGTGGGTGTGCAAGTATGGCTAGCAGGGGGGTAAAACCAATGAAAAGCTGCTTGCAATGCAGTGGCAATATGAATAGTGACGCACCAATGGCTTTTCTTTGCATGAAAGAAACTACATGTACGGGAAATTGTTAATTATCACTGCATGCATTTTTATTGCTAATGATTTGGGTTGTTCTGAGTGGCAATAGGAACTGTCTGTGGGTGTGTGGGTGGATAACAGATACTTAGGAGATGTTATAATTTGTATTCCAGCTTTTGCTTGGCCAAGACTGTCATGGTTCTGCTCTGTCTGTCATTGGCTCCTGTAACAGTTAAGCAAGGCTGTCGTTTGTGCTGCGCTGGGTTTTATAAAGCAAGAAAGAGAACTCCCAAACTTTCCTAAGGAATTGGTCACCTGGTGACAGCTATAGGGATTGACATTGTGGAAGATGTTCGCTCATTTATAGAGCTGAAAAGCTGTATTTGTTTGGCCTTCTGTATATTTGCAGTATCAAATATATTAGCTGCAGCTTGTATTTGATCCCATCGTTCCTCCCCTCCCAAGCAGCACACCTGGGCACTTCAGTGGTGTGGGCAGTTTTTCCCCATGGCCCTGGTGCTGGGGAAGATGCTCTGCATTGTTTCTTTCACTCTGCACCCTCCTGCGCCTAGGAGCTGCCTTCAGCCCCTCCTGCCACAAATGCCTGCAGCCCATGTGATGGAGCAGCACCCCGCTGGACACAGCCCATCTATAACAGCCACCACGCAGCCCCGTGCTGCTGCCATGGCACACTGCAGCAAAACAGACACATGGTTCCTCTCTTCTCTCCTGTGTGTTTACAGAATGCATCAAGACAGAAAGGAGCTGCAGGAACACCCTGGAGATGTCCTCTGTGGGCTGGGTGTCGGGCCCCACTGTCAGTGGGGACTGCAGCTCACTGGGGCTTTGTGCCCCCACTGAAGGGATATCAATAAAGGAGCCTCGTGGGGAAGAAAAAGGGCTTTTCTGCCTGACACCCTCCCCTTTTGACTTCATTTGTAGGCATGGTTGCTTTGTGTATATGCACTTAAACAGCTGTCAGGGTGTGCTTCTGCATCACCGGGAGGAAAGGAAGAAGCTGTGGAGGGGGTGAAATGCAGCCCCCCACCCCAGCTCCATGTTGGGTTGCTACTGTTAAAACATGACTAATGCTAAAAATAATCCTGGTGTTGCTATAGAAACTTGCACTGTTGCTACGTGTGAACCTGGAGAGACTCATAAGCGCCTCAGTACCTTGTTTTTCTCTTCCACTCAGCCACACTCGTTCCCAAGCAGGATGAGCCCAGGCACACCAGACCTCGCCTGCTCTTTTACACAGCCTTGCTGGCTCGCCACAGCTCTTTTTGTTGTGCTGGGCGATGGGATGGAAGGCCACCGTTTAACCTATTCTCTATATATCCACTTCTATTTCTTCCAGCTCCCTCGGCAAGAGTTTTCAAGTCCATGGCTGCCTGGTTTGTTGGCCGCCTCCTGCTCCTTCCTTAGGTCTGGCGAGGCTCTGGGCAGTGCATGCAGGGAGCAGGAGGAGCAGATCCTCTTCTTACAGAGCCTTGCTTGGCCTTCCTCAATGCACTGCCAGGTTTTACTTGCTTTCTTTCCATCTGTAGTGGAGGAAGAGAATCTGTTGTAAACTTCCTTCTGGTCTAGAGATGAAAAGGGCTTTTGTATCTGCTAACTTTTTAATGGTGGCCCAATCTGCCATCCCCATCTTCCTGTCACTCCTGGCTTTGGTAGCTAATTTGCAGGAAGCTGAAGTCTTCCAGCATTTTTAGAAGAAACCAACCAAGGGATCAGTTTACATTTTCCAGGCTGGAATGACAAATGCTGGAAACTTCCATTCAATTTGAAAAAGAAGCTGGGATTAACCTAGAGACTGAAAGATCACAGCCCCCAAAAGCCAGTCTGACTCCTATACAAATTTCCCTCCAAGGCAGGGTGAAGTTTTCCCCTCTGTCCTGCTACGGCTTTTTCTTAGCTTCATTTCTTAACATTCATTTCCTACCATGGCTGGGTATTTAGGAAACAACGATGACCTCTTGCCTCTGCTCCAGATTTACAGCTTGTCCCAAGCATGAGGTGGAGCAGAGCACAGACTGTGCCAGCTCTCGTGACCAAATTCACTGTCACGACAGTATCTCACAGCAGTGACTGAGGAATCACGCAGAGGAAAGCGGAGAGAAAAATTTTTGTTTCCCAGGAAAAACATGTCTTTTAAAATCCCTTTCAAGTCTGTTGGTTTGAAAGCCTCTTTCTTGCCCAGGGAATTTTAGACGACTTTTAGAATTTTTTTTACCTCAGACCTGAGGGTTTGTATCCCTCTAGCACTGATGCAAGTCGGGATCCGGAGGTGATTCACAGCAGCAGAGGATCACCAAGTTTGTCAGACATTTGGAGACCTTCAAGTCCTACCTCTGCTCAAAGCCAGGTCATCAGGAGCTGTGCTTGTGGGATACAAGCTGCCCCAGTCCAGGGAACAGAGGAACAAGTGTGATGAGAAATGGGATCCATGCTGCCAGAACGACTTTTTGGGCATAAATATATTTAATCAGGCCTTTAGATATCTCCAGATGGTAGTTGTGACCAGGGAATGGATATACCTTCACATACAAGGTTTCTTACACCACCAGGTACAGGTTAACATCTTCCATTTAACAATGCTGCACTGGATTAGATGAAGCGTGGAGCCAGTGCACCTTCCTTTGGTTTTGTAAATATTTATCTGAGTCTTTCCATTCTCTGAAACACCATATTTGTCTTTGTGATGCATGAGAAATCTCGCTGAGCTGGGCACTGTCATCTGGAGCATTAGCTGGGTGATGGAAGGGAGAGAGCTTCCCCCAGCTCTGGCCAAGGTAAGGACCCTGCTCTGAAAGCACTTGTGACTTGTTTACATCCGTAGCCCATTTCTCTATAAACAAGGCTTTTGAGCCTGGCCCACATGGCGTCATACTAGGAAAACCATTTCAGATATCGCCCTTCCGCTGCTGGAGAGACAAAAAGTCTTGGGAGGACTGACTTTTCTGAATTGTTTTTCTGCAGAGCAGCTCCTCTACCAATACCCAGACTTGCAAGGGTGCCAGAGAAGGGTTAAGAATAGAAATAGAGATGAGGCAAGCTTGTGGGAACTTCCCCTTCCATCGAGACACAGGAACATGTGTTATTCTCTGCCCCTTTGGCAAACATGGGCAACATGACTCTCCCCACCTACGCACGCTTGCCAGCTGGTCGTCTTGCTGTCTTTCAGCATCAAGCTGGTCAAACCTGCCCCACAGCCGCTCCACCAAATCCTTCTCCTGGCTTGGTGCCACTTCATTCCCTGCCTTTTGGTAGGGGAGAGGGTCATTCCTTCCACAGGGAAAGATGCCACGAGCTTGAGTGCAAAAGGCTGCACGGTGAGGAACAGGTTGTGTCCCATCCCGTCTCTGCGTTAGATGGGTTGTACACAGCACTCTTTTGTTTAAAACCTGGCAACTCAGCATTGCTTGCAATCAGAGGAGCTTTGCTGTTGAACCATCAAATAGTTTGGTTAAATATCAAACTGTGATTCGGCTTGTCCAAACATCGTTGAAGCTGGATGGAGTCTCATTTAGGATGTGACTTGATGAACTAGAATCCAAAGATCTAACATGTTTTGTGGTTTTTAATGTGGCTATTGGGCTTGACCCTCCTTCTTTTGAAGTCAGTGAAAATAGGATCCAGCCCTTTTGCCATGTTCAGGGCAAGCAGATTTGGATAAAGTACGAGCCCCAGCCCCAACCTATGAATCAGCCTTGACCCGAATCTCTTGAGGAGAAGTCTGAATCAAAAATAAAAAAAAACTAGGTTGACTTTTCTTGAAGTTGTTTCCATTTTCATAACCATCTGATGTCAAGTTCCTGACAGACACTGTCCTGTGGGAATTCCAGTCTGACTGGAAGTAGGAGCTAAATCACAAGGAATTTGTTCACAAGATTTATAGCCAGTGGTACAGATGACAAGGATTTCATAGCAGTAATATCTAACACTTACATGCCTAGCAATTTGAGTATGCATAATAATTAACACACAAATATAAGTAGGTTAGGGACTGAACAGCCAAGCATGAACCTGAACTCGTTTCCTTGAGTGAAGATATGATACACGACTTCTAACTTAGTCTTTTAATAACTGGGACATTTTCATCTGGATGGAGTATTGGGAACTGGAGTTGTAACTTGAGCTCTCCCTATTTCTTCTGCCGATTGCTGGAGGAAACCCAAAAGGTACAGAGATGGATTTCCTTCAAAGGACTTTGGATGATTGGACAGTCTGAATGTCCTAAATGTAGGATGGAAAACTCCATGAGAACCTGCTCTCTTGTGGTATCCCAGTGTTTGGTGTCATCGTCCCATGTAAGTACAAATAAGCCCTTCCAGAAGTCTTGATTTAAATTCACTTCCAAAAGTGGCCCCATGCTGGCATTTCTGCTGGGACAACTTGTACTGTATTTCTGGCAAAACTTTCCCAGTTTTAGTACTTACCAGTTTCACTGATCAGTAATCCTGGACTCCTCAAATCTGTTGGACTGCATTGCAACACAGGTAATTAACTTGGCAAGGAGGACATCACTAATGTGTCATTCCAGTGTAGAGTTTCAAAGAGAGGAAGGAGTGTTTTGATCTGAAGGAACAGGCTTGGCTTTCCTGCAGAACTTCATGTGCTCTCTGTATTTCATGTAGATAATATATATGTATGCTCTCTTTGCCTCAATTTTCCGTTTGTAGTTTGGATGTACTAATGCATTGCTTCTATCATACTTCATCATACTTCATCAATCTTCTTTAATTAGCTGGTAAGATCATCAGGGTAAGAACATTTAGCACAGAAGGCAGCTCCAGTACATTTAATGAGTAATAACAAATGCAGTTTCCCTTTTTTTTTTTTTTTGCATCCTCTCTTACAAAAGAATGTGCTATTAGCTTCTTCAGCAATCCGCCCTACCCACTGCGCCAGGGACGGGGGTCCCGAATGGTCTTAGCCACTGCAGCCTGCATCGCAGCCTCTGGATAGACTCTCTGGCAGTATGGGAGTACTTGTGTGGGCTAACATCCCTTCTCTGTGGGCATGAAAAGGGGATGTTCTCACTGGTGCATGCATTCAAACTTTGACCTGTGGTGTTTCCGGATTTTATGTGCTGTTATCCTGCCTGCATCCTACTGTGTGGAAACAGAGAGGTGCTCTTGTGTACTGTAGGCAGCTTGATGTAATGGTTACAAGTCAAGGCTGGGATATCTTGGCTGGGTTATCTCAGGTGGGTCTCTTGTGTCTCCTGGCATTGGGTTGTTTGTTTTGCTTGGGCTGCCCTATTTCTCTGTGTACCACTTATCAGACAGAGAAAGGGGCTCAGGGATGCTCAGCTTCTCTTGCAGAATGCTCTGAGATCAATGAAAGAAAGCTGTCATGTCTTAGGAAGTAGTTGCATTAAAGTAGTAATTCACGGTGTTTAAACAGGATCTGATGACAGATGGGATTCAATGCAAAGCAGCTTGTTACGAGGTTTTAATAACTATGACAGACCTGGGGAAAGTGGTGTGAGGTGTGTTAGCGATCCAGAGCAGGCAGAAGCACATGATGCTGCACGACAGCTGATAGCATTGCCCAGGAGGGAGATAAGATTGTTTTGTGAGAAATTGTGTGAGTGTTTTGGGGAGAAGGGAAGAGAAAAAAAACCAACAAAAAACCAGAGAACTTGACATACCCACTGTTCTGTCATCTAACAGAGCTACTCCTGACAGCACACGTTAGTGCCAGATGATGTGGCCACTAAATACAGGGGGACAGTATGTCAGTGCTGTTGTCAGGCTGGGAAGTAAGGGAACAAAAGACTCTCCTTCCTGCTAGGCCTGGGGGTCACAGGATTTGCAGGTTGAAAACCAATGAGGTTGTCATCTCTCTCATGTGCCTTCCCTAGTCCTCACACTTTCTCAAGGCATCTCCCTGGGGGCAAGGAGGAGATGTCCCTCGGAGCTGAACACCTGGCTTTGTGCTCTGTGGAGAGCAGAGGCAGGGCCATGCGCTTGCGAAGACGCTGCCGTCCAGTACAGAGGCATGTGGGGATGCACCCGCCTGGTTTTGCTGAGGGGTGGAGGTGTTGGCTTGCCTGTTTGGAGGGATCCCCTCTCAGCTCCACGACTTCTGCTGTCAGTGAGGGAGGCATCGCAGCAGCCCATATAGACGATAGGATCTATCTGTGTCTGCAGCAGTCACACCTGGGTGATAAATGCAGAGAAAGAAAGGCCATACACAAAGCTTAGAGATGGGCGAGGGAGGAAAAAGAGCCCTCTGCTTGTGGTGGAAAGGAGTTGGGTGGGATAGGGTTGCGTTGAAGAAGAAAGAACCAGCGTTTCTGAAGGGCAGAGCTGATAAATGTCTCAGGTGGTTGCAAGGCTCCTTTCTCTGCTCCTCTGCCTGTCCTTGCTGTTGACAGTAGCACTCTGATAAGGCTGCAGAAATGCATCATTGTCTCCCTAAATCTCATGTTGATAAACTATATGTCATCAATAGCCCTTGTTTGGACCCAGTGCCATTAATAACTGTGGAAGAACTTGATATAGTCTTCCACTGGGCTTGTGAATAACACAGTTTTGTCTCTATCACAGCGGTTTGGACTTTCAGCAGCTGGGGTTTGCAATGGCCAGTAAAACAGCAGGCCCATTCCTGAAAACAAGTCTGCAACTGGGTGTTCAATGTTTTGGCGTTTTGCAGATGTCTCAGGATGCAGCCTGGTGGCTACGCTGCCCCAGTCCTGAAACATGTCTGTGCTCTGAGCTAGTGACATCCCAAAGCCATGTGAGGCATGGCTGCTTCAGCTGGTTTGCAGGGGGCTCACAGGTTGCTCCTAAGGTACAGAGTAGAAGACAGCTGCCTCAGCTTTTAACGTGAAATTGAGTTTCACCTAAGCAACAGATCCCATTTTGTAGAGCGCATCCTTTATCCAGGAACACCCAAGATGGAGCCCGTGGTTCCCCTGAGCTCCTCTTGTGTGCCAAGAGAAGAGGCGGCTCTTCAGCTGAGGTCCCAGATGCATTCTGCTTCTTCAGAAAATAGGATTTAGTTAAATGTTAATCTGGATCTACCCAACTTTAGCAAGTCTGTAGTCCCGAGTGCTGTGGAGCTTCAATGGCTGAGCACAGCAGGAAGTGAATTGGCTCTAAGCCTTAAAGGCTGCAGGGATCTGTCCTTATATATAGCCTCTCTCTATGTGTGTGCGCGTGTGTATATATATATATGTGTGTGTCTGTGTATATATATATATTTTATGTGCATATATACTTGTGTATCTTTTTAGGTCATTTGAGATACTTCCTCCTCTATGGCAATTCCTAAAAAGAAGTTGTACAGACGTCAGCCTACTGTCAAGGAGCAGATGATCTTCTGGTGTCAGGGTCATTCTCTTCCCTAACCAGCTCTTCTGTACTTCTTGCATGAGGAATTATTTTCCCTCTCATGCTATATTCTGCTAAAGACAGCTACATGGAACTGGAGTCTCAGTTGATCTTTTTGCTCATTTCCACCCACAGAAGTCTGTCTTTTTCAACATCCTAAATACCTTGGTAACAAGATCATGGGTCTTGATTTGAAATTAATCTCTAAAAGATCTTTTTTTCCTCCCTTTCCCTTTCCAGATCTGCACACCATCATAGAGGTAAAGATATGCACCTTCACCCAAAAGACTGAGAGGGTTTCAGAACCCATGTTTCCTTTGGTCTCTTTCCTGACAGAGAATTTAATCAGGTTTCTTCTTCCCTTCAGACAAAGTCTGGTAATTCAAAGCACTAGTGTGAAGAAGAAGAAGATCTGCCTTTTGCTCTCATCCAAAGTGCAGTGAAGCCAGTGTAAAGCCTGGCATAAAGTTCAAAGGGTGTTAGCTCAGACCTCTGGTCTGCAGCTGTGCAAGTTTTATCCCGCTATGAGCACTGGGCCATCTGAGAGCACCTCCTTCTGCTCTTTCAAGCTGCATCAGGGGTAGCTGTCCTTGCTGCCCAGTCCTAAATGCCACCCATCAGCCCAGAACCTCCTTCCCAACAGGCAGGTCTTTGCACCCTGCAGTGGCACAGCAGCCAGAGCGGTGGCCAGCATAACCTTAGTCCTTTTCTTTATGCCACGCTGGAGCTCATGACCATTCGCTGGTCTCCACAGCAACGCTTTCTGAAGTCCTGGCAGGGGATTAGGGATAAATATGTGCAGAAATGGGATTTCTTTTGATGGATGAAGATCTCTCTTACTAGAAAGCAAGTAAAAATAACACAGAGAATAGTCTGCAATCTGCAAGCTGCTCTCTGAATTTAAGTCTGGATTTTTAGACTCTCAACAGAGGGTCTAAAAGGTATGTCAGCTTTGCATGGCTGTGTGATTCTGGCAAATGCATGTGAATGTTAAATGCAAGTTAATTGTATTAATGGGCCTTGGTGGTTTCATTGCTATTAGATTCTGTTTGAAAGAGAATAGTTTTCTTTCCATGTGATTAGTGCTTTAAGGTAATTTGAAGTGGGTTTCCTGACCATAGCTTCTTGACTGGTGGTTACCAGTCCAATCCTGGCTTGAACACCTTGAAAGTTGCAGTGCAGAGTGAAATATGGAAGGATATGCAGGATGGAGCATAGTGATGTGGGAAAGGTCTCAGTAACAGGCAAACATTGTGAGGTGCATACAGCAAGATACGTGTAAGGCCAGACGTTTATGGTGCACCAGGCAAAGAGGGGCATAAAAATACCAGGATCATTGAGATCCAGACCCATGCCCAAATAATAGAAAATATCCCTGTGCAATAGCAGGCGAACTCGGGTTGCAGCTGGATGTCCAGGTGTTTGTAGGGCTAAAATCTGAATGCTATTGCTTCAGCTGCTTGGTGGATGGTAATATTGTAGGGTACATGATGCAATTACATAGTTTCAAGCAAACCTTCCGGAGTGCTTTGCACAATTGTATGGATCCATGAACTGAACCAGGAATTCTTGTGTTACGATGAAGTGACTAAGGCTCATGAAAAGAGAAGGTAGGGTCAGTCGCTCGCGGGGCTGCACAGCCATTCAAGCATCCTTGAACAGGGGGATGACTTGGGATATCAGTAATATCGCAAAAAGATTTGTGTTTGTGAAGAAATCGGGAATGGTCTGAGATCATCTAGCACTAGCTCTCATTGCCTTCTAAAATCCCATGGTTCATAAGCAGTGTCAAATGTGACTAAGGCAGCAGAGTGATTAGTATCGCTGCCTAGTGTCCCCCAGGTAACCCCATTCTTTTGGAAATTGTCAGCAAAATCTGACTTAATGAGCACAAAGTCCTTTTGGGTGGGGATGTGGGGGCAAGATTTCTTGCTTTTCCAGATTCTTTCTTCTCTGTCACAACGTCACAACAGTTGTGAGATTTTTGCCTTAGTACTTACTCACTGTGCTATCAGACCAATGAATGGCCCAGTCTGCTGCCCTCCAACGTAGCTAGCAGATATCTAAATGGGAGGTCAGATCCTGGAGGCAGCCAGCTTTGTAAATCAGACCTTCCCTTCCAACCTCACCCCACAGATTCCATCTGCGATTGATCTGGTATTCTTGAATCCCATACCATGAATTAACCTCCAACAACATCCAGGAGAATAGTGGAAATTTACTGACATTGGTCCCCCTTGTCATTTTTCCTTCTGTTTTGTTTTGTTTTGTTTTTTAAAAAGTCATTCCAGTGACCAGAACAGCTCTTGGGGTTAATCCTGGTGGAACAGGGAGCAGCAGGATGTGGGCTCCAACTGGTTTTAAGCTCTGTCCTGAGGAACTGCAAAACTTTGGCAGTTGAAGCTTTGGCCTTTCCATCTTTATTCCATTAGCATCCTCATTTCCCAAAGACTTTATGTAGAGGAAGTTTTTAACACTTAATGGCCATGAGGGCAAAAAAACTCTAGTAAAATAGAAGAGCCATATAAATTGATGACTATTGCCAATATGCCTTAGAGTCACATGCCTTTTACATGTCCATCTGTATTTCCAGCTAGCAGATAGCATGCATAGTGTGTAGGCACCCTGGAGTCGATGGGACAATTTATTTCACTGAATGTAATGGTGTGTTCTCTTCTGAGGACAAATATTTCAGCTGAGGGGTAGCTCATGTTAGGACAAACCCCAGCCAGTTCAGGATCATTCAACATTGCCCACTGGAAAGCTGAAAGGCAATGGCTAATAAACTGCATTTTTAGTTAGGGGCACAGAATCTGCGATTATCCTGCAAAAGCTGAATGAAATGAAATAAGGGGCAGCCCAGAAAAGAATGACTGATCTCACCTGGAGAAGATGGTCTGGAGCCCCAGGGAGTGGTATATCTCATATACAGAGAACGAGAATGTACATGAGGAAGCTAAGAGGTAAAAGTTAGACAGGAAGAAGGAAAGTGAAACTGTCTTCTGAAATATATTCCACAAATGAGGTTTTTATGGTGTGTAAATCCATACTGTGCCACCATGCACTGTGCCAGGTAGCAGTGCTGCCGTTTTCTTGCACAGATGTAGCTGAGGTCACATTTTTCCCCAAGAACAGCATTGCAGTTGCGGTAGCTAAAATACCTCCCCAAGAACTGATGCTTGAGGTCATCACAATGGGGTGGGGATCCCTGAGATGGGATGAAGACACTGAACAGTTAAGTACGTAGCAAAAGTGGGCTGATTGGTACTTTCTTCTGAAGCATCTGGGGAAGAAGCCGCTGTCCCTGCTAAGGAGCTCCTGCTCTCTCCTCCCATTTCTCAAGTGGTTACAGCAAAAACACCATTTGCTGTCCAGTGTGGCTGGCGCGGGGCCGTGCTGCCTCACCTGTACCCATGTGCTTTGCCTTAGTAAGGGGTAGGTGGGCTCCATGGGAGAGAGCGAGTGACTCTGGACAAACCTGAGTGCAGAATCCACCAGCTGCCCTGTGTGTGACTATGACTGCTGAGAAGCTGGAGCATAATATAAATGTCTCTGATGACTACCTGTAAGCAAAATGTAAGTGAAAAAGAAATTTGTTTTTTGAAGGCATTTCTGAAGGAGAGAGTTGTTAAGGTAGAAAAGTGTTCTCATGTGGGTATTTGTGTGAGAGACGGCAGCAAACAGGGAGCGACAATCAGTTAGTGCAGAGTAGTAAAGAGCCTGAAGGAATCTGCACATGGAAGATGTGGCAACTGTTAAGAAAATGACTGTATAAACGACTGCTTTGTTACTCAGTAGCTCCCCTCTTTTCTTCTGGGTTGACACATTGCATGTTCTTACCGACTAACAGAAATTGTCAGCTGGATTTCATATACCCTATGCCTCCACAACAATGAGGGGATGATCCAAGATGCAGGACAAATATGACTGGGTGATTACAGCGGTTTATAGGATCCGCAATTAGAACAGGCAAGGAGAGCATCCTGACCTGGTGCATTCTCTCCTGACCATCACAGCGGTCCAAAAAGGTGTCTCTGGGTTCCTGCAGGATTCATGCTCTCCTCTGTGAGCAAAGCCTTGCTAATGAAGAAGTCATGTTTCCAGGGTGTCGTTCATGTTGATGGGAAGTATTGATGCTGCCCTTGGAAAAGGAGATGAACAAGCCAGAGTTGTTCTGGCACGTGGCCCCTAAGAAAGAGAGGAAGTCGCACAAGATGAAGTAGAAAGGGATGAAATCAATGGGGAAAAGAGTAATTGTTCCTAGTTCAGAAAAGCATGTTCCAGACGGTGGGGAGGAAGCCCATTTTCCGAGAGGAGTGTGACTTGGCATTTTTCAGCTGAAGGATCCTGAAAGCAGACATAATTGATTGTGTCCACTTGGAGGTGAAAACTAAGATAACCATACTAAAAAAATCATGATGATATAAAGGCTTTTTCTACTCACAATATTTTTTTCCATATCTGATCCCCACCTGCAGCTGGGAGTTGGCTTGTTTTTATTGTGTTGAAAGATGTAGTTTGCCTGAGATCCTTTCAGTAATGCTTGCAGCAAGGTTTCCTTCCAGATTGTTGCCGTTAGTTTTCAGACACAGCTGGATCTGTGTAAAAATTCAGCTTTCTACTACAAGCATTCTCAGTGACCAAAATATAGTATTTCTTGAAATTTCTAGGGACAAAACAAAGTAAACCAGATTTCTACCAGTCAGCATGATAGCTAGCCTTGCCATAATGCAGGCTTTGAAGAGGGCGTGCATGTCAAAGATCATTTACACCCCACAGGCAGGACAGAAACTTCCAAATGCTAAGATGAGCTTGAAAAGGGAAGAAGCAGAGAATGCTTTTCAGATTTAATTTGGGACCAGCCCAAAGGATACCCCTGAGAGAGGTAGGGGGAAGGAAATGTCAAAACACAGCTTTCCAGCAATGCTGATTCTTTTGCATATTGGAGATAACGGTTAAGAGAAGATCTTTATTTTTATGGTACATCAGACATGTGCTTTGCGCCCACAGATATCACTTAAATGCCATGTCCTTGCCCAAAGGAGCCTTATATTGAATTGAGTCTTTTACTTGATAGAGATGTATGTCCGATGATAAACAAACTGCACTTAGTTTTTCTTTCCACTCACACAAGCAATTATTGTACACGACATGAAATTGGGCCAATTGGTTGCATTGTCAGGTCCTCAAATTCTTCCTCTCTGCAGATGCTGCCCACAGGGATGTTCCGCACAGCTGCGCATCTCCTGAGAAGCATTAAGGTCAACCTTTAGTAGGGGAGTTTAAACCCCACCATCTCTAAGCCTTTGCATAAAGAGCTCCAGGTGGCTACAAAGATTCATCTGTATAACTTCTTAAGTGGACCAGAGTCTCACCTGTAAGTAGAGTTAAACTCTTGTTGCAGCGTCCTTTAGAGAGGGCAGCAGTAAGACATGGAGCAACAGCCTGCAGTGCTCTGTGGCACAGAAGAGAGGAGGGATGTCAGCAGGGCCGGGGCAGGAGCGCTGAGGAGGAGACTGGAGCAGCTGCAGGTGTCTTGGCAGGCTGGCAGGGAGAGACTCTTGCAGGTGTGGGGAGGATGCGATGGAGGGTAAGAACCCGAGCCTGTGAGCAGCAGGGAAGTGCTGGTTTTTCACCCCGATGTATATCCATCGTTCTGCAGCGGCAGTGAGCTCTGGTGGCAATGGGATGGTGTCAGTTGTCCTCGTTCATGAGCAAATGGCGTGGCACTGCAGCTGGCGGAAGGCAGCTCCGTGGGGAGCCTTTGCTCACTCTTCCCTGTTTCAACCCTTGCATGAAGCAGTCTGTGCAGGCACCATTTCTGTGGGGTAGTTTCAGACCTTGTCAGCTGTGGAACCCAATCAGTTGTGCTCTGGTTATAGGTGATACGACCTTTATTTGACATTTAAATTGTAGCCACAAGGAAAATTTAGCAAGGTGTGAACCCAGGAATGATCTTCTCCTAAATACTCCAATATCCCTAATGTCAGGGGTGTCTAGAGAATATGAAAAGAAACGAGACGCTAGGTCCAAAAGCATCTGCAGGGTGCAAGGGACAAGAAGGAGCACCCGCCTCTGCAGAAGCTGGGGTACGAACTCACATACTTGCTTCTTGCCTAGACTGGCTGTATTTTATCCAGCACTGCTCACGACATGATACCTCAATGTCGGCTTCAGGGCAATAGCATACATCTTCCTCAGTCAAATGCATTTCTCAATACTGGGTGTACGGGAATGTCATCCTTGTTGGGTGTTTGTCTGCCTTAAGTTTCTATGGCCTTCTTACTCCTGCGTCACCTTGGTGTGTTGGAAATAGCCCCTGCAGCAGTGTTTGTAGAAAGCAGGACCCCAGGCTCTGACCTCTTCTTGGAGATTTGGGGGGTAGGTGGTTGAGTGCAGCTGCAGACCAATGTTTGCACAAGGAGAGCAATAAATTTCAGACTCTCATGTCATTAAATCATGCAGTTTGTTCTGGGATTCTGTCCTGATCTCAACAACTGTTTGTTAATAGTTAAGAAGGCCTTGACAGATTCTTAACTGGTTAATAAATAACTCAGAGAAGAGAAGGTTTCTTGTCTAAATTACAAGTTAGTTTGCTTTATTTTTAATGATGTTCATCATGTGCATCTTATAAAATTTCTTGAGAGCCTAAGTCAAACAGCAACAGGCTAGCGGCATTGAAATCACTTGTGCTCTTTTTTCTGTGTTAAGCCAAGGCAACATTGTTTTAGTTGCTTGCCTCCTATGACATATGTTATAGGATTAAATATGCTATTGTAATTAAAGATTGAAAAGGCCTATGGAACTTAGTCACAGAGTCTGTCCTCTTGCAAAATCAGATTACAAATTCCAGGTGATGTCATTTCAGGTATGAAATACTTCCAGCCAGAAGAGATCAGCTTATTTTCCTAATAGCGTTCCTGAGAACTACTGTCCATGAATCTGTGATTCTGCAATTGATTTTGTTTCTCCATATGTTGGAACAGCCCTAGCAAAAAGTGTTCAGTCTCCCATCCCCCTGGATTATTTGGTGAATGTTTCTTTCATCTTAGATCACAGACAGACAAGCATCAGCTCACGAGGTGTCATGTACCAGCTACTGAATATAGAGCTGTAAGAAGCAGAAAACACAGGCTCTGCTTCTTTAATTAGTTCATGCATCTGCCTTGTGAGCTGATCAGAAGTCCAAGAGCATAAGGAGTATTTGGCCCAGGACACTGATAGCCATGCAGTGAGATCATCAACAGTTCTTTCCAAGAGTGAATGTTAAGGAGTCCTCCTCCTAGGTCCCAAAATAGATTTCCCGTTTAAAACCCAGAGTTACACTACTTCAGTATCACATAGCCACTTCTTGCCATTATGCGAAGAGTTGTGAACCTTGGTGGAGTTTATACCCTGATGCACATGACTTCTGCTAGACCCTCACCTGTGGCTGAAGTCAAGTGACCTCTGTGCTCTTGCCGTCTCACAGCTGTGCAGATATGTCCCTCACAAGCTGCTGCTTCTCGGTTCTGATAGATCTTCCAGAGGGAAAAGATGGTTCAGGCACCCAGAAGACAGTTTTGATTGCAGGTCGATGCTTGAATAGTGTATGGAAAGGATAAGGTCAAAGATACTTGTATTAGCTTTTAGTATTTCTTGGAGAAGGTATACTGGGGTTTGTTAGGAATGGCAGAAAGAAACTTCTCTGTCTCTAAACAGGAAAAGCAACATGAAACAAATATTGTGTAGTATGGGATTTTTTGTAGTGAGTTGGTGGCTCTTCTCTAGAGGGAAGACTAAAACTCTACAGCCAGCATGGATGTTTTTGTAAGCAGGTATGGCCGTAGGGAAAACATCTGAGACATTGGGTGCATATTGTTGCCAAATGTGAAGTGTCTTATTTTCAGCAATTAGAGCAGCACTCATTTTTTTCACACATCTTAGCTCATCCATCCACCTTTTGGATGTCTGACTACCTTCACATTGTACCTTTAGCAAGTCTGAAAAGCAGCTCTGTGAAATGATGAGCCATACACATAGAAGCACCAGGTCTCTTCTCCCCAACAAGTTTCTCTCATCTAGCACCCACCCTGCTCAGAGCAGCGCTGCCTTTGCTCCCCCAGCACAAACAGGCCTGATCATCTAAGGAATGGCCAATATTCACCACTGTCCTGCTCACTGTCGGACTTCCCAGGCTGGGATGGGTTGAACTGGCTGAGGAGGTGGTCTTCTGAATTCCACTAAAAATGGAATGCTCTGGGGGAAAAACCCTTTGTTGCCGGAGCAGTGTCACTGCTGCTTCACAAGAATTTGTATTTGTAGCCTGAGAATATGCAAAAAGTAGGTATACAAAGTTAACTCTTTATCCAACTTAAGGCTCATGCAGATGAGGGCAACACTGTTTTCTGGAAAATATCTGACCTTCTAGAAACACCAAGTTCTGCTACCTGCTACCCATATTAATCTGTCTTTGAGTTATGCTTAGTGCTCAGAATGAGAGCAGCCAGTCTGCTCAGTTTAGTATTTGGTTAAGAATAGGACAATTACGTGTGTTTAATTCTTAGTATGATAAAATCAAGATCTGGCATGGTTGCTGATCTTGTCTTAGCCCTAACAGTGTGCACAGACTTAAATTTAATACCAAGGACTCATTCTAAGCTTACTTGCATCAGGCAACGGAGCTCTGGAAGCGCGTGCCATGGACACAGACTCCTTTAGGGTGAGGCAATCATCCTCCTCTTTTACCTCCAACTATCCTGAACCCCAGTGGTAGGCATAGACCTTACCCTAAGGCAAGGGCCCTTTCTCGGCTTAATTCAAAGGCGAGAACTTGGCCTCATCCTCAGCTTTCCCACTGAACTTTGTAGGATGCAGCAGTAAATCCTCTTCTAAATCCCAATTCTGCAGCTGGGAGCTGGACAGAAAAGAAGCATGGAGGAAGCGCGTGCCTGCTCCCAGTTTTGTGAGCGAGAGCTGAATGGGTGTCTTGGGTTGAGAACAAGGACTGACGATTGTGGGTTATGTCCACATCCTGCCTACCACAGAAGGATATGTTTAGGGCTCCCTTTTCCAAGTGTGTCCTTTCTATCTTTAGGTTTTGGGTTGGAAATGTTTCTTGAACTGCCCACGGACTGTAGTGCAGGTGCTCTGGTTAGACATTTTTATTGCAAAGACTGGTGATGCCAGGCTAGGACAGCATGGGCACAGTGTCTCTCTGGCATTGGGAGCATTTTCTTTGGTGTCTGATCAAATCATAATTAGCCACTATGAACTGCCCTGAAGATTTTATTTAAAGCAATAGATTTATATCATAAACTGTTTGCTGGAAGCACTGTATTATTCCTAGTCCTGTGCCAAGGCTTACCTGACTGCACCTGCACTGTGAATTGGAGTAGAGGCTTCTTTTCTGCAAGGCAGACCAGTTTTCTTTCTCTGGTTCACAAGGACTCCCAGGGTAGTTTTATTGAAACAAGTGGGGAAGGGGGTATAGGCATGTTTTGGCAGGGCACAAGGGTGGGAACGAGCAGCAAGGGCTGCAGGCATCTGAATCTCGCACTGCAGCTGAATGCTTTGTATCCTGTGCCAAGGAGCCCAGACCCAGGGGCAAGAGCAGAGAGCTGGAGAGGGAAGCAGAGGCTGGATGATGCCACACACCAGCGCTGCTTTTCGGCTCCAGTCCTTGCATAACAATCGTGTTGTTGCCCTGGAAGGGGCAAACTGGAGCAAAGTTAACCCAGGCCTGGTATGCAAAAGCACGTGCGCAGGCACACCAATGCACACACCAGAACTGCCAGGCACAGAGGTGCAGATTTGTACTTTGCATGTTGTCCACACCATACTCGGTCACACAAACTAAGTATGTCTCAGGGAAAATGGGAAGCCTGTCCCAGGCGAGATGTTTTAGCTCTCTCCAACTTTTCCTTATCCTAGGAGGAGACAAGTGGAGTTAAGGGCCCCACCTCATAATTAAAGGCATCAGAGATGAGGAGCAGGTAAGACAATCATGCCTAATTAGTAGCTGTGCGGGTTAAATGCCATCTTAATTTTCCTTCTCAATGGCAAGGTGAGCAAACAGCAGATAGCCCTTGGCTGGCAGAGAGGGAACACGTTAGTCTGCAGCTTTCTCGTTCCCCATTAGGAAAGCCCTTTGATGTCTCTGAGTGGTGACTCTCAGCCCATTCATTCCAGGCAGTGGTCAGTCTGAAGTGCATGGCAGGCACAAAACGAATAACCAGGTGTCAAACTTTCTGCCCTTCTCTGGAGTCATGAACAGAGGCCTTAGCACGTCTTTTGGGGTCTTTAAATACATATAAATATTCTGTGTGTTGTTTTGTTTCTCCCCTTCCCCCTCCCATTCTGTGAATTCATCTGATGGTCTTTGGAGAACAAGGGGACTATTCTTGGAAATCATAAACCTGGCAGCTACCCTAGCCCTCTCTTCTTGGATGCGACCCTATCTGAAATGCTCATGGCACATCAAAGGAGGCAGCACGTGCTCCCAAAAAGAGTCTGCTCTCCATTAAGAACACAAGTGTCCTGCCCTCATGCATCGTGCTACTCACAGCTGCTCTGTCTGCTCAGTCACTTTTTACTGCATCCCCATGACCTGGCAGCTGCCGAAAGCCTTGCAACTTTAAAAGGGAATATTTGAAAAATAAAGGATAAATCACAGGGAACAACATTAGCAAGTGAATGATATGGATAGCAGAAATTAAGTTCTAGAAGTAATAGTTCTATGGGTGGGGTCTCAAAGGCTCCTGCAGCCCAGAGCTCCATCTGTATAAAATGACAGCTGCACCCTCTCGCTTTCTATTTTTTTTTGTTTATAATTTTAAGAAGAGTCTACTTGGTTCACCCCCATAAGCATTTTCTTAATAGGGATCCTTTCTCCACAGCAGCCCTTTTAAAGATTGAGACAATGGCTGCTAGAGGAGTGACTCACCTCATGGTCGCTTCCCATCTTCTGCACCTAGATGCCAATGGGCAGAGGCAAGAGAGTCCAGGACACCAACCAAAGCCGTGGGTGATGGCTCAAACACAGGCAGGCTGGTCTCCAAAGGTTCCTCTTGGGCCTTGAAGGGAACCAACTTAAATGCGTGAGAAATTAGTCACTGGGCAATGGAAAATGTGGTGCAGTTGCTTCAGGGCATCACGTTGGATCTACCTGAGCACATTCACTGAGAATTTGTCCTGTTTGGAGGAAAAAAAAAAAAATTGTTTAACTATAAAAATTACTATTTCTTTTCAATACTGTGCAGGGTGTGATCTACACAGAGAAGATGCAGTGTGATGGAAGTGGTTGATTTTCACTCTTGCACTACTAGATGCCTTTCCTGGCACAGAAAACACCTAAGGGCAGGGCATTTTGAGGGGCAAAAGCCACCATTTCCATGGGAAAAAATAATCTCGCCGATCGTCCTGCCCTCACGCTGGCTCCTCCCATGTGTGTGAGTGCGTGAACTGATTAGATAAGTGACCTGGGTTACAGCTAACCTGGAGGGAAAGAAAGGTACGGTTAAAAGAACAATGCAATCATTTCACCAGGCTTGTTGGGTTAGACTGACTACGAGCACTCACGAGAGCTGCATACTGCGAGACCTTGGGTCAGCGGTAGTGTTTGCAGCCGGGTTCACGGGAGTGTGGGCTGAGCGATGCACGTACCTGCAGCCTCTGCAATCAAAGGGTTCGTGCTGTTCTCTCTCCTTGTGGTTTTTCTGAAGTCGTCCTAATTAATTACACAGCTGATAGAATGACAGGGCAAGCACATAGTGCAAAAACTCAAAGCTGCACATATTTTCAGTGTGGACCTGATGAAAAAGCTTCTTCATGTACCCTGATGTCTCATTAGCATAATTAACTCTGCTTTGAGTCAACTCAAACATCAGCAAGTTGACAGTTTTCAAAGCAGAAGCAATTTTACAACAGCAAAGTTGATACCAGAGCACGTGAAATGCAGAAGAAAAGTCTTTCCTTTCCACAATGGCCCTGAGTTTTTGAACAAAAGCTTTGCTACTGTTGTAGGAAGTTTTTTTCTTGTATTTGACCATTTTGACAGAGAATTCACCTCATTTTCAGTAATTTTTTGGGAGGGGAAAAGTCGGCATTTTCTCAGTGAGAACTCACCGAAACAGAGAAGCAGGGCTAGATAAAGGAGTGTGGCTAATTCCAGTACAACTATTGAGACAAACCAAAATGTGTAGTAAGTGCCTCTCTGGTTTAGTACTTTAGCAAATTGTCTATATAAGCCTGAGCTATTCCTGAGATTTTATTTCACTTCAGGTAGTTTAATTCCACAAACTCCGCTGAGGACCTTGCCTGAATGAGGTGAGTGCGGTGGAGATTTGGCAGCCCGCTGTTGCGGGCTTTGCTCAGTGAGCAGTGTGGATTTGCGTAATACCATTCCAGTGAAACTTTCTTAAGGGTTCAGGGTTGTGGATCCAGAGCCTCTGAGCAGCAGATATTTGGTGTGTGGTAGATTTTTGGGATGATGGAGTCTGAAGGACGGGCAGTTTGAATTTGGTACTGGGAAAATCTGCAAAGCAAAGGATGGGAGCCTTGTTCCTTTGCATGACAGTTTCTTCCTGCAGCTGGGTTTCAGGGGTTCAGGATCTGGGTGGCTGTTATCAGAGCAGACTCCAGAGATATGGGTGCTGTGTTCGGGTCAATTACCCAAAGGAAGTCCAAGTTCCTTTACTGGTCCTTCCCATCCTTCCGCAAACAACCTGCGACCTTCTGCAGTGTCTGTAACACTGGGAACAGCTTTTTTCTGGAGCTGTTGGACCTCGTGGAAACCTGGCATTAATGAAGAGGTCACTGTTTCCCATCGGTGAAGGGGATCACTCTGATAATGGCCAATCTTCACAGCACAGAAATGACCCTCTAGCAGTTTGACTGTAGCAGTCAGCTGTCAACACAGGTGGCAAATGGGTCAGGGAAGCGCAGGTGTGTTCGGAAACCATCCCTCAAAGCATGATGCTGGGTAGATGTAAGTTGTCCTTGAATCCTTTCCTCCTGGAGATATGGGGGGAGAAGGAGGTGTTCCTACATAACCCATGGAGCATTGCCCTGACCAGTGCTTTGTCCTCATTCTCCCAATCCACCCCACAGCTGCAATGAGCATGGCACAGCTGTAAAACTGTACTCTTTTACTCTCTAAAGTAAAAATATTCTGAAAACATCTCCATGTATGCTGGAAGGGCCCGTTCCAGAAGAGCAGGGAAGGTTTTTTCCCTCCCCTGGTGTGTGGCAGGCATGGTGGCTGCAGTGGCCACAAGACAGTAAGCTGACAGTGTGCTCATGAGTCACTGGGCAAACACAGAACCGGCAAAACAGGCTGCACGAGCCCTCACCAGTGCTCCGGGTATCGGAATTGCCGTGGCCTAGCTCGCTGCAGGAGGGCAAACACATGTTTATTTATAAGGCAACGTCAGTGCGGAGGTATTCTCCTGGGGAAACACGACCGCTGTTGGGACACAGCCACGACCTCACTGGGGAAGCGAAGACAAGCCTTTGATGTAGCAATTCAGTTCAGCAGGAGCATTTGTGGCTGAGGTGTTCTCTTGATGATTTTCTCTTACTTTTTAATGACCTGCTTCTACTTCAGCAAACATCTTCTCCTCTTGAATGAAGATTTCTGGCAAACTGGGAAAATACCAGAAGTTCCACTTTGCTATAATCACCTTGATTTTATCCTTTTTTAAGAGTGAGCAGTTGTCCCTGGTCTGAGGCACACAGGGTTTTGCGCTGGCCCGGAGAGGTTGTTCATATGTGCTGCCGAGAGTATGTACTGCCTGTGCAGTGCCCAAGCCGTCCGTCCGTGCTGCTCAGATTCTGGCTCTAGCAAAGGTCTAAGCAGAATCTTCCGCACAGCCCGTTGTTCGGGTTGGTGCACATTCCTGGGAGCAGGGACTTACCCTTTTACAGCTGTTGCTTCAGCTGCCTAGTACTGCATTTTCTTCCCCAGTGAATCTCAAGAACAAATCTTTCCTATCGTTAACTGCCCAGTTAGATTCAAAGATAGTAGAACAATGAGCTGGGACAAGAGGAAGGTAGAGCCACATGCGTGGTATGAGCCACTGCGACCCACTGCACAGCCCAGGAACAGTGACTGTTGAGGACAGCAGATGAGCTCCATCAGCAGCAGCCGTGGGTAAAAGCAATTGCTGCACCTGAGCAGGTCTGGGTGAACGCAAGTGGACACCACTGTCCTGGGCCATCATACACACTCCTCATCAGCTCCTTTGGATGTCTGACGCGTTCTTCAGGGCTCAGCATGTTTCTGGCAGGTGCTTAGATGCAGCTGGTCGGCCTGAGCTGATTCACTGCGCAGGGGTGGAGGGCTGTGGGGTGGGAAGGGGCTGTGTTGCAGCCCCTGTGTGCTTGGCCAGGGCTGAACGTGCCAGCAGGCATGATCATCTGCAGCCCCAACCCATCAAATGCCTGGACTCTCCATGGATGTCACTCTACAGTGGTGTCTCGTTCCCCAGAAAAGAAGGTTCTGAGGTACCTGTTTTCTTCCTAGGTGAGGAAAGATGTGTGGGTAAAATGGGAAGGACTTTTTGTCCCCTGTGGGGTTTTGAAAAGCATCCTCTGTGAAAAAGAGGCCCTTGAGTTTAGTCTTACAGCAGCCCAAGGCATTATACAGCTGTATCTAACATCTGCAGCTCTCAAGGTGTCTCTTGGCTCCTTAGCCTCGCATGTTTTCTTTTCTGACAGTTACAGGCGTGTGGGTTGTTTACTCCTCCTGATTTAGGTGATACTGTCTTTTAAACCAGAACGTCCTTGGGTCAGACTGAACTCACACTGACTCCCGCTGGATAAGGAGCATGACCTGCTCAGCATCTTGTGTTTTTTGGAAAGGGGAGGAGGATCAGCATGGTTTCTGGGTCAATCCCTCATGGCCAGAATAGCTACATGTAACTGATTTTGTCTTTGGAGACCTCTCTAAGTCTGTACTACATCTGAGGATACAGGGATCTGCCAGGCTCGGTTGTGTCCAGTTCCCAGAGCTATGTGTGGACAACCCCATCCTCTCTGAGCTTCTGCTGGGCTGCAGTATGTGTCTGGGGAAGGCTGTGCCCTGCTCTGAGCTCCTGGTACATGGTCCCTGGGCTGCCTTTACCCTTCCTGGACTCTGCTGGCAGCTCACCAGCCTCACCGTGGGCTGCTGTGGCACGCAGTCATTCTCTGCAACAACTTTGTGATATGAATAGCCACTTTCCAGTCGCTTAACATCTCTCCTACTGGAAAGGGAGCGAGAGGGAGCCAAGAAGCATCTTAGTGCCCTGTGTGATGGTACAGCACCCTCCCAACAGGGCTGCGGCGCTGGACTTGAGTCCTCAGTGCTGCCACACTGCAAAGAGTAACCAATTGCTCCCAAGTGACGAGCCCTGTCTTTCCATTTTAAGCCTATTTGTGAAAGGAGGGGTGGTGTTTTCTTTTTTTTTTTTCTTCTTTTGATGCCAATCTCTATTGTTTGAGGAAACTTTTGCTAGGAAACCGGGACTGGGGAAAAGGAAACTCAAAGACAGAGCAGCCAAACCCTTTGCAGGAATCTGCTCTCTTCTGAAGGTTAAAGCTTGTCATTTTTTGATTTACTGGAAATGATTGGTGTTTCCTTTGTTCTCTTTTGCGGTGGTTGCTCTGATAAGCCCTGAGGGATGCTTTCCTTGGACAGATCTGGAACAATTACAGCAAAAGAAATAAGAAAAGAAACCCATGTCCTGTTTTTCCTTGTTTCATTTCTCGTTAATCAGCGATTTGCCTTGTTTCAGAGAGAGACTCAGGACTCTGCTTCTCAAATTGCTGGGGACTTTAAATGGCTGCAGACCCAGAAACACTATCCACTACAGGCTGATGTGATGAAGAGTGTTGCTGAAGGCACTATGTGGTCTGACCTTTTGATTTTTGGAGAGCTGGCTTCTGGGACTGACGCGGCTCAGAGATGGGAGTCGTTCTGGAGCCTGATGTGAAGCCTGCCAGCAGCACAGAGTCCTTTCCATGCACAGTGCAACCCTGAGTCCTTCCAGGACTGGGGTAGGAGAATGCTGCAGCTCTAGGCTGAGCAGGGCTGTGGGTGGCCCAGAAATATGCATAGAGATGCTGTAGGTCAAAGTCCACTGATAAACCCCCACCGATTCCAGGAATAAATAACTTCCGCCAGGCTGGGTGCAGATGGTGAACGGCTGGGGACTTGGCCAGCCCTCTCCCGCGTGATGCAGAATGCAGGTCATATGAAGTGGTGCTGCTATGGGGAGCCAGCACCAGCCCTGTTCCTTCCTTACGTGGAGTCCTCTCACACCCCGGGAGAGCTGCTCGACAGGGTGCCATTCCGCTGGTTGGGCAACAGCAAATTTTGCTTACCTGTGCCAGGGGCTTCCCGGTCTGGCGAAGGCTGGAGGCTCCAACCCATGTTCCCACTGAAGCAGTAGGAGACTTTCCCAGTGACTTAGTGGGCTGCGACCAGCTCCTTGACATCTCTGTATCTTGATTTCTCAGTGTAGAAATGCCACACCTCCTCAGAGTGCTCTGAGGCTCGTTTGTATTTTATGAAGCACTGAGATGCGTGGGAAAAAATATGTCACGAAAACCCCTCCTGAGAAGGCAGAGCCCGAGCACTTGTGAGTGCGGTTTCTTTGAGTTGCAGGGACAAGCCTTGCATAGGGTGTTACTTGCTGTGGGCATTTTTGCTTAGAAGCAAGAAGGGCGGACCACTGTCTTGCTGTTTAGGTAGAGCTTAGATTAATATGAACTTGGGGGGGACAGTAACTGAGTGACCCACTTGTCCAGTCCTCCTCCACACTTCCCTATGTCTTCATGGCCCAGGCCTGGCCATCATGAGTTGCTCCGTGCTGTGGTGGCTGCTGCAGCACAAACACAACCCACCGAGTTTGAGGGAACATGAGGAGCCAGCAGCTGGTCTAGTTACCACCCTTGTGCCTTCATCCTCTACCAGCCTTTAAGGCCAAGCTGCAGGGTGATGCCAGTGCCCACTGAGCTGCTCCAGATGTCCCAGAAACCTTCCCTGTATTTTTTTTTTCAGCTGGCACACAGCTGACAGCTAGATAGCGGGAGCAGCTGGAAGGAGATACCCGGCAGCACTGTTCATAAAAGTCCAAATGAAGGATTGAAACACCTGCTAGCACCAGGAAAAATGTTTGCTATGGGACGTTAGGAATTACACCCTGTGGTGCACATGGCTGCTCACATGCATAATTTCCTCATCATTGCCAGTTAAAAAGGCAGGTGATGGATGGGCTAGCGTAAGCCAAGAGCATAGTGAAGGCAGCAGGCTCAGTCCTTGCCAGGCAGTGGAGATGATGTCTTGCAAACTGTTGTCTTTAATACCTAGAGGTATCACAAGTATTGTGAGACATCGCCTCCTTTTCACTGCATGGAGATATGTAATAGATGTTGCTTCCTCTTCTCTTTAAACGAAACCCATCAGTAACAAAGTGCACTGCAAGAATGGGTCCTTTCATTCAGAATAGATGTGGTTTCAAAATACATGGAGTGAATTCATGGCCATGGGCAAATCAGTGACAGATTTTCTATTGATTTAATCTCAAAACTCAGTGCAGCTCTTATGCTGAGCAAACCCAGTCCAGGCCAAAGGATCCCACCAGTGAGATGAGCTAGAATAGGTGCATGATGAAGAAAGCTATCTGCTACAGCCAAGGGACTTGGACCCACATATCTACTTGCCAGCATGAAGCTCGTCCAAGGGGAAAAGAGCTGGGCTAGCTGGAAGATACAGGAACTGAATGCTTCTCCCATGCTATGTCCAGCAACACAGCTTCCCTCTGAGAAGCTGATGAAGCTGATAGCTGCAGAGCTTCTACCACAACCTCTGAGATCTCTGAGCTGGCCAGGATGGTCCAGAGAGCCCCGCACAACCCTGTACCAGTGCATGGTTCAGTTCACTTGCATGCTCATCCCCATCCCTTAGCACATCGAGGGGCAGCAGCAGCTCTCCTGGATCCATCCCAGCTCATGTGCACACAGCTGAGGTGTCCCAGTATCACCTCACAGGTCTGCCCAGGAAGCCGTGCCTTGACGCCTATGTCCCTTCCTGGACAATGTCACCGAGCTCCTTGGGGAGCTGTGACTCACCTCACTACTCAAGGTCTGCTGCCTGGGCACTGAAATGAGAAAACCTATAAAAAAAACCTTACAGCAATGTTTTGTAGCTATTGCTGCTTGGGGAGGTCTCATTTTTCTCTTAAGTCTGTGTGAGATGCTTTGGACAGAGCTGTTTCCCAGACATTGCCGAGCCCTTCTCCTGGGAAAGTCAGCTGCCAGCACGTCAGCTTGGGCATGTGTTGGTGCTGGCTGCTTCGGAGACGCCAGGCCACTGCCTTACCTCTCCCCCCCCGTGCCGGCTTTGGCGTGTGCCTCGCCAAGTGACGTGCCAGTGTCGTCCTCGTTTGTGACTGTGCAAAGCCAGGGATGGGGCTTACACTTGTCAAAGGGAAGGGCTGAATGTCAAGCCAAAAGGCTGGTTCTCTTGCACCACAGAAGAAAGGCTTTAATGTCCTATTAAGTTTTGTAACATCCCCATCATCTGAAATTTCTTTGAGCCCAAACCCAGTCTGGGGGCGTAATGAATTCAGTGTTCTCTCTCTATTAGACAGCTCTGATTTCTGCAGTTTTGTAAACATCCCCAAATCCACGTGGCACTGTAGTAGTTGCTTTTCACCCGCCTATCTCGAAGTGCGTCTCAAAAGAAGAAATCCTGTAGCCCACTCCAAGTCACAGAGAAAAAGGCATCGAGATCCAGACCTCAACCTTGTATATGTGAGAAAAACTGACCAGATGCAGGCGTAGGGTCTTAACTGGTGCAAGCTCACTGTCTTGAGTGCCCACCGGGACGTAGCCCTCTGAGCGCTGTGCAGCCTGAGCAGATGGTCCTCCCGATGGTACCCATGGGGGGCTGGACCCAGCAGGCAGGTCCCTTTCTGCACACTACTGCACGGACATGGATGCGTGCACTGCCATCAGAAACTGGCTCTGGGGAACTTCCCTGCTCTTACAGTTAGTCTCAGGCTTGGGATTCATTACTAGCAACCATTAAAAATTAAAATGTAGGTAAACAGCCATAAATCAGGTCACTGAGTTCAGGATAACACACTTGCCAGGCTCATCATACAGCTGCCCCAGCATTGCTGCTGATCTCCAGGAGGGCTGGCCCTGCTCTGCACTGATGTCTGTGCTATGAGCTGAGCTGGCACGACGCACTCGCTGCCCGCGCGGCTGGGCGCCTGGTGCCAGGAGCTGCAGTGACCCGTGGGGAAGCAGAGCAGAAAGCTGGGTGATGCACAGGTATGCGTTGGTTAAAAGGATGGATTTCTGCAGCCAGCTGGTGGAAAGGGGCTTCCCCATGAACTGCAGAGTTTGTCTAGCATATGCACCACGAGGCAAGATTTAGAAACTGGAGCTATTTATTGGAGTCTTTAAAACCATGTTTCATGACTGCAGGGCTGTTACCTTCAGTCTAAGTTGTTAAGTCTCATGGGGGTGTTTTATTTTTGTTTTTGTGGTTTTTTTTTTTTTTAAATAAAATATCCCATCTCTGTTTAATAGCTGAGATAGCAGGTTTAGACCAGTATCTCCTGGGAAGTCTCTGAAACTGGCAGCTAAAGAAAATTAGTAGTTTTTTAAGAATTACTGATGCTTTCTAGTGCATGGATGCACATTTAATTTGGAGACAGTTCTGCAGATCTTGGCAATTGTTTTCTCCACTTTTTATTTTGCTAATAAGAATGGATGGAAACAGGAATGTCATTCATTAGGAATCTTTCTGTTTTATTCCTTTTGCCTGTTCCTTACTTACATGATCTCCTAGCCCTCTCCCAGAGGGCACATGGAGATCTCCACCTGTCTGTGTTCCTGCAAGCTGAGCATGCAAATGCCCAGTGTGGTGAGGCAGCCAGATCTTCACACCGGTCATTCTGCAGTGGTTTAAGGTCACCGATTACAGTGGAATCACCCTTATTTTTCATGGTCTGTCCACGCAAGCGCCAACACCTTTTCCCCATAATGGAGGTGCAGAGAAAAGGCTTGGCCTGGCAGTTGCTGGGGCCATCACTGCCATGGGTGGCATAAGAGGACAGGGAAGGATTGAAACTTGCCCTGTTGCCCATTTGTCCTTTCTGCCAGTTCTACAAGGATAGTAATGCTGAATGATACCCTTAGACTCAAAGGTGTGTAGAAACTTTGATTCTGCTGTCACCCATGTTATGTCCAAGGGAGCTACATCTGATTTTAAAGCCCTTAGGAGGGATGAATTGGATGATTCTCAGAAGGGTTATTATTGTCAATATGGTTACAGGTGAGTGCGCAACAGCCCCAGCCATGGACTGGGAATCCCTGTTGTGCTCAGTGCTGGACTGTAGAGAATAAGCCAGGCCATTCCCCAAAGAACTACCTGCCCTGTAGGTTGCTGTCAAGGTATAATTTGCTTTTCATGACGCACAAGTACTGGGTAAATTTCTACAAATTTCTGCACTGAGCCTTTTTGTCAAAAGGTCTAACCTGAAGCCTCTTGCAGAATTTATGTGAATTAACAGCTACTGAAGATTTTTTTCATGGCAGGGGAAGTGGCAACTCTCTAGGCTACCTGCTACAGAAGAAAAACCAGGCACCATATGCAATGTAACTATTGCTCTCTCTGTCTATCTCAAAAGTGCCGAACTATGGGAGAGAATTCGTCCCACCAAACGCCCACTAAGCACATTTTTTAAATCTGGTTTCTCAGCCTTTCAGGAAAGGAGAAGCAAAATCTAGCTATGTTCTTCTTGCCTGCTGGAACTGGGCCCCGTTTCATGAAATTAAATGGCTAAGGAGGAAAAAAAAATATATCCAAGGCAAAGATGCTATTCTCAACAAAGGGAACAGTATATGCAACAGCTTCTGCAGCATTCCTGCAACATGATGTTTTTTCCTGCAGACTCTCAGTTAGGGATTGATTGTCTAAGCAGAGAATTGCCCAATTCAGAAAGGCTTAAGGCACACTTCATGAACTGTTTGTGAAGAGGATGAATAGATGGGCATGTGTGTATATAAATCTATAAATCATGTCTTGTTCTGCCCCAAAGAGGACAGCTGAGATTGGATCCTTTGTTGCTTGATTTCATTTTCTCGGGGCTAGGGATAAAGGCATCAGTGTTTCACACATGGGGTCAGGAATTGATGGCGCAGCTCTGGAAGGACAATCTGTGGAAAACAGGAGACGTTCATTGTGAGTGATAGAGCTCACAAAGGGAATAACAACATTCATGCTGCTCTGATGTGTTCACAGTTACGGGAAAGTCTGGTGAGTTTCTCTCATTTGGGTTCTTCTCTATCCCAATGGGCTTTTTTATACAAGTGACGCACAGGTTCTGGTTTGAAACCACAGGGTGTTTGGTGGCAACGGTGCCACAAGCTATTGCTGTCCATCCCTGTCCTTGCTCCACCATGCCCGTTGCTGCCTCTTCCTGCCCTTCTGCTCGTAGATGCTCTGCTATGTTTGTGCTGATTTGGCTGGACTTTTTGATAGGCTTTGCCCTACGTTGGCACTGGTGCATTTTGGAGGAGTGGTATTGATGGTGAGAGTTGGCACCAACCTTAGAACTGAGACAGGCACTGCAGAAGGGCCCTGCAAGCACCTATGCTGTGACCAGGTGTCCTCTGGGAGATGCTCTGAGCAGGGAGGGCAGGTTTCTGTAGCCAGCTACCCTGAGGAGCTACCACATTTGTCCCCCAGAGAGCCCTCCTGCTCCCCAAGCTGGTGGTCTTCGCGCAGCACTGGGTAGCAGCAGAAACGATGCTCTGCATGTTCCCCTCCTCAGGACGAGCTAGAGGAGGAGCCCATAGGAGAAGCAAACCCGAATCCCTCAGCCAAAGACACGTTTTCTGCTAGCTGAGGCTGTGCCTGGGGTCATCTCTTCTAGGAAAGCCCCCAGAGAAGAGCTGTTAGACCACACGGCAATCCCTATGGTGCCTGTGTGGGTGAATGTGAACCCCAGGCCAAGAGCAGCACCGTGGCTATGGGACATCCTGAGCCTGTGCTTGTGCTGGTTTGGGTTCTCTCCAGAAATCCCCACGAGTGACTCTGCGATCCCAGGTAAACGTTGCGGTGACTCCACCCCCCCGGCAGCTGTGGGTGAAGCCGGCACAGGCAGTGGGATGCGGGCTCCGTCGCTGAGCAGGTGCTGATCTCACCATAACCAGGAGCACCGAGGCTGAGCCCCTGGAGAGGTGCAACCGGCGTGAGAGCTTTGACTCATCTCTCGCCCCGCTTGTGCCGGGTGCGCTGAATGGAACGCAGGAGGTGTGCTGAACACAAGGCTTTGCTCGTTTCTGCGTAGATTCTCTATCTGCCCCGCTGGCCCCTGCATGCATTTTTCCTCCGAGGTGACGTGCTGGTGGACCTGGCATGGCAGGTCCAGCTGAGCAGAGGTGCAGGGTTTTGGTGGGCTGTGCTCTGCCTCCGGCCCATGCAGAGCTCTCCTGCAGCCCATCAGGCAACAGCTTTGTGCGTGGATAGCTGGTATGGCAGCGTGAGCATCCCCGGGGCATAGAGCCTCCCACTTATAAATTAACTATGAGCCATTAAGGGTCAGCTCCCTTTTGCGACAATATGCGTGAAAAGATTGGGAAGGTTGAACAAGCAGTGAAATAGGGCTTTTGTCCTTGATAGTTTTCTGCGCTTTCCAGTATCCCTTCATCCCTTTTCCTCCTCTTCCTATTTCATTTCAGGAGAATAATTCCCAAGTAGAGACTGAAGAAGTTGGTCCCATGTTTAAAAGGTATTAGAGGTCGTATATGTGGGTTTTGATTTTGTTTGTTTTGGTTTGTTTTTTTTCCCATGAGTTCCTAAGAAGTAAAATATTATCAGCTACTGCCTTTGAAAGTGTCTGTTCAGTCATTGCCCTGTCTGGGGCAATGAGTAACAGGTGAGAGAGCTCACAGCACAGCCAGACCTCCTATGTTTGTGTTTCTCGCCTGTCATCCCTGCCCCAAAGAGCTCCCAGAGGCCACCCATTCCTGTCTGCCTGCTTCGTCTGTCACAGCCACCTCTCTTTCTTTACTAGCAAAGACTTGATCCTTAGTCATCCCCAGGAAAGGCCAGTTATCAACCCCAAATGTGCCCAATTCTGGCAGGTTTGCCTTGGCAGCAGCATGCTGCTTTTCAAAGAGCTCAGAAGCAGCCCTCCTGCCAGCAAATGTCGATTGTGGTTTTTTCATGTCTTCTGGATGGGTTTCTTTTTCTCTCTGGGGAGGATTTCTCAGTCTCCCAAAATTCCTCATATGATATTTATGTCTCACAAAATGCATCGTCCTTGCCTGTAGAAATACTGCTCTCTGCTAATACCATGCCAGGGACTGCGTGAATGGTGCAGACAAAGCCAGACTTCATGGACTTAGAAGGCAGCTAGCCGGAGGGAACGGGACAGCTTTGGAAATGGGTACCTGGTCTCCTCCCTGCCTAGTGACCCTTTGCTAAATATGAGCCAGTTTACATTTACTGAAAGCAAAGAGAATGGAAAGCTTATGGGGGTCAGGAGTAACAGTTGCAGATGTTAGGCTCTGGGTTTGCTGGTTTGGATGTCACGAGCACACTCTGATCCCAAACTTCTGTGCTCTGATGAGTGGGACTGCGTAAGCGGACTGCGGTACTTTTAGTTCAGCCTGAGGTGGACAAGTCTCCACCGCTCCTGATTCACACGCACTCGCATTTCCTCCAGGGTGGCTGCTCAGCATCCTAATCGCTCATCACCCTACATGCCCTGCGCAGCCTCCGTCCCTGGAAGTGGCAGGTCTTCCTTCCGCTGCCCCTGCCGGGGCTTCCCCAACAGCAAACGATAGCTGGTCTTGCTTCCAGGGCTGCTGACCCAACTTTGCTTCTCAAGACTTTCCCATGCAGTATTCAGGGGATGGGAGCAGAGTTTCCCCAAAGGTTCTTATTTATCTTCTGCATATCAATGTTTGTCAGAAATTATGCTCATTTTCTGAAGAGTCCCAGTTTGCACATTTCTAAGTTTCCTGTCAGCAGTTCCTATGTTTATGAAAATCATTCATTATCTCCAATTAGCTTGTGACTGGTACACGGCATGCAGAGACTCTGTCCTGGTAGTTCTGATGGGACTGCCCAAGATCAGTCTGTTGCATCTGAAACAAAGTCCTTCTGCTTTTCTTCCCTTATTAAAATAATAATTCGCACTTATGTAATGTTCTTCAGATCTCCTGGGCGAACATTAACTAACCCTGCTGTAAGACACAGCTGGGTTTCTGCTTTGCAGATGAAGAAAGTAAGGCAGAAGGAGGGTAGCTAATTTGCGAAGGTCACACAGCAAAGCCGGAGCAGAGCTAGGACTGTAATTCAGATAACCTGTTCCTTCCCTCCCGCTCCAGGCACTGCTGCACAGCACTAAGACTCCAAATTAAGAGATTATAATGCATAATCCATGCTGGCGTGCCAAGAATTTTCTAAATCATATTACACTGTCACATAAAATGATGACTCATTTGATAACACAGCCCACAACCGGTTCGTTTATGTTAAAATTATGTGGACAAGACTGGTTTTAAGGAGAAAAAGGAGAGCTTGTTATGTGTGTGGTGAATGCTGAGTTACAGATACTTTCATGGGTTTTATTTTGGCTGATGCTGAAGGAGCATTTGTGAGACTGTTTGTTGACAGTGGTGCTTGGGACCAGAGATGCTGACATTCCACTAACAATAATAGGAACTGCCTCTGTTTGTTTCTAAACTGGAAATTCTTCCTTAGATGGGCCCAACCCACCCTCCGCCCCCACTGAAGGAAAGGGCATTCGTCTGGGACTCGCAGATGGAGCATCTCCCAGCAGTGCTGGTGCCTCCGGGGCTGCAGGGTCGGACCTGTGTTCGGTCACTGCCAGAAGCCCCTCTTCTCCCCATGCCCTATGGGAAGGGTGCAGAACGACCCAGGGTGGTGCTTTTGGGTTCTTTGGAGAAAAAGCACGGTGTATCTAAAGCAATTAATAACATGGCAGAACAATCAGCCCAGCTACACTCTTCCCAGAAAAAGATGCTTTCCCCATCTGTCTTTTGATGCCTCCTCCTGCTGGCTCCACTCTCCTTGCTCCTCCCTGCAGCCTCATCATCCTCACTGCAACCCCGGCTTCTGCCTTCTGTGACTGCCTCTGCTGCTGTTCGGGGACTGTGTTATTATACATACCAAAACCATATGGGATGTGGCTTGTGCGAAAAACACCCAACCACGTTTTGTGGTTTTACCATTTCCTCTTCCTCTTTCTGCCTGGGCTGTAATTCCTGCAGCTGAGGAATCCATCGTGCAGCCCTTTTTGCCAGGAATGCCCACACGCTCTCCAGCTGAGAGTTGCTCTGGCATCTCCTCAGAGATTACTCTTCCATGCACTGCATGGCTGGCGCATCTCATGCCACTTGCTGCACTTTGAATATGGAAGTGCGGTCAGGGCAGATGGTCACTGCTTCTTCTGAAGCCACAAAGGGCTTGTTTAACCATGGGACCAGGCCATCTCTGTGGGCTGCATTTCCCCGTCTGCGTCAGAACCCATGGGTCACTCTGGCCCAACACCATTCCGCCCTATGTCCCAGAAAATATGCTTTAATCTCCCCAGCTTTGGGTAAATAAGCCTCACGGCAGCCAAATCTCCAGCAAGTGGTAAGGACTCAGATCAGGAAACAGCTTCAATTGCTGCACAGTCAAGGCCAGTTCAAGAAGCTCTTTGGAAGATTTTCCTACTGTTATGCTGGAAGCTCCTGCTTCCCTCGATTTCTTCCAGGGGAAAAAAGAAAAGAAAGTAAAAACCAGTTTCTGTGCATGACCTGTGGAGACCCGGCGCATCCTGTGCTAGTGCTGAGAGCAGGGGAGGAAAGTAATTGCTTTCAGCAGTTGGAAGGCGTGGGTGGCAGGATGGCTTTGTGCGATGCTGGAGGACGCTCCGTACACGCATCCATCCTAAATAAATACCTCTTTAAACGTATATTAGGGAAATTCAAGGAACAGCTTTTTTTGTTTTTGCTCCTCTCCAAGTAAGAGTGAGGTTTATTAGTACTGTCCTTCCATCAGCAAGGTGCGGAGGCTGGGAAGTTGTGAGACAAGTAACATTGGCTTTTATCAGTCAAATCGGCTCTCTCCTGGACAGTCACTTCAGCCAGCAGGACGAGGAAAGGAAACACAAGGTGCCAGCAGGAGCATGACTTCTATAGCGGGAAGCATGTAACGCCATTCAGTACAGCTACAGAAATGAGCTTTTTGCTGTGCATGTGTCAGTAGGAAGGAATTAGTTCCGTGATACTACTTGGTGCATCCATGCCGAACGTGTACTTGTTGAAGTAGATGTATTCTATGTCACTGATGCGTATGTCAGAGCAACTGTAGTCTTTTAGACATGATGGTATTTGCATGCTGGAAAAGCATTGTAGGCTCATGCAGTCAACTCACGTATTTTTCCAGGGTATCTTTCGTCTGCAGTCTCTGAAAATTCCCAGGGAGCTCCTGCTGAGTAGGAGAGGGAAAGGGAGGTTTCAAGGCGAGATGTGATGGAAGTGGAAGTGGTTTGGACAGTTTTAGAGTCCAGACAGATGGGGCTGAAAGAGAAATGGATGCTCCAAGCATCTACTCAGATTTAGAGTCACAGGGAAAATTAAAAAAGAACTGAAGGTGCAGGGTGTGAAACCGGAGTGAGAGCTGACAGCCCCCAGGCTGCGGAGCAGGGTTACACACAGCTCTGGAGGGAAACGTCTGCAGTGATCTGGTCTTTGGTAAAAGACAGAGATCAGTTTTCAGCAGAGCTCAGCTGTGAACAAGACAGAACTGGCCAGTTTGAGAGTGGAAGAGTAAAACCGGGGCTTGCTGGGAGCAGCCAGCAGCAGGGCGACTGCAGCCCTGCGCTGCGGGCCAGGGAGGGGGCACCCCGCGGTGCTGCTGGAGCTGGGGGTCGGGGACGCTGCTCTGCTCCAGCGCAGGAGGGGTTGCTGTCCCGAAGGGGAAAGGTAGACAGATTTTTCAGTGTTTTATCTCACTGTTGCTGAAAGAGATGAGTCTGTCATTATTTACTGCCATCTGTTAGGTAGACAAGAATGGCAGCTGCTAATGGTGATACCTTACATCTCATAACATCTTTCATCCCCAAAAACTCAAGCCCCCAAGGGATTTACAAAGACAGTGCAACCAATCTGATGCTGTAAGAAGAGTTACACCTCAGGCTGGTATCAATCAGTGGAAATTCAGCTGTTCTTTGTAAGCTGCTTGCATCTCCGGAAACATTACATTTATACGAGTGTGTGTATGCGACTGCTGGCAGCCAGTGCAGCCCATGCCCGCTCAGGAGACGGCTGGCCTGTGTACGCGGGCTTAGGAGGGTTTGCATCACATCCCCGTCTGTGACAAACCTCAGGTGGAATTCATCGCAGTTTCAATTCAGACAGAAATTTGTCTCGCTTTTCATTTTTGTCCCATTTTTTAAAGGCCTGGGTACACAGCCATGCACAGTAAGATTTAGAGCTGATTAAAGTGAGCTGGGAAGCAGATGTCTGACAGCAGTGTAATACAGAATGCCTTTCAGAGACTTTTCCCCTTGCATGGTATTACCTTGATCTTACATCCCACTGAGATCAATTTGTTACGGGGGGCAATAGAAAACGCAGAGGGAGAAGCAGCAGTACAGTGTGTGTGGCGAAAAGCGTCTGGTCCTGTGAGCTGGATCCAACACGGCGAGTGTTTCGTGGCTCCTCTGCTCCTGAGTCTGCTGATGGCCGACGGGGTGACCTTGTACACGTCTCCTGGGTTCCTTGTGCCTCGGTTTCGTCGCTTATAAAATACGGATAATATGTCACTCACTTTGTCTGCAAAATGGTTTAAGATCTAGTAATAAAAAAATGCTAGGAAGGAGATTAGGTGATAGGACTATTTTATATCCATGAGAATGCAGACACCAAAGCAAGCGACACGCGCATGCAGGTCATCCCGTCCCTTGATCAAAATGAGGGTGAGAGAGGGAAGGGGATTTTTTGGCGGAGCAGCCACCTGTCAGGCTTACAGAAGAAATTACTGAAGTGTGTTATCAATAGTTATCAAAACTTGCTAGAGTGGAAAGAATTTTAACATGCTAATGAGCTTTCATCTGTGGTTCCTCGGTCAGGACAGTTGGTTTGCTTTCTGCAGTTCTCCAGGCTGAGCAGTGACTTTGCACTGCCTTTCAGTCCCTGCTCAGTGTTGGTTCCTGGCTCTCTTGTACTTTCTCGGTGTGGTTTCTGGCAAGGGTGAAGTCATCCTCGCTGAACTATTTCTCATGCTTATTGTTTTGCATTGTGTGAAGAGGGTTATTTTAACAAATTCTACATTTTTACGATGCCAAAAAGTAGGAGCGTTGATTGCATTCCTGGAGGCTGCCTCCACGTCCTAAGGATGTGCATTTCCATTTCATTGTCTTCTATTTTTACCTCGTTTTTGGAGAGGAGGAAGGGCTGGAACACCCCCGGGACAGGCAGCCACTGTCTCTGGGCTGGTGTGGCTGGGGCGTGGAAGGAGGGACGCGGCGTGGGCAGCCCCGGGGAGGTGGCACACAGCCACACACAAGCACGCACACGAGCTGCCCAGGCAGCCCCCAGGCAGCCGCAGGGACCCAGCTGCAGAGACCCCTTCTGCCGCCTCTGCCTTTCTAAGGCTTGTTTAAGCCCTAAAATAACAACTACCACTCCCTGCTGAGGGAAACCGGCCGGGATTAGCCAAAGCCTCCCATTCCCCGCTGTCTAGCAAAACGAGGACTTTCCCCTCTGTGTAAATCGGATGACTTTGCTCCTCGGAGCGGAGCACTGTGCTTCAGCGCGCTGGCTCCTGCCCTCCGACAGCTCCTGCGCGTGCTCTACAGCGCAGGGCACCGAAGACAGCAGGAGACATATGCTAACCTAAGAAGACAGCAGATGGGTGCAAGCGCTTTTAAGAACAGCTGCTGCTGTCTCATGTGATAATCCCATTTTTGACAAATCCGCACGATGGCAAAAAATACTGGAAATTAGGTTTTTCTGTCCCCTCTCGTCTCCTGAGCCGTACTTGACCCGTTCAGCAAGACCTAGGGATTAAAGGCTTGTTATTTTAGCTTCCCTACACCAGACCAGAGCCTGATCTCTGCCGGGCTGTTGAGCTACTGTGCTTGGCTCTCCCCCTTTCCACTTTTTTTGTGTCCCAGGACATGTGACAGTCCACAGATGTCACTTCTGCTATGGGACGTGGTGGATTTTCCCAAATGCTGTGCCCAATGTGTTGGAGCTCTGGTGCTCCCATTTCTCTACCCTCAAAACCAAGAAAACAGCCCCAGAACAGCAAGGCCCAGCAGTGTCACCCCCCCGGCAGCGCGAGCGCAACCAGGGAGCAGGGGGAAGCCCTCGCTCTCCCCTAACAGGGCTCTAAATGCGCTTTTATGCCCGAGCTCGGCACCGAGACATTGTGAGGCGAATCTTGTCACCGCTGCGCTCCGGGCTGCCGGCCGGGGTGTCCCTCGTGGCCATGGCGCTGGTGCGCGTCCCACCAGCCCCGGGCCCGCCCGCAGCCCAGCCCCGGGCCCGCCCGCAGCCCAGCCCCGCCAACGCCCCG
>Ga0065711_1000588_pt1 | contig 61016 bp, 28 predicted proteins | sample Hoacrofraction12_FD_59098 | JGI IMG/M metagenome (GOLD analysis project Ga0065711, IMG submission 59098) | Hoatzin crop microbial communities from Cojedes, Venezuela - Epithelial fraction 12 v2 (version 2) | ecosystem: Host-associated > Birds > Digestive system > Esophagus > Crop | place...
TTTTTTTTTTTTTTTTTTTTTTTTTTCTCCTTGATAACTGGTGGAATTGTTCATGTTGCCTTGGGCAAATAGCATGCCAGCTCTTACTTTGTTAGATATACGGCAGCAAGCTGTGTGATTATAGTTACATAGCCAAGGAAGGGTTTTGGCTAATTGTTCTCTTGAGGTTAGTACCGATGTCTACATAACAAATTTTTGTAGCTCCACAGTGGCAGGGGCACATAACGCAGCTTCTCAGACATCTATCCTTTTTGCTAACACAACAGTATAAGTTACAGTTGGTGCTCTTTTTCTGCTGATATGTGTAAAGTCCTTTAATTGTGGAAGTTGGAGCTGAGAGAACCACTGTTTGAACTAACATTGGCTGTGCCCTTCTCTTCATCTCTCCCTCTGAGAGTACGATAGAAGATGCTATGTTGGTGAATTTCCATACTCAAATCTTCCATGAGTCAAGAAAAAGTTAAAAAGAGCCTGATGTAAATGTATCAATGTGTAACATAGTCCCTGTGGAGAGGAAAAGGTTATTGACGTTGTCTTTCCTACAGATGGATGTCTGTAATGAATGTCCACATCGTTTCTTTTACACTTTGTGCGAGTATCAGCAACTTAGAAGCACTTCGTTATTTTTTTGTGTTTCCACAGCTGGATCCTCTGTATGGTATCTGGCTGTAGTGCTCTCATTCGTGGTGAGGGCAGGTCTTCGCGACAGGTTGTTATTTGGGCTATGCTGGTGAGTGTGGTCCTGTGTTTATACATTATTTTTATGTTAAAGAGAGAATGTCTGTAAAAGCAGCCTGATGGAGTTGTTGCAGAAAGGAGTATGTTTGCGCTATGTGTTGTCTAGATCAAATCGTGCTTTTGTACTGTGTTGGATTTCAAATGTATTTTGATTTAGTAACTGCTTTCTTGTGCTTGTGTACACCTGATAGCCAAGTTTCTTGTCCAGCTGAGTACTGAACAGTGTTGGTTTTGGGTTGTGATAGGCCTTCTTTTGCAGCGGTTTGCTATGAGGGCAACACAGGCAAATCACTGGAGTGCATATGATTGCCCGTTGCCCGGGGCCCAGGATGTTCTGTTTTCCTTTGCTTCTTTTGTGAAGTTTCGTAGGACGAGGACACTACGCTACTGCTTGGCTTTGTGCAGCAGCCTGCGCATCTGGGACGCCATGCTGTTGGTCTGTCACAGTCACTGTGCTTCTTTGGTACCAAGGGGTTCCTGAGTCTTTACCATTCACAGCTGGATGTTGTAGTAGGTGATCTTTCATCTCCAGCTGCCTTTGAAAACTGCAGGTTCACCTGGCAGTGCATGTTTTTTTCTTACTTTTCTTCTTGCCACAACTGGCATCTGCCTGAAGTAAAAGTGCCAAACTGGCCTTACTGCAGGAAGAAATAATAGTTCTATGGACTCCTTTGCTTTGTTTAAAAGGAAAGTAAAGTTTTCTTGGCTATGTAGTGTTTTTTATATCTGCAAAGTTCATTTTTACATGAACATTTATTATTTCTTTGGCTCCTGAAAGAAAATATATTCTGTAGGATTTCCAAGGTCTCTGTAAACTCTGGAACCTGTAAAGAGTTTACTGTGGACCATTTTTTTTCTCAGTGGGCTCTTTTCCTGTCTTTCACAGTGAATAGTACCGTGGTCTGTTGAGGGGCAGAATTTAATGTGTGCGGTAGGGGAAGAGTGGCTCAGCAGAAATGGTGCTTACCTTCTTTTTTTCACATTGGTGTGTTTTGCCATATATTTGTGATAGAAATAGCCTTTGTCTGGTTCAGAAAATGCTTAGCATTATGGATTTGACAGATGTCCACCTTCTTTCAGAGTTAATACTGTTGCTGATCGTCTTTGCATAGCCCAGTCCCCACCACCTGTAAGCTAGTTCTTATGAAGACCTGTCAAAGGTACAGGTCCCTGGAATTTAGTGTTGGCTCGAGAAACAGAAGGGAAAACTCTGATTATTGTTTTTTTGGGGTTCCCAAAGTGCTTTTTGCATTCTTGGAATATCTTAATATTGCCTATGTGATGACTTCCCTTTTATTTCTAGTTGTTCATTCTTCAGATCATTACAGATGCAATTACTGCAAGCAAGTGCTTTTCAAGAAACTGTGTTTTTGCCTGCCTGTACCGCATAATGCTTCTTGTTCACACAGCACAAATAAATTGAGGTGGTTTCCTTTTATGTCAGCTATCTGTGTTGCTTTTGCTAATCACTAATCTTGCATGTAGGTTATAAGCTTCTGTAAAGCTGATTCAAAAATGATGAGAGAGTAGAGGTTTTCAGAAAACTCTTAAAAAAGTGATTTCTGTTTTTCAGTCATCTGCTCACTTGTTAGAGTCATAGTCTTTGGTTTCATTCATGTTCAGTGTTATGCTGGTTATTGTTAACATGTTTACCCCTTATGGCAGTAAATTTGACTGCAGAGGTTCAATTTTCCCTATTGTTAGTGTGAAAAACACCCTGTATACAGCAAATGAATTAAGTGACACCGAAACACTACATTTTATATTTACTTTTGCTGAAATAAATAATAACCTGAAGTTAAAATTTCAGAACTGGAAACCCAGCTGGAGCCAAAAGAAACTGAGATTATGCTTATGAATTTTTGCCTGACGTCTTTTGCTTTGTATTAAAACACATGTAATAAATAATGTTCTATTTCTTATTCCTTACAGATAAAGCGAGAAAAACCAGAAAATATACCAGATCTAAAAGATTTAGTAAATGAAAAATTTACTGCACTGGAGAGCAAGAACAGTGACTCAGATTTGGAGAAGAATGAAAAATATATGTATTTTAAGGGTCAACTTAAAGAGATGAGAAAACAATGTAAGTCTTATTTAAAAAAAAAACAGAGTATATGAATGCTAAATGTTAACATGTGACTAACTGCCCTAAAATATAGAACTGCCAGTAATGGCTCAAACCGAGGTGACTGTTCTTGTTTAAAAACTTACTTAAATTGATATCTGTGTAGGAAAAAAGCCAGTGTAATTACCTTGGTAGTTTTATTTAGACTCACACAGTTCCTTCCATGTTTTAATATAAATATAATGAAAATCTTGTTTCACAGCTGTTTTTTGTAAGGTGGGCTTTTTCATTTGAAGACTTTTCCATTTTTTTTTCTTAATTGATGGGATCTTGTGAAAGGATTAGGTAAGCTGTTTTCATTTGTCACTTAAACAAATTGCTCCTGTTTCACAACTTAGGATGTGTTGCAACTCTAAGAAGACCTTTGCTTTAATCGTAGAACTATATTGTTGGAAAATGCTTACTGTGTGTGTTCTCAGGTTTACGGCTTCTATGCACGCACTGTGTAATGCTGCAACTTATTAAAATGTGTTTTTCTTAATTCATGTGATTTATCAAGTGTTAAAATTTTAGGTTATTTGTGCTTCAATTACCAGAAAAGTGGGAAAGTGAACGGTTTAGTTTTTATGCAGCACAACAAAATTGTATGCTTTTATTGCCCTGCACTAAAATATCAGCCGTTAAAATATCAGTCTGATTACTGTTGCTGGGAAAGTTCATGGGCTCTAACACTATTTGTGCGGTTCTTCCCCAATCATGATTATGTTTTGAAATCATATTATTCTGCTTGCTGTCCCTTGACCGCTGTACCTGTCCCCTCCCACCCTACATTTTGATTTCAACATGAACTGGTGTGTCAGGAGCTTCAGGAGTCATAGATTAATGATTTATACCATTGGAAAATGATAGTCTGGATGCTTTCCTGTAGCTCTCCTTGAGTTTTGTTTTTTTGGAGCCCTGTCCAAAACTCGCTGAAACTAGCAGAAAGAATTTTCCCGCTGACTTCACTGGACTTTGGATTACTTCCCTAAAGAGATTTATGAAGTGTGAGGACATGCTTGTCAAGGTGAATTTTAGATCTGATATCTCAAGACTCCCTAGGATTAGAGCTTGAGGGCTTAATATATTTGTTTCCCATCTTTATGGTATTTAAGATTTTGGATTTGAGTATTAGCACTGATCTCTGAGTTTAATAGGCTCTTGGCACTACTCTGAGAATGAAAATACCAAGTTGCAGACCACAAAACAGTGTAATTTTCACTCCCTACATAACTATAAAATTATTAATGCCCCGCCATTATGTTGTAATTCTTAATTTCCAGGTGTCTGTAACTGAGAAGATAAAATCTTGATAACTGACTTTGGATTTACCTTCCACCCTGTGATTGCCTGAGGAAGGGGTGTATGCCCTAGTAATACATTCAGCTCAGGCTATGGGACTGTCTTCTAACTGGCAGACCTCTTGAAAAAATCCCAAACTGAATAAGCGCAAGATGAGTTAGTCTTAAAAAAAAAAAAAATACGAGGACATCATTCTGCTTCTATTGCCTGAAATCCAGATTTGTCTTATTAGCCACTTGGACTTCTGTTTTGGTTGCGCATAGAGGTGAGACTGTGCCCAAAGTGGAATGCATGATGATGTTGGACAGGCTGCTGAGTTCAGTACATGGTCTATTGATCAGCTGGGTCTGCTTAGGTTTTGTAGAATTCATGGTGGTTTTGATGAGATAGATCACATTTGCTCCTGTTGCAGCATTTTCATGCAATTTAAAAGGCGGAATGCAAAATTGTTAGCTTTCACAGTCTTGGATGGAATATGATGATTGTGTATTTGAATAAAAAGTATGGTTCAGCCCACCTTCTTTTGAAATGGGTAACTAAATGCCACCTCAGTCTGCAGATAGGAAAGAAGTGGAAAATTCAAAGTGAAATCTTTCAAAGCAAGCACAATTCTGCTGCCTTAAACTTGCATCAGCATTGTCTCTTCTGCCTAAATAATCTATTGATCCACCATAAAGTCACTTTCCTATTTTACTTTCCTCTTCAAAAGGCTCTTCTACCAGAAAGGCTCCCAGAAATTCTTGAATGGCTGAAGATCAGTGGAGTCTTTGTATTCACATATGTAAATTTACTTCTATATGATACAGTGACCTGGAACCAGTAAGACTGTCCAGTTTCGCTATTTATTGTAGTTATGTAATGTTCTTGCTAGCCTTTAAAAAGACCCACAGAACTGAATATCACAGATTTATTCACAAACTTAAAAATTACAGATACCCCCAGTGTTATAAGATGAGGGCCTCTGATCTTAACAACTTTGTGAGAAGCTAAACTGACACATGTACTCCATCTGGTACAAAAAACCTCTTCTGCTTGTTGGGCTCTATGTAGTAAATTACTATGCTGAGATGTATAATTGAGCACTTTCGATATTATCTAAAATATCACATATGCCACGTAGAAAGTTATGTTACTGTAGAGAAAGAGTGAGCTCAGAGGCAGGAATTTCTGGGTTGCAATACCAGCTGAACTGAAGATTCATGAAATCTTTAGAAGACATCTACTAGTTTCAATAAACTGGTGAACTGTGTATATGTGTGGGTTTCTTTTATAAGGATAACGTTAAGGTCACCCTGTTAAATACACAGCAGCCCTGCTTTAGTCAAGTCATCTGCGTATTCTTTAGCTTCTGCTGTAGGAGTTGTGGTTTCAAAAGCATGAGTCCTAAAATATGGGTCCCATAATACAACGTATTATAACATGTCTGCAAATTTTGGGACACGCTTTATAGTGACTTGATATGAGTTACATATATCGATAACTTCATCAACAAGTTAATACTTTGTTTTCAACTATTAGTCTTGCCAGGTTGGGCACAACTTCGTGCGTAACTCCTGGCACACATATGCAGTACAGTCCAAATTTTAGCTCTTTCCTTGGATTTGTTTTTATTGCTAAATCAGATAAAATACAAAAAATCCAATCAGGTTTTCTCAGAGGAGCTTTCCTGGAGTTTTGTTTTGTCCCAGCCTTTTCAATCTCAAAGGAGCAGATGGGGTAGATGCCAAAATAATTTCTTTCCATGATGAGTTACCATTAATCATTACATCTCTTTTATGCAGGGTATGACGTTTGTATTCTAGAATAGCTGAGCAAGAAAATGTTATATTCCCACATTGTCTTGCTACTTTGAAATAAACTAGGATTTGAAAGAGAAGGACTTTCTCGACACAAAGCTTTTAGGTACTGTGCAGAGTGTGAAGGAGTTAAATATAACCTTGTTTAACAGAAACTTAAGATAGCTAATACAGTTTCTCTCTTGATATTTGCTGCCACAGTGATGAAAGGGAGCTGCACGGTTGTTCCCTGCCTCTGACAGGTGACATGCAGTGGGGTAGGTAGCTCTAATACTCAGGGAGCGGAACGGCGCTGCATCACCTTCGGATTCTCCTTTTCTCTAGGCGGTTCTGCGGGAAGGAGACCTTCTTGGCTTTGAAATTTAGCAGCCGCTAAGGTGCAGAAATGAAATTGGGAAAGTGCATCTCTGTGGCAGTAAGGATGATATCGTGCCTCAGAGCAGTTTCTGTTCTGCTCATCCTTCAGACAGTTTGCGGGCGTTTTCCCTCAATCTGTGAGCCTTTATTGTGCAGCTACTTTAGCTGGAACTTGTGCAAAATGATGCAAAATCTCCACCTCTGATGATATGTGTCAAAACACTGTCAGACAGGTTTTTTTATGTGAACAGCAAGTGATTTTTCTGAAGTCTGTTTTCAGAACTATCTTACATTCCTAAATTCCCACTTCTTGTTTTTAATGGGAAACGTTTTCATTTTTCTACTCAAACTTGCTTAGAATGTAAACAGTTGAAGTGTTGATTATTTTTAAAATTTTTTAAAATTTTTTTAACCACTCCTTGTACCCCAAAATGCCTACATTATCTTTTCCAAATAATTGAGCTCTTGGACCGATATTCACTAAATCTGGTAATATCAGAAAGTTCTAAATGATTGCATGTGTGGCTTGCAGGGAAGAGTTTTGTGTGAGCTTCACCCCTCATGACTGATGCTTTCCTTACACATAAGGGTCCTGGATCTGCAAAGTGTTTAATCAACTGCTTTTGATTAAGTGAAATGCTTAAGCAAGTTGCTTAAATTAAATTGCCTGAGTAGATCCTTTGAAATGGGTGAGATTGCTGGCATGTTTTCCTTCCTTATTGGAGTGTAACCACAGTACAGAACCTTGCAGGACTGAGCCCATAGGAACGCAGACATGATTACTGCAGGAACTGTAACTTCGCGTTTTGTATCTTCTGTAAATTTAAAATCCCATCTTCTGTTTAAAGTTGTATTACCAAGTCTTTTTATTTCATGCCAGTATATATATATCAAAGGCATCTTTTGGCACAGAGTATGAGAATTTTGCCTTCACAAAATGAAAGTAATATCTGTCTTTAATCTTTGTGTATCGGTTTAAATTTCTGACACTCTGTGGAAGAGCTAATCAGCAGGTATAATCTCTACTTGTGTGACCCTAGCTGCCACTACTGTATTTGCTGAAGGTTATTTAGTTTCACATTCGGTGCACAAAGGATGACAGATTTCATAGCCCTTTTATAGCAGCTGATAACATGCACTTTGGAATCCTTGATAACTGCGGTCTGTGCGAACACCCGACAGATGCAGGTTTTGATAGGCATTTTGTAGAAAGTGTGAAGATTTGAGTGAATGACAGTATTGCTGGTTATGCCAAACAATTTAAGGAGTCAATGTGGCAAATGTAGGAAAGATAATTTTTTTTTTTTTTAGAGAGAACAAATCATTTTGAGACACAATAGTAGTTTAGGCAACTTTTTGTCATAAGAAGCCAGTCATTGTAGTGTAGTTTGGAAAGTAGCAACGCTGCAGTTGTAAAGCTCTTCTTTGCCCTCTCCACTGACAAAAAAATCTTGGGGTTTTGAAAGCAAATAGCATGTATCGTGATTTAATATCTTGCTAGGACAGATTTACAGTTGTTATCAATAAGCAAATATTTTGAAAGAATATTTTAGATTTAATATTTAGTGTTCAAGTAGACACCATTATGCCCTGTTGATAGATGTATTTTAAGCCATGCAAATACTGAGAAATAATGATGTAAAAAATGTAATTTTAGATGCAGTTTGGGGTAGAAAAAATGGCACTGTGAAAGGAATTCTCTTTAAATTCATAAAATAGTCTATCTGGAGATTCCAGGAAAGACTAAAGTCTTCCATTTGCTTTTAGTAGGATAAGAAAACAAGCTGCAACAAGATACTTTGTAGTATAATACTTCACAAGTTTCATCCAGTTAATCCTCACAACATCACACTGAGGTAGGCAAGTTAATTTTATTCCTCACCATCTCACAGAGATGAAACTTGAGTAAATAGTTGAAGTTACTTGTGCGGAGTCACATAACTGATTTGCAGATCTGGGTTTCTCTTCAGTTGTACCTAACTTCCTAGTTGGTCTGTTTTCATCTTTATACTTAGCTGTGTTGGCAGACGATCTGATGAAAAATAGTGTATTTTTCTTTGTTTTTTTTTAATATAAAATAATCATTTTAAATCCCTTTACTGACTAATTATGGGAAAACAACTTCAGAACGAAAGTTGAAAATTCTAAATGAAAGTGGGATTTGTGTTATGACAGTTTGGTGATATGTGTGGGATATGCACTTTTCATTTATGTAAAATTCTTTATAGACATCCCTTTGACTAGTAAAGAAATTAAAGATTATCTCGCACTTAGGAAGGTTGCTTGAAGTTTAGGAGACCTCGGTTTAGTTCTTTGCTTTGTTACAGTCTTACATTATGTCAAGTCATTTAGGTTCAGAACAGATCACTGGGAGTTAGGTGCCTAGAATCGTTGTGGGTCTGAACCTTATACCTGTGTCTGAAATTCAGCTATGTATATATTGTGTTTGTGGACTGTGCAAGGAGAAACTAATGAACGGTGGCTGGCTCATATCCATGCTGCTCCAGGCTAGTACCCTATGGAGCAAAGTAGCCATGTCCACTCTGTGCTGCAAAACACTCAATTGCCCTGCTTCTCTTGTGGCACTAAAATGTCATTATTATTTTGTGTGATTTTTTCAGTTCAAAGAGCTGGAAATAATAACATAACTGTATTTTAATCTGCCAGAGCAATGTTTTCACGACATGATGCTGAGGGAGCAAATTGCAGCCCCTGAGGAGTGAAATGAATATGTTTAGAGGCATTTATGTGAATGAGATCTGGCTTTTGGGTAGGGTTAAAGGACTACGCTGAGAGAGAAACTTGGCATAGTTTTGTCCTTTTGGGACTGTCCTGTCTGGATATTTTCTGGAAGGAACTATTTGTCTTGCTCAGGAGTAAGCTAGCCCACTTGTAGTTTTGAAGGATTAGGAGATCAATGGGAATGAAATGGAATGAGTTAAAGTGATGATGATTATGTCTGACATCCAAACCCTCTATTTCACAGAGTTACAAGAGAAACAAGCTAGAGGAACAAACTAGATAAACGGGAGGCTCAAATACTATAGCAATGGGAGCTATACAATACCTGAGATGAATATGCAGACTGCAAAATTATCATCACAGCTGGTCTCCTTGCAAGTTTGCAAAGAAGGACCACCTCTAGATCGAATGAAACCGTCAGAACTTTTCATTTGCAATCTGGGACAATTTTTCCAGTTTAAAAATTAGCTATGTTGATAGCGTAACAGGCAGAAGTTTACATTAACAATAATTTTGTTATTGGATTAATGAAGAACATCAATTTCCAATGGATCTTGTGGGGATTTCTTTGATGAAATGATTACCTTTCTAATGTGGTTGATCAAAATAAGAAGTTTCCTGCATTGGCATTTAGAGCTCTGACATGGAATTCGTAGTTAAAATGAAAGAGGAATCAACCCACCCCCTCAAACATTCCTTCTGTGTTGTGAGTAACCTGGAGTATAGAAGACCTGGGTTTCAGTCTCAGCGATTCATGATCAGAACGTGACTGACTCTGGGCCTACTAGGTGATTGACCTGTAGCTGTGGAATCAGTCTCCCGCTCTCTCTGTTCAGTGTGTATTTAGCTATACGTGAAAGTGGAAACAAGTGCAAAAGGAAATACTGAGAGCCGCTGACCCTTTAGCCCTATGGTGAAGGCACTCAGCTGAGGGAGGTGTCTAATCAGAATGAGCATCAGACGTAGGTCTCTCCGGTTATACATATCTGTGCTTCCAGTCATTGAATGCTTAAGGGTAAACACTTTTTATCTCTTTCTCTGTCACTCATCTGATCTATACATGTATTTTTAAAAGATCTACATTTTATTCCATTGCAAAAGTCTTTGCAAGATATAATTCTTGCTTTTATATCAGCTTGGCTTTCAGATCAGCACTGAGTAGATAAAATCTAGAAAGGAAATGGAGTGTTGAATAGAAATAATTTTTTATTATTATTATACTCTTAGGAATAATATTTTGGGCAATTTATTGTTACTGTCATGGGACAATTCTCTCTTAAGTGAGGACATTGATGGCTACCAGCATGGCATTTTTACTGTTTGTAAGAACATATAGGTCAGGAAGGGAGCTTCTGGATGCTGATTCTGTTCCCTTAATGTTGTAGTCAATCACATTATCTAATAAAATGCCATCTTAAAATACACTATTTTTTCCCCCTTTTATTGGAAGAGTGATGAAAAACCTTAGAACCTTGCTCAGATGGTAAGAAATTTTCAGGCAAAGCAAATCTGTGACCAAGTTTTTGCTCATTTTTTCTTGTGCCAGCACTGCACCCGAGCTTATATAGATGTTCTCCCTCAGTGGTGTGTAGTTCAGTTCAGTCAGTTCCTGTATTTCTTGACTCTGTGGTAATCCATTTGTGCAACGTGGAAACTTATAAAGTCTCATGTGTTGTGACCATATTTGAACTCATCATAAATGTTTTATAAATTTCAGATGAGTAAGAAGGATATAGAGATAGATGCAAAGCTTGCCTGTATCTGACATTCTGAGAACTTCAATAGATTGATTATACCCTATGGAAAATTTGCTTTCTGGTAATAAAAAATGAGCAATTTCACTAAGCGTTTTCATTCACTTCTGTCATGGTGTAACAATACATACTATTTTTCTCGTAAAAATCTGAATGGTGAAAATGCAAGGACTGGCTCTACCAGCTCAGTACAATTTTACTTGCCATTATGTCTTTTGCATGCTATTCAGACAAATTGAAAAGGTAGAGGATGGAGGAATTCCATTCTTGTGCCATGAGCTTACAGCTTAAACTTCAAGTGTGATCACAGGAAAATTGGTGAAGAACAGTCCAAGGAGAAGAAAACAAAGAAAGAGGAAATGGAGAGCATTTCAGTGTTATAATTTTTCAATTGAGATGTTCTCATCTGAAGTTAGGATGTTGAGAAGGAAGGAAGAAAATAAAGCTCAGTGGAGCTTTAAACTTAGGGAAGTTTGTTTTATTTACTCATTTTTTTCTGTTACTTGAGTATTTGTCTTACTCCTGAAGGGACAGTAGGGGTTTTTTTTACCCTTCCTATATGTTAATTTTAGTCATTTATATGCGGGACCAGTATGCACGGGGATCAAAGGAAATACTACATCAAGTAGAACTCTGCTCCATGTAATGCATTTGGATTGAGTGCCAGCAGAAAAAGCATTTGAGGAAGAACAGGAAAGTAGATCTGAGATAATGCTGACTAAATAATAATCCACCAGTACATGTCACACTGCGTGGTCGCTTCAGAGTACTCCAGTTCAGAGAAAGGAAAATACTTGGTGCTTTTATGCTTCCTGAAAATATTTGCCATGTAGCTCTTTGGTGTATCCTTCAGAAGAGCTGGAGGTTGAGCTAGATCTTGCTTTGGTAAATGTCAGTGTATCTTCCGAAATCAATGGGATTTCCCTGATCTATACTTGCTACATACAGTAACATGCAAACTAGTAATGTACAGCAAGATTAATAAACATCCTCTAATTCCTTAGCAGAAGTTCACGGGCATTGTCTGCTTACCGTAATTTTTGATATTGGTATTGTTTCATTTCCCTCTTGAAAACTGTAGGCATCAATAACCTCACAGTAAAGCATGATTTCTTTCCAACTTGAATTTTATGCTGTTAAATGTACTGGACACCTTCTTCACACTACCCCAGACCTGTTAAATAGGTTGAGCTGAAATCAAAGAAGAAAGCTAGAGAAGCGCTAAAAGGACTGCAACACCCATCTTTTAGGTTTGTGGACCTTAGACTGGATGCCAGACCCCAGATTTAAGTGCCTTGGCTCTTAAGGGTTATGAGGGTTATGGCATATCTGCATGAACAGCCTTGTTCGGTGACGATTCTATTCTGTCAGCGTAGCGTGCTTTACATCTGTACGTCAATCACAGTATTGCATAAGATGACTAAAAATGTGCCAACTTTAAAGTAACGCAGAGGGAATGAATCAGGGCTTTTACTGTGAGACTGAGCGCACATGCTTGTATTATGTAGCTGGAGAAGAAGTGGACCATGGCTCTAATCTGTGGATTTGGGAATTTCAGGCGCTCAAATGGTTACTGATGTTATCAGGGAGCTGAAGTGGTAATTGTGTGTGCTCTCTCTTAGGGGTAACCTAAGATATGTCGCATTTGATCACCATTAGCACAAAGTCAAAGAAGTCGAACACCTTCAATGGCATTTACACTTACTTTAAAATGGGCTTGGAGCATTCAGATGTTCTGTCACAACTGAGGAGTGGTTTAAGTTGTCATCTTTCATCTGTTATTAGCCCTCATTTGAGACACAGCATGTGACTTTACAAGTGCGGATAGGTTTATCGTGTCTTATCATCTCAAATATGGATGTAGATTTGTTGTGCTACCAGACTTGCAGTGAATGATCTTAGGATTAAAGGCAAGTTGCTTAACAGGTGTTCCAGCAGGCACCAAAAATACCTCATGAAGGAGAGCAGCAGTTAGTGGAGCAACGGTGAGAGTGCTTATGTTTTATATCATAGCATCGTGTCCACAGCAGCTGCTCAGGAAGTGATGCAAATAAATTCACAAATAAGCATCTAAGAAAAATCCCGTATGGGGAAGATGTCACTTTTAGCTCCTCTCTGGATCCTCCAGATGCTCCTGACCAGATTACTGGAGGCTGGACAAGAATACCAGGAAGACATCGCTGTAGGCTTTCCCTGCCTCCTGCCCTCTATGGGCATTTACTTTTATTCGTCACCAGAGTAAGACTGCTGGGTGGGATGGACCTTGCACCTGATACCATACAGTTGCTTGTAGGCTTTTAAGCAACCCCTCGGCTGTAGGCTGGTCTGCAGAGGGCACTCTTCAGCCCTTCAGCTGGAGGAAAATCTGCACCGTGTGCAGCTGGAAATGGAAGGGGGCTAGGAAGAATGCAAAGAGAGTGCATGACTGTGTGCTCTAGTAGTTAACTCACTCAGCAAGGAATGGGAAACTGCGCTCTCTACATCTCCATCACCACCTGCTCTTCTTCCACTTGGGTGGAGCTGTGCCTACTTTCAAGAGCCAAAGAGGCTGCAGGACAAACAACATATTCCTTGTCGCTCAGGCTAGGGCAGCTCTGGGCAAGTACAGAAGTCAGGACTTCAGATCCCTGGAGAACTGGGGAGGGACTTACCAGAGTTAGATGCCTTCAGGGTTAGGAGGCCACTGAAGAGGATTTTTCATCATTTTGGACTTTATTGTCTGTGGTTTGCTTCAGTTCTTTGGATCTGGCCCAGACTTAAGTATTCTCCCTCACTCCCTCTTTGAAAGTTTATGGGTCAGTCGAAGGCTTAATGAAATCAAAAAAAGTCTTTCCAGGAAGGCTGTTCGTCAGGATCTATCTATAAACTTCCAGTATAAACTAAGTGGCTAGTGTATAATCAGATAGGAAAACGGGGAAAAAAAGCTCTGCTTATTGCAGCATGGAAGAAGACTTCATGCAGAAAAGCTAAAGAGTTTTTTTTAGAACGGAAAAAATGTAAAATCTTCCTAATTGCGTTATCAGCCTCTGCAGTAAAAATAGTAATTACTGCAGTTTAAGACTAATGAATAAATCACTGTATTAAAATGTGAATAAAAAAGTTTAACAAGCAATCATATGTAATGGTTTGGCAGCTCTGTTATTAGTGTGGGCAAAGTAAGCTATTCACTTAACCTTTGCTGCAGCATCCGTTACTTTGGATTTTTGTCGGTTTCTTCCCCTACAGCCCAGATTAAATTCTCCCTTCCTGTTCTCCAGCAGAGTTTTGTTATGCCATGTCAGATGTCTACATAGTTGGGCTCATATTTTTCAATTTCACAAATACCTACCTGCTCACCTAAGAAAACAAGGCTGTGCAGATCGCTCCATTGAAATCATACCTGCATATGGGTTTTGTCACATCACAGCTATGTCATGGACAGATATTTTCCAACTCTGTCGTACTCTTTACCACTTCTCTCATTTTACCCAGCTGCTCCCCAGCCTGAATCAGCATCCTTCCTCGTTTTTCTGCAGCTGCTTTCCCTTTTCATATGTTGCCACAACCTCCTTCCTCCCTGCAGTGATCCCCTTTAGCTTTCCTCCCTGCTAGCTCCTCCTTAGAAGTGTCACAGAACACACTACCCGTGATTGATGTACTTAGCTTCACCAGTGAGGCCTTCATGTCAGTCTTGAGGCCTTCATGTCAGTCTTGATTTCTCCTGAAAGAAATATATGTAACTTCATTATCTTGATAAATCATTTGCTTTGTTTGCACTTGCTTTTGGCTGCAGTTACTGATATGCCAGTACCCTTCCAGCTCAGTTGAGTACACAGCACGAGCTATAATTTAGAGGAAAGTTGTGGCTATTGACCACTAAGAGTATGGTTGGTGTTGTGCTAGCTATAGCTTTACATTTTTGTTGGAGTTGGAAAATCTAGTAGCTGAGTGAGTCATGAAACCCAATGTAGCAAAACTCAGTTGTAAATGAAAGAGGAACGTTTCCATATTCTTCATTTGGCTTAATTCCTGTGTCTAATGGCTGTGTATATACTATAAACATTGTGAAGGAGCAACCATGGAAACACTTGTTTTCTTGCATTGCTAAATTTACTCTTGGTTGAATATTAACACAGCGCCTGGCATTACTTTAAAAGCAAAAATAGCTAAAGCGTGACTCACTATGAGTCATTTACTGCTAGTCCTGCTATACTGCCTAGAGCTTGACATTGAACAAGTTGGCAGCCTGCATTGCTACATTTTTTTCTAGGAACTTTGAACACATTTCATTCTTGTGAATTCTCTTGTGCAACAATATTAAACACAGCAATGTGTTTATTTTGCTTCCAAAGTCGAATGAATCAGAAAATGGTGAAACAGAGTATTTTTCTTGGAGATTCTGGAAGAGCTGTATTCTGAGAATTTTTTTTTAGCTGCAATAACAAAATGATTGCATGGATGTTAAAAGTTAATTACATTTTATCCAGATTACGTAAGATATACTTGAAACATTTTAGAATCTCTCGTTTTTAATTATTTGCATTTTCAGCAAAGGCATACGTGGAATCAGAAAGCTAAGCCCGAAGGCTGAGAACATTTACTCTTTGGTTGGCAGAGGTTTTGTGATGGGAAGGCGGTCAACTCTTCAGGGGCTGACAAAACGAGGCAACTGTATTGCTATTGGCCTCTGGATTTCAAAGGCACACCCTAAATATGGTGCTTGGAATCTGAAAGCGAGTAGCTTGCTGGCTGCGTGTGGGAATGCCTGTAAAAGATCAGCTGATTTCAGTCAGATGGGAAGGGGTAATGAGAGAGGGCTGAAACCAAAAGCAACTTGCTGAGGCAACCATGTGATGATATCCTGAAATACACTGGCAGGGCCAAATATCACTCCTCAGTGTGCTAAAATTTTCGTTCCAGCTGTATGTCATTCCTAACTAAAAGCCACTGCTTAGATCGATAGATAATGAAATCCTTTAGTATTTTCCATATTTTTTTCTATTTTAAAAGAAATATTCGTGTGATAATTGAAGAAAAATCTTAGGCTATCAGCATACAACCTTCTGTGTGTGTTTAAAGGAGGTACCATAAATGAAATTAAAGCGCTAATGATGTAAGTTCAAAACATCTACAGAAGTAAAATCCCACATACCTGGGTATAGTTAAAAAGCTTGCTATGTATCTCTTCCTTTAACTACAGAGCATGGAAATAGAGACTGTACAGTATCTATGCAGTACAGTATATATGGCATCTGCACATTTAAGAATAAATGCTGTTGCAGGATCTTTATAAGCTAAAGCATTTTCTCTATCTAATCTGTTAGAAGACCAACTTCAAGAATTTCTCTTGAAGTGATTTCCCTTTAAAAAATCTCATTATGATGACTCAAGAGAGAAATAAGAATGATTAATTAAGCTTAGCAGTGGCATCCTATGCATTGTCCTGATGTGCACTATTCTAAGTTATTTCAACAAGGATTTTTGAATAAAAGTGCAGACGTAACTGCACTGAAGAGACGACTTCTGTTTAAAACTCAAGGTTGTTCAGTAAACTTTTGAAGTACTTTTTCGTTAAGTTTTCCTGACTAACAATCGTAGTAAAAAATGATACCTTGTTATTTTTCTAAACCTAGAATAAAAAAATGTTTGTGTTATGTCAAACAGTGTGAAGTGGGACAAGGTTTTAATTTTTTTTCTGTGTTACTTCTTTGACAGTGACCCCCAAATCACTGTTATTAAAATAGTTTCAGTAGTTACTCATGATATATGGTCTTTAGCAATCTCTGCATAGCTACTCAATAGTCTGTATCTCAGCCACACCTCCAGACATGTTATGCAGAATAGAGACATGAGAATTTATGTTAGGAGTAAGACTGTGCCTTTTAAAAGACAGCTCAGTGTAGGAGGTTTTTCTGCTCTAAGGATCATCGGAAAGCTTGGAGCTGCCTAAGGCATGATGTCTCTTGGGCATCTCCATACACGTCATGTAAGTAATGCCTCCATTAAGCTATAACAAATTATTCCCCACACGTATGCATGCGTTTCTGTGTACACATTCACACATATTGACAGAGAGAGTACGGGCAGGGCAGTGACGTGGAGTCTTTCTCTCTAGGACAGATCATAAGACCATGTAGTGAGCTCTAGATTAAGCACACAGGAGCATGATAGTCTAGCACTGAATGTGAACTTAGTTACAAAGTGTTAACTGTTTTCCATAGCTAAGTAAGAAATACTCTGTTGAACTGAAACCTCCATCCTGTTACATCTGCGTCCTAAAATGACAGATGAAAACTCTCAGTTCTCAAATCATTTTCTGTTCTAGTTATGAATCCCAGGTTATTTTCTTTAATATTTTCTTATGATAGAACAAACAGAACACGTTCTGCAAAGCTATAAATCATGCACAGTGCTGAAAGGATTCATATCCACTTAACTACTACACACTGTGAGGGTGTCCATCTTGTTGCATTCTGCTCCTGGGTCTCGAACTATGTGTGAGATACAGTGTAGGAACCAATATGTCTGTGAGTTGTCAATAGAAAAGTGATAGGAATTTTGGACTAACATTGTGTTCTGTGGGTATATTAAGTTTCAGCACTACTTTCAACAGAAGAATGGAGGCTTTTTTTCGCACCCTTCAGATTGATTTTATCAGGTACATACAACCTGAGGAACTCTTTGTCATATGTTATGGATGGGGTGCTTAGGATGTAATTCCTTATTCCCCATGGGTTGTGAATAATGCAGTTATTGCTAAGCAAATTTGCCATTAAATGTCATACTTGCATAGCATGAGCTACAGATGGCCAGAAAAAAATGTTCTTTGTCTTTTGCACTATTTTTTATGTGACTGTGCCCTTATAGAACCAACCTTACTGACTAAGGTTATCCTGTGAGCATTTAGTCTTAAAAATAGCCCTTTTTGCTGCAGCTTGTCTAAGGTTGATTCACAAGCGTAGTCATACGAGATCCAGTAGCATCATTGGACTGACTGTTAATCACTGTCACCTTCTGAGAAGAAGAGACTGAATGTTAAATTGCTCATTTCTAAACAGCTGCCAAATTCTTTTCTTTTTCAAAAGCCATTAGTCTAGCAGATTACACTGCTTCTGTTTTTTGTTCTTTCCACACTTAAAATCTATGCAAGCCTTTTATACTTACAGTGACAGGTGTTTTTGTGAAGTATTAGTGGACAAATTTTCCCTGAGGTTAACTACAGACCAGAAACTGCAAAAAGATGTTTGCAATTGAAAAGATCTTCCAAGTCATAAGAGTCCTTAGCCTTGGGGAAGTCAAGTCACCAAAGCCAATGGGAGTGAAGAGACATGCTTTTCACTAAACAAGTTGGAAACTCCTTCTTTAAGGCATAACTAGCTTGTGTATTTCAGATCAGCTGTGCCAAGGGAGAAATTTAAGATACTGAAAGTTAACTTTCTGCATCAACAGTGCACATCACATTACAAAGTTAATTTCCTAAATCCACATTTAGGGAGCTAAGTCTGGGGCCGTATTTTGAGTTTATATATAAACTTGGAGTATCTCTTTAGCTCCCTGATTGAGAAGTTTGATTGTCATCTTTATGATGTTGCCCTCTGTATAACAGGGAAAGTCTGCAGCTCAGGACGAGTGTCTACAGACATGTGCAGACATTGAGTTCCTCTGCCTGTGTTGTCTCTACATCTAGCCAGTTCAATGCCATGCAAATAGGGCTGTACAAATTCTGAACCAGCACTAGTCCCCATCAGTTCACCCAAGGGAATGGGTGAAGGAGCTCTGTTTACACCTACCTATGTAGATGTGCCCTCAGATTGTCCAAAATTCCAGAGAATGAAGATTGTAATTAAAACAATGTGCTCATACTTCTGCCTATATAGATGTCTCTAGATGTGGGTTAATTTGCTTTTACTACTTGTTCCTCCTGAGCAGAGGTCAAACCTCTGTTTGAGACATCAGCATAATTAATATTACACTGGATATCTAGCACAGCATCATTATTGTATTTTTTAAGCAGTTAAAAATAGGTAGCAAGAACTGAGAAGCTTTTAATAGGCTGTGAACCTGTTGACATACCTTCTTTTTGAAGAGGAACACAAAAAAAGAGAAAATATTCTGTATGTAGGATGTATAAAGCTTATTCCAAAATTGCTGGAATGGATTTTCTTAAAGAAAAAGATCATGTTTGCAGTTCAGGTATTGTTTTAGACCTTAGTAAAATACTACAGAATGTGAATCAGTCGATGGTTATCTGTGATGAGCAGGTAAACAAAAGATTTATTTCCCAATGGGTTTTTCATATGATGGTGACAAACTCCATTGCACAACAATGGTCACATTCCAAAGCTGCAACCAGGTTCTGGAGGGCTTAATTTCACAACTGCTTACCGTGTCCTATTGCATTACAGTGACCTTTCAATAAAGAAGAGAGATTGCTGGTATTGCTGGTTTGTTTTTTGCTTTTTGTTTTGTTTACTTAAAAACTAAGTGAGGATATAGTGCAGTGCCCTACTTCTACACAGCAAATTTTGTCCTTGACATTTTTAAACTATGTGCTCTAGTAAAATATTCAGAAGCTTTTGTGTTTTCTACCTTTTATTAATCTTGTAATGTGTACATCTACTTAAGGTTTGCATTTATGTTGGCAATACAGTTAACTGTAAAAAGAAGTAATTTCTGATATTGAAAGACTGACATTAAAAGTATGTTTTCCTGGTGTAGCAATTTATTTATCATCCTTCTGGCATAATAACACAACAAAATTATTTGTTGTTTAGTTTGTATGTGGCTTTTTTTCCCCAAGGTGAGCTCATGAAGTCCTGATTTCTAAAAATTATTTGGTTGAAAAAATAGGTATAAAGCAAAAATATAATCATGTTAGCATGATAAGATATAAGAATGATATTAAAGTCATCTAAATATTATTTAGTTCTTGGCTGTTGCAATCTATTTTGTGCTCATGACATTCCGTACAAAGTGACTTATTTTGGAGTTTGAATTTTAATAACATGAAGCACTCTGCCACAAGCACACTCTTACTTCATAGTGTGAAACAGTTATGTAATCTTCAAAATAACTTCACTGAAAAGTTACTCTGAAGCTGATAAATGAAGACAGCATCCACAACCTAAGAGAGCAAGCTGAAAAGGCCAGACCTGCAATGAAAAATATTTTCCTGTTGTTCCTGGGAAGGCAAGGTAGAGAGAAGACCAACAGACACTAGCCATAACTGGGAGAAAGCAGCTAGTTAGGAAGCTTCTTACACCAGTTGGGTCTTAGGCCATCTCTGTCTGTGATGAGTGAACATCACATTTAGACGTGAGCAGCCATTAAGTGAATAGTGTATAGATTCTGAAGTTTGAGTCAATGCCTGTTCAAGATAACTGAATAGTAACTATTAAGCCCATGCTCAGCTACAGACTGGCCCAGCATCCACATTGTTTGTGTTGGGTGTGTGCTCAGGTGCACACTTAGGTCTGACTCTGGGAGGTGCTCTCAATGAGGAAAGCTTGAGGCTGCTAGCCTGACCCCAAGCTGTCAATCATGTGGTCTGATCTGATCAGGTGTGAGTAGATTTGAGCACCTAACCACCACAACTCACCAGCAGATCACATAACCTCTGCTGTTTGTAATCATAATTTGGATGCTTTGAGCCTGAGCTACAGCTGTGCTGGCAGCTGGCAGCGTAATACCAGCCGCGGCACCTGGAATGCTTTGCTTTCAAACAGCTCTCGACTTTACAGTATGAACAGAGGCCAGGAATTACACCTGAAATTCAGTGAGAATTACGTCGAATGTAGAACAGTAGCTTCAAAGTGGTCTGTGTAGATGTCTTCAGAAAGATCCATAGCTGTAATGAGATTCCTAGCAGAGAGGAAAGGTCAATTCCATACCGAAAGTCTCCCCCCCGCCCGCGATTTCCACACCAGAAGGAAGCTTTCGGTGGTGCCAGGGAGTCTGAAAGCAGTGCACGCAATTAGCGAGAAAGGGCTTGAAAATTCCATCACAAGAAGCAGGACCGCTCAGGAGTGGAGACGCTTGGGATTGTTCAGCCTGATTACCCCCACTGACAGAGAGGTGATGTATGCTAAGTACAGCTCCTTAACCTCCTTATAAGCAGTTGCATGAAAACGCAGAACATCTCCGTGTTGAAACGTAAGGCACTGCCGCATTCCCCTGGCTTCTGGACATTGGTGTTCTCAGACCATCTGTACGATGCGTTGACCTGCCTGGGTGATGACGGAAAGGTGTGTCTGTGAGCCAGCCTGTCAGCGGCTGCGGGTGCAGGAGTGGGAAAGTTTCTCATTAGGATGTGGGGCTGAGTAATGTAACCCCTGATACTATCTTTTTGGGTCAGTCAACCTCTGAGAGTGGATCATGAAAAGTGTGGTGCAGCATTTAGCTGGTGCTCTGCAGTGCAGCTCTGATCCAGGCACAAAGAATAGAAATTGTTTTTTTTATGTAAAACGTCATTTCAGTTTAGCAGGTGATATTTTCTGCTCTGGGGTGTTTTTTATGCTGTCTTCATTACAACAACAAGAAATAGTGGCATTTGATCTATAATAGGCAACGTAATGAATTCTGATTGTTCAGTATTGCTTGGAGGAGGAAGGAGAGATCAACATGATATTTAAATTAACTCTTTGTAAATACAAGTGTCTCATCGTAGATAATGACTGTCACATTTTTTCCAGGAATTATAATGAAAGGATGTTTTTAAACTGTTTTTAACACATTTTTCCAGGTGGTTCATGGAACAGATTGTTTAAGACTTAAAATAGAAAAGCAGTCTTTAGGCAAAAAATAGTTTACTGTCTTTAAAATAAACAACCAAAGGCTTGAACAAAAGATCTAATAAAATACAAATTACAACATCATGCATTCTGTTCTAGTCTTTTTCTAGGCAGTTCTCTTTAAATTGATGGTAGTGTTGTAACACAAAACATAATTCCCTTATAGAAATTAATTCATAAACATTAATTAAATACTAAGGGATGTTTCATGTATGTAGCACTAGAGTTTAATCTGGAAAATCTTGCATATTGCCTGGACTGAGTCTTATGCGACACTGCAGGAAATATGTGCCACAGCAAGCACTTCACACCGTCGTAAAATATGCCTAGATTTTATGCAGGTCATCAGCATTGAGGCAAATGTCATCTCTACTCTATAGTGAGCTTTTTCCAACAGTTCCATATACATTTAATGTTTTGTTTCAACATTATTTCAGGTGAAAATGAGTACTTAAGTGAAACCTGATGGCTTTGACGTCGCAAAGAGATGTTAGTGCACTTTTTTTGGAGAAATTGCATCTTCTAACTGGCTAGGCATTGTGTGCCGGGATCCTTTTGTAACCATCGACTCTGATAATGTCATTTCCCCGGATCCTGTTGTAACCAGTGATTCTGACAGTCTTTTTACTTCTCAGTCAGCTTTTCTTCAAGAGCTGAACTGGAAGCTATTTAACTGCTCTATCTCTAAAATCTCACAAAGGTAGAATATTCTGCTGAGGTTTGACTGTAAATATACAAATGGCTTGCTGTCCCTGGATGAGATGTGTGACTTTTACGTTCAGAAATAAGTCTTTTAAGCACACATCAGAGGAAATACCGGCGTACTTGAAGTGCTGTTAGAAACACATGTATTGAGTTTGAAGGTGCTATCAGCTAATTCAGAGTCCATCCAGAAACACTGAAGAATGCAGAATATATGAGCTAGGTCTGTACCCATGGCCACTGTGGGACTTGATCCAACACTGTTATTCTTAGAACTTGTGTTTATGGTCTTTGATAGTTATCAATGTGGTCAATTTAAGCAGGAATTTTCCGCTTTTACTGATATTTTTAAGATACTGTGTATGCGTTACATGCTGTGTATACATTCACTTCTCTGACTGTGCCCGCTGCCTACTCCTGTCTATTGGTGTGCCAACCATGAGGGATTCACCGGTTTGAGCCCTGTCTCACAATCCTTCCTTGCAGTGCCTGTATCTCACTTCTTTGCTTTACAACCCTGCGGTCTCTCCTTTCCTGATCGATGGCTGATGGATGTGTTCTGAAGTTCTGCTCTCACAGTGGCAGTGCCATCTAGCCAGATCTCGTGCTTGAGAAGATCTTCCAAGAAGGTTCTTACCTTTAGAAACAGCCTGGCACCAGAGCCCCCTTCAGACATTCAAACTGGTTTGTCCTCACTGGGGATCTAGATACCCCCTGTCCTTGTGGTGTGTCACCAAGTACATGGAGGGCCACGCATCAGTGTTGAGTTACACTGAGAGATTTCTAATTACAAGTCGTACAACCTTGTGCAAAAATCCTGCCTGCTGTTGAAGTAAGAGCAACAGGAGGAGCGCTCCAGGTGATTTCTGCTAATTCAGCTGATAATCCAGCAAGGCTTTTTAACTCTTCTGTAGAAAGCCTAGAGTAAAAGCTGTTCAGTGTGCAGTCTAGCTTGTGTAATAGTAAATAAATCAAACTGCTTTGACAGTGTATTGTGACTGCATTGGTTTCGGAAAAAAAACCACAGTGAATTCAAAATACCTGCTGTAAAAGTTTGGAAAATAGAACACAAAACAATGCTTCTGCTGCTATTTTTATTAATCTTGCATTCTTGATTAACTTCAGTGAACTAATTTTCCTGGAAATAGATTTTGTGTTAAATCCTCTTGCTCAACACCACTTATGATTTTTTTAAGTCGTTTTGATTAAACCAGATTCTGATGAGTATTAGCTGTTCAGAGATTGCATGGTGAGGCTGCCCAGCATGAGGCACGTGTACTAGCATTGTTCCTTTTACTTCTCAAGGCCTTAGACATCCTTGCCAGTGCTTCACTGCAACTAAGTTTCCCTTCATTTTCCTTTTTTTCATATCCATTATTTTCAAGAGTAGTCTTATTTTTCTACTTTCAGTTTTACTCTGTTATTTTTCATGCTTGATTTTAGGTTGCTACAAATGCAGACATACAGCTGTGAGAGCTGTGAATTTCCCCCAGATTTTGCCTTAAATACAATAAATCTGCTGCTGTCAGTGCCTGTTGTAAAGCTGTGGTTATCTGTTGCTTGCTACAGGGTGATGGTTGCAGTTGTATTTTGCAGCTGCTCAGGGTATCCACCCAAAATGTGAGAAAGTAGTCTGACTTTAAGAGCTGGCTTATCTGTACAGAATTTTGCAATATCGAGGCCTCAAGTCCAGTGAGCTGTTTTTCCTGTCCTAATAGAAACTGCAAATGACTTACATTTCCAGCAAGAAGAGACCATGTAATGGTGTAAAGACCATATTTACAGAAAATGTCATGGAACATGGGAAGTACTATTTTTGCATCTTTATATTCAATAGACATCTTACAATGCTATAATAACTGGTTTTGCTCAACTTGAATTTCACGACTATTTAATCCATAGTCCTTGCTCACATAATGGAGTGATTTATCAGAATGAATTGAAAATGAAATCTCAAGTTCTTCACTTCAGCATTGAAGGGCACAAATCTAGATACACTGAATACGTTCTGAGCCTACATGTTTAGAAGGTTTGAAGGTGAATTGTGTATGACCAGTCTATTTCAACTGTTTAAAATGGCAATTGCTAGAGTAGGTGAAAGCAGCAGTTCATGAAAGCAGTTTGTGTATTCTGGTTTCCTGTCCTGAGAGGGACCGACATACAGTTTTGGAAGAAAAGGTAGAAACCCAAGCAGGTGTTATGTCTAAGGAATAAAAATACTCTTGGCTTCCTCATTTAGAGAAGTTCATGTATAACCCTGAAGAACTATGTTTTCAGTGCTTTTAAATCACTCTCTTGGTGTTCACACTTCCAGTAAAGATGTCTTCATCTGCAAATGCTCTCAGTGCATTCTAAGAAGTGCAAAGCAACTGTTCAACACCAACAGGTTGAGGTTATACCCTTTCAACTAAGATTCTGTAACTGGAAATAGCAGTTCCCACTCCATTGTAAATGAGAAGTAAAATCAGTTAGCTTAAAACACCATGAAGGTGACTTTTAAAGAATGTTCTGACTGTGTGAGCAAATCCTAAACAAGCAGAATATACCTTTCTGGGAATTTAGCCCTTTCTGTCTGTGACCTGATACCTTGGTACGCACTTGACACCTGCCTTTGTTCCTGGTCTCAATCTTCTACTTCTCCTTGGGCATCTTTATTCTTTCTCTCATGACACCTTACTAAGCATAGGAGAGGCTCCAAGACAAAGTCCTACCCTCCTCCAAGCGTCTCTTCAAAACTGCTCTGCTGTACTGCGTAGAGAGAACTCTAATCTAATTATGGGTGGGCAGATGGCTTGTTGTCATTGCTCTTCCTCACTGGCTGCAAATCCTGTGTGTCCTGTTGTTTGTTACCCCGTCTTTGCTACCACCCCTAGACCAGCCCACTTGTTTGTCTCCTCTGCCTGGTTTGTCTTGCCTTTTAGGTTGCATGCTTTGGAGCAGAGACTGTCATTTTACCGAGTATAATGTTGCTCTGACAAGGCTGGCATTCAGGTGCTACTTCAAGATATGTATTATATAATTGTAATACTTCTGCAGAGATGGAACAAGTGTTTTGTATAAAAAGAGCCTCATTCTCTTCCAAGATGCTCCACATGCAAATACTTTGTGGGCTTAACTATGAGCAGAAGCTTATATCATATACATCTAAATAAAGCTACTTTGGCAGACTCCCTGTGACAAGAGCCACCATTCTATGGATGTAATTTAATCAATGAACTGTATTTAAACCACTGAAATTTGTTCAGTCTAAACAAATCCAGACTCTTTCATGACAAACATTTAATCCTTCAAGATTGCATAACTGGGGGATTTACAGATTAGTTAGCTTTGAAAATAGGTCAGGGAAAACATCTACATTTGGTTAAAAGCTAATCATGCGAGCAAATAAGTAAAATAGTATAAAAGCTTTAGAAAAAGTATTTTGCAAAATGAGTTTTATATAATGGTACAAAGAATGTTTTATATTTATATAAGAGATGCAGGGCCTTGTGCCCACCTTTGTTTACACTGCTAGAATTCAAGGGAAACCACTAAAGAAGTGATGCAAGTGTGTGCAGAGTTAGCTGTGTATTTTGTTTTTCTTGTGTCCAGTGCTTTGGAATAGCTTCATATAGTTTTATGAAAACTTTGAAATTAGTATTAAGAGCAGTGATTCGCAAGTATGGAAGCTATCAAAAGTTGCAGTGAAAATAGGGTTGTAATCCTGGAAGTGGGCTTATGAAAGAAAAGCTTAGGAATCACTACAATGGGGCTGCTGACCTAAATCTAATGACATCTTCCCAACCACTGAATTCCGAATTTCTTCTTTCAACTACTATTCAACTTTTCTTCCTCACTTCACCTCCTTTGCCCTGTGAAACAGGCTGTCTGCTTTCTAGGGCTGTCTGGCATCGAGGAATGGCTTGTATTGTCAGAGGTGATACAGTCTTATCATCTGGGTTCCTAAAGGGTTTTGTTCTGTCAAGCTGTTGGAGAAATAAATTCCAAAATGCCCTACAAGCTGATGCTCAAAGTTTAATCAAGGTCTTTGTGATGTGTAGAGAAAGAGATGCTGTCTCTGAGATCCGTGGTGTAGGTCTGTGTAACTTTGTGCTTTGGAGTGTTGTAAAAAGCCAGTAGCACAGAAATACCTTCAAAACTGCGGCACGGCTCACAACGCCAAATGTTCTCCCATTAACAGGGATTGCAGACTACGTTTTTTCACCTCGTGATATTTCTGTGTAAGACACTGAACAGTTTGCAGTTTAGCATCAGCAAAGCTAAAATTCATCACAGCACTAGGTCTGCACAATCTTCTAGTCAAATGAACAGTTGAAGAATATTTAAAAAAAAAATTGTTGGCTACAGTAAGCATCTCCATCTCCAACATACCTCGGATTAAAAAAATCAACGTTCTCAACCACTATATAGCATTGCTGTAAAATTGCCTGATATTGTAATTCCTATGAATACATTCCTTGCAACCTTATCCTTTCTCTAACAAAACATACATTTTCCCTGACAGGGTGTATTATGGTTTACTTGTTCAAGGTTTTTTAGCTTTCTAAAATTTCATGTTTTCAAGGGGACGTGAATGTAACGAACCAATTTGTCTCTTTCTTTAAACAGTTATCCTTGGAACACATGTAAAGTTTTATTTTCTGCCTGAAAAAGAGTTTTAGTAAGTGACAGTTTATATTGCAGGCATGTGATACCGAGATGGCAGCTTCATTACAGAAACATTGAAAAGCATGCTAGAGGTCAGTTTAAGTTGAGCATTCAAACTTAGGTAAATTAATAATGAAGCTTCTTACTAGACTGGGAAAATGAGAAAGGAGTGAAAAAATACCCAACAATGCATGAATCATTGACTTGTGTTCCGAAATTCAGCATTAGTCCCGTGTAGCACTGTGAAAATCTTCTCTACTGTAGTTTTGTAGAACTGATTTCCACTTTGTTCTTTGCTGGTTTCAAATCTCATTTTATAAGCTATCATCTTGTATGCTGTGCCTTCTCAGTTACCTGATTGCTCTGTTAACTGTCTGATTAGATGCTTTTTTATGCATCTATATTCTTGTCTTATTTAACACGACACATTAGATTCTGATTCAGCTAAGAAGCAGAAAGATAGATGGTGCAGGGTTTTGATTCCCAGTTCTAGGGTCAGGTCTGAACTGCCCAGATGCCGTGAGGCTGTTGAGGGGCGTAGGAGCAGCAAAAATCACTGGAATGTAAAGATGGCCTGTGCCACTCTGTCAGCTGCGGCAGTGCCTCAGAGAGGAATGGTGGTGACTTGAGCTTTACTACCTGAGCTGCAGAGTTTAAAAAACATTGTGGAGTCTGCACACATCTAAGCTTGGTAGGAACCTGTGCAGTTATTTTTATTCAGAGCTTATTTTAGAACTGGAGTTTCTTTGGGTCGTAAATTCTATCATCTCATTTCTTTTGTCCTTGTGCTTGAGAGATATGGCAAAAATAATGAAAAATAGGATGTTTGTTTGCTGAACTCATTAAAACAGAAAATTTCCTATGTGCTGAAAATTGTGAAAATGCTGGGAAAAAATGGACAAGTTGTTGCTCTGAAATGATATGCAGTGTCCCAGTGTTGACTTGGAACTGTGGTGTTCCTGTTTGTGTAACAGCCATGAAACTGGCAGGAATGGCACTTCCAGCTTCAAGAGCCTTAAGTCTGCTCTAACGCAACCTCTCCTTGCAAGACCTGGCCTGCCGTGTTCCAAGTCCTGAACACCTACAGTCCCTTGCTAGGGCAGTCAGGGAAACTACGATGGCAACGGAGCCTCTCCCAGGCAACGTGGCTTTGAGTTAGACCTTTGGGCTTCCTTGCCTCTTAGTGCCGCGAAGTCTGGCAAGAGGAGGATCCTGTGGGCCTTGCAATGGCCAGATTCCTGAGTCCGCAGGAGGAAATTTGGGACATCTAATACAATGAGACTTTTTTGTGTTTGGAGAAGTTCCTTTTTCCCCAGCAACTCATCAGAAAATCAGAAACATGCTAATGACATGAAAAAGGGTTTATAAATCCACAGTTTTTTCTTGAAACACATAAAATTGGTCAATTTTGTGTTTTGATTGTAGAATTTGTGGCTAGCTTTAGCTGGTCATCTGGTACTCATGATTTTAAGACAGAAGCATGTTTGGAGCGACATCTGGTTTGTGGGACTTTCTCCAGCGTCCCGTGTAAGCTGACAAGAGTTACATGAAACTGCAGCATATCAGAAAAGCAGAGAACTGTCATTTAGTAGAAGTGTCTACACAACATTTAATTTCTGCTATTGGGGATTTTATTTCAACATCTATACCCAAATGTTGAATTTAGAAAACTCCACTGAGAGGCTGAGATAGCGTATTCTCCGGTATGCATCTTTGTCTAATTTCTGGAGTTCATTAGTCAAAAACAGTATTTTCTCAAGACCTTTCAAATTTAGATTAATTCAAAGCATGAGATTTAGTCATGAATCCCCTGGTATACCTAGGTACATAAAAATGTAGCTACTGTAAAGTATTTATTCATCCAGGACAATTTTTGCAGAAACCAGCTGTGAAGTCTATGTCATGATACGAACCAGGGTCCCTTGCAGGGGCGTTCAATCCAAGCAGCAGGGTTTGTTTCGTTATGCAGTGGTATATCCTTTTGATGTTGCCTTTCACGTTCAGTTGTTTATGACCCAAATTTTGGTTTTAGCTTTCAGTTACTGTGGAGTTCACTGCATCATCTAATGTGAACTAATATAAAAGAATAATACACTAGTGGGGGAAAAAGAGACAACAAGCTGGCCTTCTTGATACTTTACAGTCTAAAGACAAACAAATCCACACAAATGTGTTTGATACACAAAAGAAAATGTCTTGTGCTAAAATCAACAATCTGAACTGCAGTCCCTAAGCCAAGCTACAGCTGTAACTGTTTCTCTGTTAACTTGAGCAGATACTTGTCTTTTATTATCCTCTGACAAACATGGGAACACAAGCACAATGACAGGTCAGTCATAACTAAATGCTGTTCAAAACATAATAGTCATTTTACAGTCAACTTTTTATATTTGTTGCGTCACAAAGATTTATTGAAGAGATAAAAGTGGTTATGGAAAACACTGTCCAGTAACTATGGCAACAGTTATTTGATCTCACAATAATTAGCTTAGCATTTGGTTGCACAACACTTTCACAATACCTCCTTGGTTAGTTCATTAAACAAAATTAGCTTTTGTTTGAACTTCCATCATTTGTTGTTTTAAGATTAGTCTAAGTTCAAAAGAATTGAAAAATATATTTTCAACCAGCTATTGTACGTGAATAATTTATGCTGTAAGTGAATTTGTTAACACCATTATGCAGTCACACAGAATATATTAGTTCTAGATATAATTTATTGGTTTAACTGAAAATTACTTAATATGTAGATATAGGTGTACACACAGTGTCAGCATGGAAGATTTGTGAGTGCGTGCATGAATATAACTATGTGCACACACATAATGTGGAGTTAAAAGGAAATTATGAAGGCTACAAAGGCAACCTTGCAAACTGTCTGAATTAAATTTATTATTTTATCCCCTCCTCCTCCACACATAAGCAATCAGATAGCTTGTAAGTTACGCTGTCACAGTTTACTTTTTCCTCTCAATTCTGATTCAGTATTTTGTATTCTCTACTTTGTTGGCTATATGGTCATTGCCTTTTTCTTACTGCTGTTACAGTTATTGCTTACAGTCTATATGAGTTATTAAATACCAGAACTTCATTGCGTTAAGATACAAACATAGACAGAGAACAACAGGCCCATTTGTTGTTTACTGCAGACTAATCAAACTCTATTCTTAATGCAGAGTTAGTACTTCTGTTGTGCTTTTTTTGATGCTCATTACTACAGTATCTGCAAGCATTAATGAATTTGTTTTTACATTACCCATATGAGAGGATTATTATTATTCCCACTTGACAGATGGGAAACTGAAATTCAGAGACATTAACATAAATGCTTTTGGTAGCTTTTGAAAAGCCTAGGACTTGGTTTATCAGAGTTGTTACATGGCACACAGTTCCTGCTGACTTCAGCAGTTATGCAAAGCAGACTGCAGTCTTACGTCAGGTTTCATAGGCCATCTCGAATCACTCCTTTTCTAAATTTGGAATAAGGAAACTCCCTTCCTAACTTCCATTTCCTTTCCCTGCCAGTCTTCTACTCATTCCATCCTCCTCAGGCTGCTTTTCCCAGTCTTCCTCTTTCCTCCCCAAGGCTTACGTCTTACCCCATTTTGATCAGAAAGCCTCTTCCTCCACTTAGTCCACTTAGTTTAGGCAGGGGAATGATCATTTTCCTTTCTTCTTTCTGGACTCATGCCCAGTCTAGATGAAATCTCAGTGTTACTAAGCCCAGAAGCCCAGAAGAGAATGTGCAGATTTCAGCTTTTCAGAAAGTTATTGTTGGGTAAAATGAACAGATTCGTATAGGAAAGACAAAAATTTATTCCCAACACAAAGATGATTTGAGCTTAGCTTCAGGTCTCTGCTTCAGCACAAAGGGATATTGGAGCTGTCCAAAGAACAAATTATCAGAATTATGGAGGTAAAACTGCATGATTTTCCTTAGCTTTGTGATTTTGGTGCTCTGGATGCACTTTTTTGACTGAAATACACTCAATCAGTTTCAGTCTAGGTGGGTACCGTTTAGCAAAATTATAAGCCCAATATTACTGTGTTACTAACACAGCTATTTCTAATAAAACTGCTGAATGTGATCTGTTTATGTATATGTTTGAGAACAAAATATCATTAACTTAGCTTATTTGATACTAGCTTTGTCAGATGGCTTTACTTTGGGACGTGAAAGAAATGCATAGATCTCTTTTTCTTTAGTAATTGATCTTCTTTGATTAAATTGCCACTATATTATTGCAGTATATACAATAGAGTCTTTTAGCTTCTTCTTCACAGATACAGCAGAGAAGTGCCAGAAAAACCTGAGTATCCACTGGAGAGGCAGAGTCTTGGGGCTGATACAGAATATAGTTATCCTCTGTGGTGGTGTGTTCTTGGGTTGATCCTCTTGTAGCACTTGCAAGAGTCTAACAACAAACCTTGGAAAGATTACAGGTCAGAGTTTATCCGTATTTTAACAGTAAAGAATGTGATATTTAGTCCTGTCTCAACCAGTTCGTTGATCTGTGCAACTGTTCCACCCAGATATTAGCACCGACAGTACTGGCAGGACATCAGAAATACTGGAGGATTCTGCTTGATGCCCTCATACCTTAACAGAATATATTCTAAGTGGCAGAAGTTATGTGCTTCTTGGGCATCAGCTCTGATGAGGCCAGAAAGAGAAAGCGAGTTTCATCTGTAATAAATGTTTGTTAATATGAAAGAACTGTAAACAGAAATCTTGTTGTGTAGGGATTCATAGCTTCTGAATTTGTGGGCTGAATTGCTGTCATGGGCTTTGTTTGTGCTAGATGAGAAGGATAATGAGATTAACAGAGTTTACTCGAAAAATGGTTTTCAACTTTTCTGACTGAAGCCAGACTGAAAAGAGATGCAGATATAGGTTTAAGGCAAATTCAGACTAGTGACTGGTAGCTGTAAAAACAGAGATCTTTTCCCATTTTTGGAAGCAGAAAAAGAGAAGGTAGTAAATTTTTTTACAAGCAGAATCACAGAATCACAGAATCACAGAATCACAGAATAGTAGGGGTTGGAAGGGACCTCTGTGGGTCATCTAGTCCATCTCCAAAGACAGCGTGATGAACTAGTAAATCCAGTAGACAGTATGGACTAAATAATAAAGAGAGTATTAGGGGAAATCCAGGACACTTGGTATATCATAAACAGGTTCTTGTTTGTGGGAAGACTGGTCTAAAGATCCCAGTCCTACTAATATTGGTGTGATTAACGACTAATGCAGTAGTTACCAATTTCAAATGTGGGCTTTGCACAATGAAGGTGTTGGCCCTTAGAAAACAAGCCTAAGTCTCAAGAAGATTAGTTTGCTTCTCTTAAACCCTACTGTCTCACAGACCACAGACTGAAAACCATTGACCTACAGCCCCTTAAGGAATGGTGCCTGACCTTGCAAATCCTGGAAGACAGAGATGTTAATTTAAAAATATTTTCAAATGGCATGGATGCACAAAGCACCACAATAGTAAATAGCATTTCAGGACTTGTATTATACATGGTACTAAACTACAGAGGGAACTTTCAGAATTTGAGAATTCACAAGTGCTTTACACAGCATAACCAGATATATGTAAAAACACCAGCGTATTTAAGATTAACTGTCCAAATCAGTATTTGGAGATTTTTAAAGGAAAGCTACTTTCCATACTTGCTAATTGCCTAAGGTTTGGCTGTCAACTTCCCAGGTGAGCAGACACAATTGTTTAAGATGTTCGCTTCTGCAATAGCTCTAGGTGTAGCAAAATACACTCAAAGTTGCACTCTTTCTTAAAAAATGCTTTTGTTCACAATAGTATTGCCCAACAACCTTTCAGGTAAAGGATTCATAATTGTATGTATGCATAAGAATTAAGGGTATTGAGCTCCCTTGGGCAGTGTTTGGGTTTGAATGTTAGCTTAAATGATGCAATTCTGGCAAACAAACAGTAGCAGAGGAGAGATGAGTGCTGGAGTTGCTTGAGAAGGAATGGATTGGAAAGTGTAAAAGGAGTGTGGTTACAGCTAGAGGAGTGGGAACCCTTTCTTTGCATAATTTAGAACAGGGTCTGATTTGCTGCAGCTACATCTGTATGAAGACTCGCATTTACACGAGAGGCTGATTTCACAAGATAAACGATCATGGATTTACCTGTACATCAAAGAGGTTTGCATTTGGTACATGCTGTTTTATCCTCTTAGTAATCTCAGAAGAAAATCCCTGGCCAAAGGCACATCGTAGTTTGAACATTTCAGTTGGGTTTTCTGCTCTGGATGTGGAAGTAACTTGTGTGAAAGCTATTAAACAACAGATTTTAATTCAAAAATTTACATGCAAGGTCAGATTTTTTGAAACGTGTGTACCCAATCTGGTTTCTCTTTTCTTTGTTTAAATTGCATTTCAGAAATATTTTCCTTTTGGACTGGCTTCTTCAGAGTTGCATATTGAAAGAGGTAGTGTGGTCAGCGGTATGGGAGGAACAATAAGGGCATAAAAGATTTTGTTGATGTTTTAATGACTTTTATTATTTGTTTTCAAAGATCCGTTTTCAAGTTACTTATGAATTTGGGCATCTGGAAGATTTTAACTTCCTCTTCTTGAGTTTTAAGGAAGTTTGTACTTATGTTGTCTTCACTTTCTAAGAAAAAGAAAAATATAGCCCAAAGTTCACCAAAATGTGGCCTTACAGTAATTATTGTTTCTGTAGTTCCCAACCAAGTATTTGACTCCATAGAATCTTTTGGTCTAAGAGATGTTTTTGCGCCTTAATGACTGTAGAAATAGTGAATGTAAGGTATTACTCAGGATGTGTCCTGAACATGTGATTCTGAAAGTTGTTCCCAGTATTATGCAGGTAGTCTAGCTGGAGGAGACTGGAGATTTTTTGGTGTGAAGACCTGTTTAGAAATTAAGCTCAAACACAAAGAACTACTGTCCTATTGTTTACATTAATGTAAATCACAAATAAATTTAAAAAATAGAATAAAACCCAAGAAATCAGTTACATTACTTAAAATGCAATTTTGTTTTCTTTTGCTTAGCCTCTAATTCGTAGGAGAACTATAAAATCAAATCTGCTTTTTGGAACTTTGAAAAGAAGAAAAGGTCTTAAATGCGGTCCCTAATGTACATAGTGCTCATGGACTAATTCACAATGATAAGTCCCTGCTCCAAGCAGCTTACAGTACAAATACTTGATGGAATGTGATGTGCAAGAGAAAATGCACAGTGTTAATTCTGGAATATTCGCTTTGGTGCATTTGTATAGGATTAGCTATGGATTCAGTATCCACACAGTGTAGCGTGCATTTTCAATCTCTTCTTACAGCAGTGTGAATAAGCCTCTTATTTGAAGCAAAAGTGCTTAACTGAGTTTTCTGTGAGCTGGGTCTTTCTTCTATTGTGTTTCCTTTGATTGGGAGCTCTTCTGGGAGACCAGAAGTAAAAATTCCAGGTGAAACACCTTGCACAGTTTGGGTGCTGCTTGAATACAAATAAACCTGGAAGGTAACAAATAATAAACTCGCTTATTCTCTTCCAGCTACACAGAGTGATCAGAAAATATTTCAGCTTATAAAAAGTGCTTATGAGAAATGTTACCTGTCTGTAATCAAACTTGATCTGTAGTATAGACTGTGGTTGGCAAGATAATAGGCTGTTCAACATCAAATACTCTATGTTCCGTACTCTTACGAGGCCTGTGAGTCTCATAACATAACGGAGATTGGAGCATAAGCATATTCCTGACATGAGCAGCAAAGCTGAATTTCCAACTATGTGCAGTCAAGGAATTATTTTTATTGCCCTATGAAATATGGAGTTTGATAGGTGAAACAAGGCACTAAACCTATATACTTTGCTGTGCCACTTGCCTAGGTTGTTGATACCCTTATGTAATTCCCTGTCTTGGTCTGTCAAGTCTCTTTTTGCCTCTGTGCTTGGTGCCTGATAAAAGGAGTGCCAACTTCTAGGGCCAAACAAAAGTGAGATACGCATTGAGTTCTGGAAAGGCATGCTGAACATCAAAAACCATTTCAGCTGTGCATGTTGCTTATTCTTGATTTCATCATCGCTTTTTCCTAAGCTTGCTTTTTTTTTTCTGTGGTGGAATTACATATTTATTCAAGCTATTGCCAGCTGAAAATGGCTTCACATGATGCCAAGTGCATCTGTGAAATAATCTCTTGACAGCTGACTTGTCTGTTCCTCGAATCATGTCTCTTAAGCAGAAAGTGGTAGAATACTGAAATGATCCAAAGCAGCTTCTCGCTTACTAACAGCTGCAGGTGAGGAAACATGAAAAACTCAGACTGGAAAAAGGCCATCTCGATAGGGGAAGTAAAAAGATTATTATTCTATTATTCAAAATGTAGATAAATGTAGCAACATGGAAGCTGCTGCAATCTTTATCTACCAAGAGGAAAACTAAACAGAGATGCTGGGATCCTGCTGCACATTTGATGAATGTTTCAAGTATTACCCAAGAGGAAAAAGGCTTGAAAGCCTGACAGTTAATTTCCTGCAGATGAATTACAGACACTGTTAAATGGAAGGTTTTGCTCTTGACTTCAGTAATACCACGTTTTCATCCATTTGGAAACAACAAGTAGAGAGTAGTTTGAATTTGCCTGTCAATGGCATTTGGAAAGGTTCTCGGCCAGGTTTGGCTTTCCTCTGTGTTTTGTACTAGGTGCGATGGCTCTGCATTAATTTCTTCACTCCCAGATCTAGGTTGCCTCATCATCACATTTCTGCTGAATGTCTAAAAGAGCGTTTGATTGTGGTTTATTGCTTTGGTGTATGAGGGACATCGCTGATACGTTGGAGGCTATTCTTTGTGCTCTTCACTGCACTTCTGAGAAAGGGCTTAACAGGTATTGGCAGACAACTGTATGTCATCATCAACTGTTTTGAAATACAGCAGCCCTTAAGGCCATATTCTGCCTCCCAGGTGGGAATGATGCCTTGTAGAGCCACCACTTCAGAATTTAGAAAGGAGACTCATCAGTATGCTGGTGAAATACAGACATGTCTCTCTTTACTCAGAAGAACCTGAAAGTTCAGCATCTCCCGTGAAGTAATGCTTGGATGATATTGCCAGCTGGCTGTGTTAAAGCTACCTTATTTTCAGCCCTGGGAAAACTAAAGTGCTGCTGCTGAGTAAAGGTCATTGATATAACGAGGTTTATTCTGCCTTTGTCTCCCTGTTTATCCAGGCTATGTGTTCACAAGTAACAAAGCCAAGCTAAAGATCTCAGAATCTCTTAGGACCATGCCCTTTTCAAAGAAAATCTTCTGTGTTGGATTATTAGGATGTATTTTTTCTCATTACCCAGTTTGGGCTGTCTGTGGTTTATTTTGCTTGTGATTGTATCAGAATAGCAGCATATACCTTATGCATCAGTGCTCACAGATGGGCTTTTCTGTTGCCCGTAGTGCATTGCTTCACCAACACAGCTGCTCATGAGTTTGCACTCATCGTTACATATATGGCTCGTTTTTGGATACTTTATACTGTTACCAGAGTAACAGGTTAACTGTAGAGTTGCACCATTTCTTTTTAATGAAGTGGCCTCTTGCAGTGTATCTATTTCTTTTGAGCTGTTTGTACTGGTATCCATTACCCTCACGTGTGTGCATCTAACACATGAAACCTTTGTTAGCTTCACCCGTGGAGGCAAATGTACTCACAGTGGCTACCTGCCACTTAGCCAGTCTGTTGTGATGTCTTCTCAAATCATCAGCTTGATCACAATTCTAGTGCATTGAGACAGCATGAAATACGTTCAGTTGACAATTTAATCATGAAATGAGAAGACTATGTCCTGAAAAGCCCTAAAATAAGGGGCTTTGGCATTGTCACAAGCTTGCTGTATTAATGTGTTTCTTTTTGAAAAATTGCTTGGGCACCCTTTAATTAACAATCTTGGAGCCTTCAAGTTCCTGCTGTACGGTAGACTATTGAATGCCATACACAGTAATTTCCATTGTATGTTACTGAACTTTTGAATAACACACACATTTTATTTTCTAGTAGGATGGGGAGTTTCCAAACTCTCCAAACTCCAAAGTATGGCTTTTCAAAAACTTTTGCTGTCATCAAACCTAAGACTGATTTTACACTGTCTGTTAGAATAGATTGTAATTAAATTAAGCAAATGACAACTGCTCTCACCAATGTGAGAGTTCAAATAAAGAAAACTTTTTTCATATCTAGCGAGATAACCCGATGTCTCTCTTAGCTTCACATCTCTGACATGCTAGGATGTAACTGCACTGTAGATTCATAGTGAGGCAATATGAAATAGGTGCTAAAATAAGCAAAATGTGACTCAGTTTAGTTCTGCCTTGAACCTCAGATCCTATACTGAAGTGTTGATCCAACTGAATTTGGTTGGTATTTTCCAAATAATTGTCATGTGTAGGACTTTATTTTTCTCTTAAAGTATCTATCAGTAAATATTTACTATAAATAGCCATGACAAGCAAGCTGTTGGAACACTTCATATGATTTTGATTACATGCCTGCTGGAAAGGAGAGTTTAAACAGGAACAGCAGGAAGTGGCAATAAATCAAATGCATGAAACTTAATGACAACAATATTTTGGCAGTAAATCTTTGATTTTGTTTCAAATGTAGAAATGTTTCCTCTTTCTATTAATTTTTGAAAGGAAGGATAGATTGCTATACTCTTGCTGTTTATCTTTCTTTTCTCCCGTGCTAGTAGAGCCACTCAGGTTTTTGCTCTTCTGGAATCTTCCTGGTGCAGCAATGTGTGTCAGAGAATCCATGGCTGCTGAGATACTGGGATTGTTTATTCTAAAGATGAGTACAGCTTTGGGACTGAAATATATTTTTCTAGGTCTCTTTTTCTCCTGTCTTTTTGTGTAATATCCCACACAGTCAGTACCATCTTTAAATTGTGTTTTACTGTGGATACTAATGGGGAATATGTGAGCTGCTTCAGAAGAAATATTGTTTTGCAGTAATACCTATTTTGCAGACAGATACTGGAGACCCAGAAAAACAGGACTTACTTCCACGAAAATATTTTTTGTGGACTTAACCTTCAGAGGTTTCAGTGGAAGTTAGGCATATCGTTCTCTTTGTGGATATGTGTTGAAATGATTTGCACAGGAGCTTTCAGAAAGTGTGTCAAAACAAAGAATTGAATCCGCTTCTCTTCTGTCATAGGCTAATAGTTTTTCTTCCAAATCATCCATTCTTATCCATATCTTTCCTTATTTTCACTGTGAGTCTGTCTCTATACACACCTCTAAGCAGAACTGGAGAGTACTTGCTGTGTGGTATCTTTGGCCACAAGGCCCTAGTAAAATGTCTGCTCACCAGGAATAAGGCTGTGCAGATGAAACTTATCCCTAATGAACAGAGACATAATTTTCAGAATTAGAGTGCCAGAACCCGTAAAGCTTTCAGAAAGCCTTTAAAGTATTTCTGTTCAGGTGGTGAACAAGTTAACTTTGTTGAATTTTCTAAGCATGAGAATAATTTCAATAGAGTACTACTGAACTACGAAATTAGTCTGATCTCCTGACCTGTGGCATGAAATCTGAAATTGTTGTGGATAATAAAGTCTTTATCAGATTTGGAAAAATTAAGTCCCTTTCTATGGCATATGAAAAGCCTTTTATTCCAAAAGGCAATTAAATATGGACCAGGAGAGGATAAAATAAAGAACAGGAATAAGTAACACGTTTTATCATGAAGGAGTGTCAATTTGAGGTGACTTAGGTGTCCATTCAGAAAAAAGGTCATAACACAATAATTTATTTTATTGAGTAAATTTTTTAAAAAAATTAACTTAGACCAGAGTAGAAAAACTGTATGAACTGTGGTAAGCATTACTTTAGATTGGTTCAAGGGGTAGTGCCTACAGAAGAGAGAACTTCAAGCACATATGCTTGTGATTAGACTCAAAACCTTCTGTCTGCCTGAAGGACAGCTGGGACGTGGCAGCCCAGGTCCCACAGCCTGGCACAAGCACAAGGAGTGGAATGAGATGTTGCTGCTTGGCAGCCAGCAGTCTCCTCTTCCAAAGGACTTGGTTCAGAAAATCAAGGCATTTCAGGAGAAGAAATTAAGTTCTTTTCTGTAAGAGATTTTCTTACTTAAGTCAGTACAAAATACACTTCAAAACACAGGCTCAGCTCATGAGGTCAAGTAGATGTTGCAGTCAGATGGCTTTGTTGTTCTGCACTTGTGTTGTTTAGAATAACTGTGGAGGAGAGCTCTGAATTCCCCGAGAACTGATCCCAGAAACACACTAGCTTCCTTGTATAAAGCCACCTTGATCTCAGGCTTTTCCTCCCAAGCTCTTTAGAAGCAGAAATAATTTCAGCCTAAACCTCCCCAGCTAGATGTTGCCTTGTTTTGTTACTAATAAATGGACAAGAAGGGCCCAAAACAATGAGCACTTTCTTTTCTGGGTCCCCACAGTCAGACCCATCACAGTACAGCAAGAGGAGAAGGATCATATTAAAAATGAATAGAGAAAGCTGAGAGATTATATACAAATTATGTATCCTCATTGTGAATGCCATATTCATCTGCAGGGATCTTATCTTCAAAGAGAAGGCAGTTAAAGTAAAGTTCAGAGAGAAGCAGGAAAAACTATTAAAGGCACAAACCCCCTTTCTTTTATGAAGAAATCTAGACTGGAAATGAAAAGACAGAGGAGAGGCCTGTAAAGTGATGAATCATGCCAAGAAAGCAAAATTAGAGAGTACAATTTACTCCCTATTTCGGACAGAGATATGCTCTACAGTGTTCACGTAGGTTCTGCTTAAACCTGCAGTGAAGTACTCTCTTAATTTTAAATGTAGAAGCTTAGAGTAATTCAATATTAAAAACAAAAATTAAAGTATATATTTTGAATACCTTCTCAAATAACACCTAAAAACTTTATAAGCAGCTTCCACAAACTAATGTAGTTACGTTAGGAAACAAAAGATATTCTGAAAACCCAGAAGCTGAACCTTTACAGAAATTCAAAGACCAAGCAGGAAGAAGTCACGTGAGAAGGGTTTTTCTAAGAGCATAATGACTTTAGTCCTAAGTCTATGATTCTAAATAGCCATCTATTCAGACTGAAAGAGTTCATCATAAATATGTGAAAAGGAGAGTCTGAGAAATATTTCTAGTAAATACTAAAAAATCAACATATGAATGATTCTGGGTTGCAATTGAAAAGACAGCTACATTTTTAAAAGTAGATCTCATTCAGGAAGAATAATTGGAGGACAGTGATGCAAAGGAATGACTCAAGACTGTAGTTAACATCAGAACTATGGAGAGAAAAAAAGTATTCTTCTATAGTGAACAGAGAAAAAAGTATTTTCTTCTATAGTCAATAAAGATGACCAATACTTCTGGCACAGTTAGCAAGGTGTGTGTGCATGCATTCATACATACAGGGCTGAATTTAGTAACAGGGTAATGATCACCCCACGTTCAGTGATGACTTCTACATTGCTCACAGAATACGAGGTAGCAAGTGTGCAGCTGGAGCACGGTTGCAAAATTGTTCGATGTCCTCTCGGTACAGAGAGTAACAGGTTCAAATGACATGCTGAGTCACAAGTTTTACAGGAAATCAGCAAGGAAATAAATGAACCTTTAACTGACATTTATAGATGTTTGCTGCAATAAGAGAAAAACAACATTGTACTTTAAAAAAATGGTATGTAACATATATTAAAAACAAAGGAAAATAATTCAATATCTTGATTTCTACTGTGAAACGTGCAACTACTGCATACGTTTGTGCTGTAGAAGTACTGCAAGCAGTGTCACTAGCGCTGTGTAGTGCATTGTTCATGTGCCTATTTGTATTTCCATTTTGTAGAAGTTAAGGCCACCTACCTGTATGTTGCAGTCTGCACAGTTATTAGGCAAATCTTCAGTATTGTTTGGAGGGTTTTCTTGAGTGATTGCTTTGTTGTACCTATTGCATCTATTTTCAAGTCCTCCCCACCCACCAATCTGTTCCCGTAGCTGTACTATTCATATTTATGTATGCATTCATGATTTTCACAGGAATAAATTCTATTCATCTCAATTAAGATACATATTCCATCAGACTGGGTACTACACATACACATAATAAGAAATAATCCCTGCTTAGAATAGATTATAGTCTAGACCTGAACAGACAGTGAGAAATTAAGTACTATTCCTGATTTCTGTAAAGCAAAATCCCAAAGATTACATGTGGTAATGCCCAGATCTTCTGAGTGCTGAACTATTCCTTTGCAACAAGACTGATGCCTGCTGTGAGGCGCTCCTTGGCAGTCATAACGATGGCCTCTACTAATCTTTTGTTTGGGGTTTTTTCCATTATTGTTACTGTGTAATGGGTGGAGGAGGAGAGCGAATGAAAAGCGGTTTTATTTGGTTTTGTAAGTAATTAGTATTACACACTTTGAGTCCTATTTTGAAGTAATATTCTGAAAACAAGTTAGAAAATGGTGAATGGAAGATCTGAATCTAAATTAACTAAGCAAAAGTATCCTGTGAGAAATTGTAGGGCAGAACACTAAGGGTCACAGAAGTGATTTCTCAATTGAAGTCAACTCATTAAATTGATGAGTTTATATTAAAATGGAGAAGCAAAGCATAATCATGTGCTGTTTACTCATTTTCAGCAGAAGTTTCATTAAGCATGCTTTATTTCATAAGTACTTGGAAGTGCAGTTTCACATCCTTTCTGAGTCTTTTGTAATATGACCTCTCTTTGATATCCTTAAATATCCAGCAGTCCCTTTTCCTAGCAGCAGTTTTGTCATTTTGCTGTGCAGAAAGTAGTAGCATTGCAGAATATATTTTAATGCAAAAAGATCATCTTCTATACGAGTGTAATGGAGGGCATGTGTAAAATCTTCCCTGGGTGGCAACAGGGCAAGTTACTGCCCTTCTGTTCTCTCCTGCACCTTTGTCCATCACTATTTGCACTATGAGATTCCGTGCACTGATGGGCTTTTTAGGATGAGAACCAGCAATAAACCCCATTACTTGGGTTATTTTCTTTCACTGCTACTACTTGTATTTTTTATTTTTGATTGTACATACAACTCCATTAAATATATTGAATGTATTTTGGAGTTTCTTGAAAAGGCTGAAACTGGAGAAAAACTATTAAAATCAGTTCCTTCTCAGCAGATTCACTGAGAGTACATAACAGATGATGAATGAACTTGCAGAAGTCTACTACTTATAGTATCCTGCTTTACCTGATGTTGAATTTCCTCACTCTAATCTGGTATTTGTCAGCATCCCTGCAGCAAATAGCTTCTTTGGTATTCATGCATCAACAATAGCAACAGTCATTATGATAGGTACCATTGTCTCAAGGCTGGTGGGTGTGCTGATGACTTTACAGGCCTGTGCACCATAAGTACAAGGTAGCTGGCTTTTACTTAATTACTACTGCATATATACCTTATTTTTAATCACTAGGTCTTGATGTGTTTTACCAACAAAGACATATCAAATGAGGAAATTCAGACACTGAAAGGGAAAGTGGTTTTCGGAAGGTCACCCCACCAGTCAGTGCAGCGTCAGGAATACAGACCAATGGCATGGAAAAGCCGAGGAGGAAATGCATCTTTCTGTAATTCTGGTTTTGATGGCTCTGGTGAATGAGACATTGAACCACACACTGAGTCATGATGATAGAATGAAATGTTAAAGACTGATCTATTTATGGCACTGCAACTATCTTGTGCTGTCAATAACACAGGCCTCTTTTTTTTTTTTAAGTATGAAACTGTGTAGTTAAAGGACTCTTGTAATGCGTGTGACAGCTTATCTTCAGGAAAGGGTGATTTTTTAAAGTATTTTTAAAAGTGGACATGTAACTCTTGATGTGCTCCACTGTGATCCTTCAGCAGATGCAAGTAAACCAATTCAAAATTTGTAAAACAAATATAAAAAATTAATTTAGCTTCAAGTTCAAAGGTCAGATGCACTTGGTTTTCAAGAGCAAAACCATAAATTATGTGTATTAGAGATTCTTTAGCTTTCTCTCTTTTCATAACTTCCTGGAGAATTTGTGGACAAGTAATAATCTCCAAAATTCTGCAAATAAAATGGTAAAATCTGTGAAGTTCTTTTTCATCATGTTAAAGTAGTCTAATGTTGTTGTGCTTTATTTTTTTTTTAAATGTTAGAGCAGGAAAGGGAGAGACAAAACAACATGCATTACAGGAAGAACAACACAGATTTTTTTTTTCTGAAAAGATAAGAATGTAAACTAAGGCTAAAACTTACTTTAGTGGAATAAGCTAAAATGAGGCAGAAAATAAGACTAAAACTTAAACTGTTGACTTAATAAAAAAATGTAATCTTACATAGAAGCTTTTAATATGAAAAAAACAAAACCTGGGAGGATAGTTGTGAAACAACTGATGCATGAAGTTATGTCTAAGGCATTTAGAACATCAAAACTATTAAACAGATCTTAAGCTATCCTTGTAGGAGATGATAGCCTTGTCAAAGTCAGATAGCTCTTCCCATTCATCTGTTCAACATGATTGTGAAATACTTGGACGGTAATGGGAACAGAGGACTGGAGGACTCTCATGTAGTGAATACAGTGCAGCTATTATTAAGATTTATTTGATGTTTTACATCACTGAATTTTAGATGAGTAGTCATTAAAATCACAGGAAGAAGAAGTTAATTGAGTTTGTAGTTCTCTTTGTAGGAACAGAATAGATTTCTCTTGCTGCCAGAGAGTTTTATGATACATAGAATTACTGTTAACAAAGAAATGAAGTACTTTAGACAGTTGTCCTGTTAACAAATATTCTTGATATGATATCTCCTACTCTCTTCTTTGGATTCCAAGACTTACAAAAATATAAAATAAAATATAAAGATAGGCAATATAATGAATCATAATTTGGGAAGAAATATATATAGAAGGTAGTTTATGTTGGCTGCTTGGGGTGGATAATGTCTTTCTGAGTGAACATACAGGGGCATTTCAGACTGGAAGAAGATCTATATGAATACTTTTTCAATTGCTTGTTTTTAAAATGAAGGACAAGACACAAGAAGTGTCAAGGAGCATTCTAGCAAGATGTTTCACAAGAATATTGCACAATTCCAGCACTTCAGGGTGGAAGTATTTAATCACACTTGCTGTTATGATATATTTTATTAATCAAGTCAAAACTATAGATATGAATAAATATGAATGGAAGTACATTTGGATGTGGATAATAAAATTAGAACATTTTTAGTTTGATAATAACTTGAATAAAGGCATTTATTTACTTAGACATGAGGTCAAAAGGGTAAATTCTAAATGCATAGAGAAACCACAAATATATTTACATAGCTCTGCATTTTTAATTTCCATGCTTTTTTGCTTTCAGTAAAATTCTCAGCCATATACATTATAGTAAAAGTGTTATTTTCTATTTAGGAATATTTTTTATTAAAGAGTGCATAAGCAACTCATAGAACTATATTTTTCACAGCTTTCATCAGAGTGAATCTGTTTTTTGCTTTTCTGATGAGAAAAAAAGTCATCAGTTCTGTAATGTTATGGCTGGTGTTTTGTACTTTATATTTACAAGTGTTCCTTCTCTTTTTCAATATGCATTTCTTTCCATACTATTGCTAAAAATATCTGTCTGTATAAGGTGGCTGTAATGAGTTCATTGCCTCCTGACACCAGTTACATGTGCAGAGTGCAACCTGTTGAAGGGCTTGTCTTTGCAGTTCATATGGTCATCAGAAACCAAAATAAAAACGTATCCTTATGTCATAACGTTATACCTTGTAATTGGTACATCTTGTGCAATTCCTTCAGTGGGGATTTCCCTTTCTTTCCTGTAAACTGAAGTCTTTCGTGTAAGCAGTGTTTAGTCATAGTCTTTTGTAAAACTGATCTTATCAGAATTATACAGAGCTTCCCACTTTTCTACAGGGGTTAAGAAGTGCTTACCACGAACAGTACTATTATTTCAACTGGAAGAAGAAGATACTTTCAAAAAGAGGGTTTTTTTTTGAGTCTTAATATTTGAATTTTTAAAAATTGAACAGAAGCGATTGTATTTCCATGAAGACAGTATACTGAGTAGCATATGTGGAGTTAGACAACTCCCTCTTAGGGATGTAAGGGATCCCTTGTTAGTTTGTTATCCATTATTGCAACAGTTTATGAACAGGCTTGAGTGTTTTGTAAGTTTTATTGATGTTGGAAAATGATTCATTGAAATGTCACAGATATAGCCATATAAAACTTCAGAAATATGTTTCATTGTTATGCCTTACTCCTCCCTGCTTTTCCACCTACCAACCTTATGCTAGCCCACCACCCCACTTCATATGTATGGTCATGCCAGAACATGACACATTACAAGACTTGCAAGATGAAAATTTTAGCACTTAAACTCAGGAAATAGAAGAACGGCATTTTTTAAATTTGGTTTTTGGCTTTATGGGTTTTTTTTTGTATTGGTTTTGATCTCATGTCAGATATATTAATATTAGAATTGGTTGGGAAAAAAATCCAACTTTTTATTGTGACTCAGAATAAAAACTAGTAAATTAGACTGGGGGGGGTGTGGGGGGAGATGACAAGAAGTGCCAGAAATGTTTGAATAACTGTATTCCATTATAAACAATAAAGCAGAATGGTGCAGCTGGCTTGCCCTCACCTCTTGAGAAGCTACCCCCAAACCTGCTGTGGAGGGGGATGGAGAACTGTCAAAGAAATTTCCTTTCAATGTGTTACTACAGGCAATTTAATTCACATGGAACCATACAGAAAAGATTGAAAAGATAAAATTGTGTTGAGTCTGCATGTTAGCAGCTGATTTGGAACATCTGGGTATGTGGTGTCCTCTGCCACTAAGGCAAAGAAATACCAGCAGAAACAACAGTTTATGGTTCCCTTTTCTGACCAGCCACTAGTGAGACATTTTCCCAGTGTTGAGGTTCTGGAATTGCAAGTTTAATTTCATACTCAAGGAAAAAATGTTATATTTGTAGAAACTCTCCTGTTGCACCTTGGATATTTCTCCTTGCTACCCTTTCCAGATTATCCTTACATTCTTCAGCCCAGCTCCTGCTTGTGCCTGTCTCCCACCTCTTCTCCTTCAACCCAACTGCTACTATATTTTTCATCTTACCATCCTGACTCTTGCCCAATTCATCTACCTTGTACATTCCTGCCCCTTGTCGTACTTGTTACCCAAATCTGCCTCCCTTCCCCTTCATTCTGTTTTCATTCACTCACAGGCTCTGCAGACTTAGGTTCTAGGCTACAGAAGAGTTTCAGCATTTTTGGTCTCTCCATGTAAAGCAGTTTGTCTCTCTTCTTGATCATTCCAGTTGCCCTTTTCTGTAGCTTTTGTAACTCCACTTTGTCCTTGAGCTGCAAAAACTGGAACTGCACATAGTACGCTAAATGTGGGTGCACCAGTGTTTTATGTACAGGCAGGAAGGCACCCATTGCCATGTTCTTCATGCCATTCCTGGTAATGCCCAGCAGCTTCTTGGCTTCCTTGACTTGTCCTGTGCATTGAACTGCTTCAGGACCAGTAGTGGCAACTCCGAGATCTCTTTCCTGATTTGTAACTTAAAGGTCTGAGTTCAGCACTGTGCAGGGTTTAGATTATTTTTCCCTAGATTAATCACCTTACATTTGTCTACACTGAAGCTCTTCTGTCACCTTTTTGACCACTTATTTCTGTAAAGTCTTAATGTAGATCCTTATTATCAGGGCAGCACTTGACTACCTGAAAGAGTTCAATAGCATCCTCACACTTCGAGATTTCGCCACCTTCTCATTTCTCTGGATCATGAGTGAAAATGTTGAATGAAATTGGTTCCAGCAGGGATCGCTAGAAGGGATCACTGATCCTAGTGCTGACTCCAACTTTCAGGATGTAAAAACATCCTTAGTCCTGCAGAAATGTAATTTCTTTAATAATATTTGAAGTGGAACCTTCTACACCTCAGCTCCTGGTTGTGAAGAAATCCTTAGAAATTTTAACTTCTGAAGAAATAATAATTTAATAAGATATACACAAAATTATATTTTTTTTCTAAGTTTTTGCCATGCCCAGTTTTGTGTGGGAATGTCAAGCATCAAATCCATGACATGATGGTGTCCCTTTCATTGCCAAATATCCTATACTGCAGTTTCATGAATTCATCAGTAACAACACAATTTTGCTAATCTTTGAAATTCTTACTGTGTATCTTGGCCTAATTTCATCTCAGAACAGACTTGTACCACATTTGCCTGATTTGGTATCAAAACATGCATGTCAGCCAGAGTCGGGCAGCTGGCTCAGAAAATTTCTGTCTGAACCCGCGCAATTCAACAGCATTGTATCTGCTGAAGATTGCCATCATTCTGCCCATAATTTCTGTTAGTAAGTTTGCACTATGAGAGGGCCTGCTTTCTGCTGGGAACTGGTGCAAAGGATTAAAGGTATGAAATTTTGAAAATATAATTTGGGAAGAAAGGTAGCTAATTTACAGTGAAAGTGTGAGGTTTAATTAATTCCGATGAAGCATCATTCTTGAAAATTATTTTGGTCTAAGTGAGGTCCAGGAATCCTTGCAAAGTCATCTGTTACTTGAATAGGTTTAGAAGGCCAGAGAGTTAAGAGGGGCAGAGAGTTTTAGAGGGTCTTTGTATTTGGTGGAATTGTAGAAAAGTGGCCTTTCACAATTGGAGCAGGACAAATTAATTCACTTTTACTCCTGCACTTAAATTCCTTCTTCAGGTATCTGCCAGGTAAAATACATAGTGAACCTTCCCCTCTCCCGTTCCCCCACTTTTCCCACCCCAGAGCATAATTCTCTGATATAATTTATGCTGGTAACTAGCCAAAGGAGCTAATCAGGGAGCTGTACGGAAAATGAGACTTGTTTAAATCGAGTCTTAACTCCTGCTTAGCCTCTTGTGGCCCTCCACAAATGGCAAAGAAAGATTGCTCCATGGCCTTACTGAGCTTCGCCAGAAACAATTGGCAGGCTGCAAAGAGCAGATCCTCTGAGAGAAAATCATTAAGAGCAAACAATGCTAATTTGTGTTGTGAACAAAAATATTTAAAAGCTAGGAAGAAGTTCAAATATTTTTAACTGTGCTTTTAGAAATATGGCAGGGATACTTTCTTTGCTGTTCTTCCTTGAACTTTAGGAATGATCTGGAGCCCTCTGAGATCAGTAGTTTCTGTTCATCCACTCTTGCACTGCAAAAATATGAAGGTGATTGTAACTGTTTACTGTTAACGATTTTGTTTTATTCTCAGTAGCACTAGAATTGGTCAGCTATTAAAGATCTGGTTGTTAAAACTTATTCTATACCGCTCTTTGTAACAGAGGACAACTAATCTTTCTGCTTTTGCTCTAAACACTTAGCAGGTCCATGCCCCAAACTGCTCTCCAACAGGAGAATACTTCTGCAATGAAGGAAACTTTTATGCTCCCAGTTTTACTTGGGGAAAGAAAGTGTCTCAGAGAAACTGATTATTTATCAAATAAGACAAAAGCACTTTATAGGAGGATTAGGAGCTGAAGCCAGAATTCTCTGAGTCTCAAAGTCCAACATAGAACCAAAAGCCTTTCTTGAAAACATGAAGTGTGTTTACAATGATTTGGTGAAATCGGGACTCTGTAATAGTTGTGTACGTTGTTACAGTTCACACATTTCCATTAGCTTTATGGCTCTTATGTTTCATCCTTTTTTTTGGTGTTCATTTTGAAAACTGAGCTGTGTAAGTTAATCTGATTTTTTTTATTTGCACAGTTGTTGCAGTCTGATTATTAAGGTCGAGACAAATTTGGGTCAGTGTAAGGAGTAATATGTATGATAGAGTATTGTATATTTCTAGCCCAGAAATATCAAAAAAGACAGATTTATTAGGTCAGCAGCTCCAGACTTATTGGAGAAAGATGGATAAACACTGAGGTAAGGTGCTTTAAAAGCTACTTAAATAACTGAAAATTGCTGTTGGGAAAACACAAAAGCAGGGTTGGGGGTCTGTTTCATTCCACCCAGCTACTTTACTGAAAAGGTTGAAAAGATTTCTTGGTGTCAAAAGCTAGCTATGTATGCTTAATTTGAAATTCCGACTCACTTGCAGAATTTGAAGGTCAAATCTACATTCCTCAGAGGAGATCAAGTCATATAATCAGCAGAAGAGCAGAGCTGACTGTGTTAACCTTGAATGTATTTGCCTTAGAGGTTCTCAAGCAGATTGACTAAACTTCAGTGACATCTATGACTTCATTATGTCTTTGGAGAATACTGCTATTTTATAGCCTTTGTGATTGTTTCTTGCCCCCAAAAATAAGCACAAAGGGATTTGTTGTGTGCTTGAGAAAATGTGGACTTCTGGAAAGTAAAGGTCTTTTGGTAGCAGACTTTGTGTTCCTCCTGTGTAAATAATTGCATTCATATGTGGATAAAGAATCAGTTCTGTTGGAACATTTTGTATGAAGACAGGAAAATAATGTATGGATAGATACTTCTGAGCTTGTAGATAACTAATGTTCTAATCTGAAGGCCAGTGTTAACATAAGGTTTCATGCAGTGCATGAGGTAACTTGCAATACCATTTCTTAGAAGAGACGTGGATTCACTGTTGCGGCATTTACTGGCGTAAACCGACCCAGTGTTTAGACATGGGAGTAGGTATCCTGATTTCTTCGAAACACTGAGGCCCAAGTGAAGGGAATTATGCATAATGAGCACCTTGAGAATCAGGACATTTTTGTTCAGGTCCCTGAAAATCAGTTTGCAAATAATATGTTAGACAAATTTCAAGGTGTTGGTCTTTCTTCTGTAAGTTTTCTGTTTTTACAGATACTTTTCTTTTTCTTACAGGTTTTCTATTTAAACGCTTTTCTTTATCTTCAGACTCTAATGAGTTTATACTCCATGTTTGCTTGTTGAACAGTACTTCTTATCTTTATTTCCCTGTTCCCTTTAGTTTTGTCATCAGTTGAGAGTATAAGTTGAAAGACACAGATGTTGGCTTTGTCAAAGTGAGTATGTGTGTGCTGTGATCACAACAGGGGCAGAAGTCATTTATTAAACTGGGTAGTGCAAATACTGATAACAGAATTTTTAGCCCAGCTCAGGCTAATGTGCCCATGGAAAAATAGGTTATCAAAGACAACATTAATGTAGACATGACTAGAGGCAGGTAATGGAAAAAGTATAGGGGTTCGAGAGGAAATGTGAGGGATTCTTTCTCTCCAGTGGTGTAAACCCAATATTCACTCACTAGACTCCCAGTTTTAAGGAGCATAACAGATACTTCTGTGACTTTCGTGGAAACAAGGGGCCATCACTGGAAAGGCATCCCTTGTGTTCTTGTTGTCACCAGGCTCCGGCATAGCCCGTTGGTATCATTGGTGGCCCTCTTCATGATCAGGCAGGCAATATGGTTCCTCTAATTCGTGTTTTGTGTTGGACTCCAAAGAGCTTAAATATTTTTTACTTTCTTATTCTGCATTTTGTAAGGTGTTGTGCAAATCTGTCTGAACAGTAGGTTCTGGCCTAAAAATTGTATTTCAGTCCTCTTTATGATGATCTCAATGTTGAGGTATATGAAATGAGACGGGAGAGAGATGGGTGAAAATACAGGACCAAAGGAAAAGAGGGAGGTTGGAAAAGGAAAGACTTGTCTGAACTGGAGAAAGTAGTTGGAGCTATGTGAGTGGTTGAGTTCACTCACTGATGAAAGTATAGTGACAAAATAAAAGATACAAATTGTCTCTATGACACAGAAATGTTACATTAGCAGAGTTCTGTAAATATAGTCTGTGAAAGGTTTGGGGTTTTTTTCAGTCTACCTCTAAAGGATCTATCATTGTTTGCATACTAACGAAGCAGCCTAAAAGGAGACAGTGATTAAAGCTTTAGATTAAATGGCTTATATGTTTTGAACATATAAAATACAGATAAGATGAGAAAGGAAAATATCTTTTTTAATAAGCATGTTCCAGTATTTGTAGTTGCAGAAAGGAAGAAAGAATCATTCAATGAATCGGTCAACATGGTAAAAAATGTTCACTATAGCTCAGCCGTTGGATGTTTTCCACAATTAGTTTCTAAGCAGGTGTGGTTTTGGATTATAAGCTTTTTTGTTATTATTTTTCCACTCATTCTTTTTTTCATTGTAATGAGCACACAAAATCTGCACTTTAAATGAGATGGTTGCCACAGAATACACAACTCTACGCTAAAAGAAAGATATGCCGTAGACTCCATGAAGTCCATTAAGGATTTAGATCCTCAAAGAGTCAGAAGAAAGAGAGTGGCTGGGGAGATACTTGTAGATTTAGATACATGTTTCTTAAAAATGATCAGAAGACCAAGTCATGTAATAGACCACGTAATGCGGAGTTAGGCACCTACACGTTCTATACAATGAATGAAAACAGAACTTTAAGGCTAGGATTTACAACACAAAACAAGCTTAAGGAGCCGAATACTTAGAACACCTCAGTGATCTGGACTGCTACATGGAGATGAAACAGCGTCTCTCCTCTAGACACAGGTACCTTGTTCAGGGACGCAGCTAGTATGTTGTGCCACATACTGTTCCTGTGAGGGACGCTTCCATGGCTCCAGTGAGCAATCCAAAAGCCTGAACTGGGACACTGCGTTTCTTTATTTGGGTGTAGATCCCTGTCTTCCTCTTCTCTTCAGAAGGAGCAGGGGTGGCAGGAGGAGACCGAGCAAAAAGTAACATTTTTCCTTTATGGTGGTTGGGGCATGCAGCTAGGTGTTGGCACTGGTACTGCTCTCAAGATACTGAGGATCGCATTTTACATTAGGCAGCATGGGAACAGATACTAGGAATAACCCCGGGAACTAAGGGGGAAGCTCAAAACTTTCTCCCTCCCAGTTGAATGCCCTTCTCTTGGAGCTGCAAAATGATGCTCTGGATTTTTTGCTTTCATTTTCAATGCGTTGCTCCAGCTGCACAGTGGTCCAGGTTCAGCAGAAGATGGCAGAGTGCCCCCCTACTTTTTCCTTTTAAGGCTGCAAGCTACCCAAGAATAACTGAACTTTTTTTCTATCTTCTTAACTATTGAAAGAAATGGCAAGAGTGGTGCTACTGCTTTATCTTCCTGATGTATTTTGAAAGAAACATTATTTTTTCCTGTCGTTTTGAAAGAAAGAACTGAACTTCAGTGAAGCTTTCGAACTCTAAATCTCTGGTGGAAGGAGGCTTTTACAGAATAAAGCACAAAAATCCCAAACATGAGATATCTGAAATGCTGTCATCAGCATCTGCTGTGTGATATCTGGAGCAGCTTCAAGGTTGGTGGTAGCTGTGGATCCCTTTGCTAGTTAGCTGACTTCCCTGAAGCACTACATCAGACTCTTCAGCACCTAACTCGGTGCTCTCTCTGCCAACGCAGTGGCTGGGCACCTTTGTTGGAATGGCTCATAAAAGAACAACTTTTAATTTTACATAGCAGGTACCCAAGCAAGGCATTAATAGAAAGTTACATAAAATGTGAAGACTGACAAAGACAGGCCGTAATCTGGGTTGGTTTGCATGTCCTTGTAGTAACAGCTTCTGAGGCAGAGCTAACGTTGGCCACAGGATCTAGGTAGTTCTCTCAGTCTATACGGATGATTACTGTACATCTTCAATTAGCAATTCGGACTATTATAACAAAGAACCTTCCTGACCATCTGATACTAAAATTTCTTTATCAGCTCTCCCAGCCCACGTGTGCATGCTGAGGAAGGGACCCACATTGCAATTTGTGTCCCCAAAAGAGATTCGTGCCCTCAGAAAACCGGCAAATCCTTGTAAACTGTACTGCATGGCAGACTGGTGTGCCACTGCAGCAAATAGTAATTAGAGGCATGCTTGAAGCAAGACTTTCATAAAACTGAATGAGAAGTATGATTCATTTCATGCGAAGACCTACCCACCCATTCAGCCATTGACATGTCTGTTGTCTTCTTTTGCTTCTTCTTTTTTGTAAGTTTCAAAGGGAAATAAAATGTCTGAAACAGAAGACCTGTCTGAACATATTCCTCTTCTGTATTTAAATCAATTTGTAAAATAATGTTTTGATTATAAGGTTTCCTAATTTCTCAAATGTTAATAGCTCTCTGCTTTCCACCCATCTATTTGTGTAGTAATCACCAGTATTGCTCAATGGGTTAAATCTGATGTTGGCCTCTGATAAAGAAGTTTTCATCATTTCAGATTATATTTGAGTGTAAGTTGCTTGTGGTTGGTTAAGTGCTCTATCTCAAAAAATTTAACATAAAGCATTAGAGCTGTGCATTATCTCGAGATAGTTAATTCATTTTGGAAAGAAATGAGTGATGTTGTACTACTAAGATTTCAGCTAGAAACTTGTTTTTACAATATTATAATGCTCAACCCACTTAAAATGTTCAAGCATCCAATAACTAGATCTTTACAATGTTGCATATTAGAAAAGATGCCTGTGGCTACCTATGCCAGATGAGTTTGTAGGATTAAAGCAAGAGTGCAGTGGGGTGGTGCTAATGATACTGGTTTATACCAGTATTAATATGGTAGTGCTGTATGATTTCTGTTCCTTTTCCAGGGTTTTAGATCAGTGTGAGCAGGATTCTAATTATGTTCTTCCAAATAAAATTTCTCCTGTATCTTCAAAAGTCTTTTTGCATTAGTTGATATTTATGATTGTATATGGTTTTTCATGCATGGATATGTTTTGTCTAAGTGTTATTTAAATTCTAAATTTTGTGCGATCAACAGACTAGACAAAATTCTTCTCAAGATGTTAGCCGTAACAGCAGCATGTGTAAAGAGGGATTTCCATTCTGCAGTGAGCTTAGGGACAACAAGATGACTGTTCAACACAATTGACGAGACTGCTGGTACTGCCCTCGTGGAGCTCATCTTATGGTCAGGATCATAATACAGAGTCAAATTCTCTTGTTAAAAAACAAACAAACAAAACAACCAACAAACCATTTCATTTGTGATTTTATTGGAAGAGGAGAAAGTATTTCATAAGGTCCTTGAAAATTCACACTTATCAAAAATGAAAAGAGGTAGAGTAAAATAATGTACATTTTTATTGCTGGGTCACTATGCAGACAGCAGAACGCAGAACTTATATGGCAGCATATAATGTAGGTGGTCAATGCTGATATCTCAAAAGCAGCCTCAGTTTACCAAATCCAGCTGATCAAAACACCCAATTAGTCAAGGAGGTATTCTTGTCTCCACAGTGAACCTTACTCTTGTGGAGACCTGATTAATGTACTTTGGAAACATGTAATGAGGGAGAGCTTAATTATTTAGATTCATCAGCTTGCAAAGGTGTTGGATGATCCCACGTAAGCCGGCTCCATCAGCATTCCAGAACATGTGCAACCTGCATGTTTAACAGTGGTCGTGGTTTCTTTTAAGCATACACTTTAAGGTCAACCCCAAGATTTTCAGTAATGTTTTTCATTAACTGAAGAGATTCCCTCTTCTAGACAACTGATTTTTAATGCTAATTTGAGAAGTTTCACTTTATACGCTGAACAAATTATTAGTTATGCGCATAGTGCCATAAAAGCTGTGCCTCTTTACTCTATAAAGATGCGTTCCGTGCCCCAGAATGCTTGCGATCCAAGATAAGTGAGACAAGACAATGAGAAAGCCATACAAGAAAAGGAGGGTGTGGAGTGAGACAGGAGACAGATAAGATGGGAAAAAAGGAACCTGACGGATGGGGCTCTTGCAGGAGTAGGTTCTGCGAATGCTTATCCGTGAGGACCTTCAGACTGGTGCCGCACCCAGTTGTGCAACTTGCTGGAGTCACCCCCTTCTCCTCTGCTTGGGCAGCGCTCCCCACCTTGGTCGTCACCTTCGCTTATTTGCCCCTAAGCATCCCTTTGCTTTTTCTTCTGCCATCCCTTATGTGAGAAACACTCTCCAGAAGCAAGGGAGCCCTGTAAAATAAATGCACCTTCCCTCAAAACCCCCCTTTAATGACTTCTGTTGTAGAAACACTAGTAATCCCTGAACCAGTGCTAAACTAAAGCTAATAATATCTTTTTACTGATTAAAAGAAGCTAAAAATGCTCTGTAAGTAGAAACTATGTCCAGCTAATCTGTAGAAGCAAACATGCTGCTTATACACCATCTCTGTCACTCCACCAGCTGCTTGCTTCACATACCCATTATGTTTTCTCTTTAGTGAAGTGTTTCTTGGCTTTTCTAGATAAAGTTGTTTTTAAAGTTACGCAAGCTTTGCATCTGGACACATAAACTTGTAGCAGTGAAAATTACGAAGAAGAAAAGTAAGTGAAAGGTGCATTCGACGGAGAATTAAGATACCGTTCTGAGCCCAAGAGAAACATACCCCAAAGTAGGCAGCAGATTTAAAAATTGCATGAAGAGGTACAAGAAGAGTGAAAGCTGGAAAGAGGAAATAAAGCCATTTTTTTAATTTTGACAGAAATCTGGGAATAATGAACCCAATAGTTCCTCTTTTGTGAAATCTCCAACTGTCAGCATGAGCCAGAATTTCGATTTCCATCCACCAAGCAGTTTTCTGTCTGAGGAAAACTAGGCAAAATTCTCATTGGCTTTTATCAATGAGATTCCCAATGTAAAACAACATGAATTCAGAAGTCCTCTGTGATCACAGACAGTGTGTCAGGGTCAGAGAGCTGAGGAAATGACCTGCTCCTTTTGAAGAGCTCTTCCGATGCATCAGCCTGCATAGTCTTTTACAGGAAAGTAGGCTAAAGCTTTTGATGTCAAAAATATGAATAGAAATACTAGCCTATTATTCTGTCTTTGACAAAATAATGCCACATCTAGGTTTTAGCAAAGTGCGTTGGGCTAAAAGAAGCTGCTACAGACACCTGCTCTAGCTTTGGCTTGTTTTCCACCTTTGTTGTAATTTTCTATATTTGGTTGTTAATGAGATGGCTGCAGTAGTTCTCCAACAATGACTTGTCAGGGAAGATGCTTGGAGACCTATAGATGCTGCTGAAGCCAGGAAAATATGGAGAATCTAGATGTTCCAGAAAGAACTTGTGGACTGCTGAAAACAGCGCATGTTAGGTGTTCCACAGGAACAGCAAGAGAGGTACTGAAGCAACCACATATACATGCAAAGTAAATAGTTTGCTCTGCCACCGCATTAGCAAGGAAACCACTTCAAACAACTCTCTCTACCTAGGGAAAAATGTAGTAATAATAAGCAATAGCATAAGTCTCCACTCCTTGCCCCAGAGGTTGTCTACTAATCTTTAGGAGCCTTTGCACTCTGCAGGCTTCCTTTTTCTATCCTCATTTGTCACTGGAAAAATATTTGTATGGGTCAGAGGCACAGTGCAAGTAAAAAAAAAATTGTTTGAAAAAAATGAACAGTTCTCCAATGAATCCCTGTATGTATGAGAAGTAAACAACAAACAATTTATCTTCTCCAAGGAAAACAGAGGCTTGTTAAAGAAGCTAGAAGTCCCTGCTGCTTGTGAGTCGCTGATAGCCCACTGTGCTGATGCTTCTGAAAGGAAACTGAGTGCACTTGTGGGAGTTTTTTTCTTTCAGTTCAAAAGCGTTCTCTGGTTTGAGATCTCCCCGTGGCTAATTAAAACAGAACCCAGAGCGCCATTAGTTATGCACCAGAGTGGGAGTCAGAAGATGTAAGTTCAGTTCCCAGCCCTGCCACTGACTTCCTGGGTGACCTTGGGTAAGCCTCTTGATGTAGATTTTCAAAAGACCTCTGGGCCAAATTTTCATATTGAAGTTTGATTTTCAAAGGAGCTCAATATCTGGTGATTTCCATGATGTTGATTATGGCCAGAATTTCAGGCGAGCTCAGCAACAAAGATGCTGAGCTCATTTGAAAGTCGGGCTCTTAATCTTTTTCTGCCTCAGTTTCCCGTCTCTGACAGTGCTGGTAAGATATTTTCCTCGTCTGTCCTGATTGTTTAGACTGTAGCTCTGCAATGCCAGAAATTGTCTTTTCATGAATGTGTATAGTGCCTTGTACAATCTTGTTTGAACTCCATTATGGGTTTTAGGCATTACTGTAATGATTGTTACACCACTGATCTGTTTTAGAAAAAAAGAAACTGTAATCAAAAGAAAGCTTAATTATCATGTTGTTTCTCGGATCTGGCTGAAGATCTATGCTAATTTCTGTAGTTTGCTTGGGAGAATGTCATCTGGAGAGCATCAAAAGCTGTATTTAAAATCAGCATATATGTGTTAGCTGACTTCTCTCATCCAGTAGGGACAGTTAATCTATCAGAGAAGCAGGTTAGATCGGTTTGGCATGATTTGATCTGGCAAGAAACATATTGACTACCTCTTACTACCTTGTTATCCTTTAGCTGCTTCCAGTCGAATTGTTTAATAATTTGCTGAGGAATATTTTCAGGCGCTGAGTGGTGAGGATTTCCATCCACCCTCCTGCCCTCCGTGGTAAATAATGTGGTGCTGTTTATAGTTCCTACTGCACCAGCTCTCTTTGCACTTTTCCCACACTGCTTGCATGCTCTTGCAACATCTTGGAGCAACATAACATTCTCTGTTGGCAAAGGTATAGAGTGCTTCTTTGCTTCATAAATGCTGTTTGCTTCCCGGGACCCACTACAACCCATTCCTGAAATTCCAGATCAGCATTGTCAGTGATAATCGAGCTCCTGGTTTCAAGCTCTGTGCTGTACAAGCCAGAGGCCAAATGTAGTAACCCAGGAATGCGTGATTGCAAAGACTGTCACTTCCCAAGGAACTCTGCTTACTGCTAAATGACTGCCCTTTCCACATACTTGTGGGTGTCACTAACACGGTGACTCTTCCCTGTTGGGTTTGTCATATAGGGCTGGACAGCACCTCAAGCAGCTGAAAGTTTTGAAGCGATCATTTCCTATGTTTACAAAATCAGTATGCGACTTGCTGCTGTTTCCCAGCTTGCCCTGTACTCCTTGGCTAGAATTATTTATTATCCAAGTATGTGCCCTCTGAAGAGCCCGTTCTGAGACTTTGTATGTTTTCCTTTATATAAAATGGGATGCAGGACCATGATCAACTTTGCAATGACAGAACTAGCAGGACACCTCTGGCAAGTGTATGGTTGCAGCTGTTTTTCAGTTAAGGCTGAGTGTGTTTTGTTGTGGGGAGAGCTTAACTGTGTTATTTGTTTGTGACTAGCATTTGCTATTGTTGCATTTTTTTAAGGATATAGTCACTTCATGGTCTTTACTAAAAGCGCTTTTCAGCTTCTTTATCTAACAAATAATTTCCTAAATTGTGTTACAATCTGCAAAAATGATCCAAGGGCTGGAACACCTCTCTGATGAGGAAAGGCTGAGAGAGTTGGGGTTGTTCAGCCTGGAGAAGAGAAGGCTGGCAGGAGACCTTATTGCAGCCTTTCGGTACCTGAAGGGGGCTTATAAGAAAGATAGGGACAAACATTTTAGCAAGACCTGTTGCAATAGGACAAGGAGTAAAGGTTTTAAAGTAAAAGAGGGTAGATTTAAACTAGATATAAGGAAGACATTTATTACAATGCACTGGAACAGGTTGCCCAGAGAGGTAGTCAATGCCCCATCCCTGGAAACATTCAAGGTCAGGTTGGACGGGGCTCTGAGCAACCTGATCAAGTAGAAGATCCAACCCAAAGCATTCTATGATTCTATGTCCCTGCTCATTGCAGAGGGGGGTGGATTAGATGACCTTTAAATGTCCTTTCCAAACCAAACCAAACCAAACCAAACCAAACCAAACCAAACCAAACCAAACCAAACCAAACCAAACCAAACCAAACCATTCTATGCTATTCTATGCTATCCTATGTTATCCTATGTTCTAGTATTGTTTTGCATGCCATATCAATGTAGTATTTGATCCCAAAGAGATGTAACTGCCAGTCTTGGTATCTTCAAATAAAAGCTTGGAATCGGAGAAATATTATAGAATGGTGTGGGTTCAAGGCACCTTTAGAGATGATCTAGTTCACCCCCACTAGTCACTTCCACTAGACCAGGTTGCTCAAAGTGCCGTCCAACACTTCCAGGGATGGGGCATCCACAGCTTCTCTGTTCCAGTGTCTCACCATCCTCGTAGTGAAGAATGTCTTCCTCACACCTAATCTAAATCTACCCTCTTTCAGTTTGAAACCATTTCCCCTTGTCCTGTCACTGCAGGCCCTGGTAAAAGGTCTCTGTGTTTCTTATGATCCCCCTGTATGTGTTGGTTCTGTCCTTAAAGGTTTTCCATTCCTTCCAGTCACTGAACCCAATTCCCACATATTTTTACTAGCTGTAGCCAACGTGTAGAAAAGGAGGAATCTTAATTACCTGTACAAACCAGAGAGTCTCAGTAACACTAACCTAACCTAAATTCTGGGTTGCAGGGCTGTGCTTGATTTCTGATGTGAAAGGAGCATTGACAAAAACAGGCTGTGCCTTATCTTCGTAGTTTTGAAATGATGATTCCTTAAATGTAGCTCTGTTGTACTCAGTTTTGTTTTCCTTCCTTAATTAATGCAGTCTGATTGCTTCACTTATATTAAGCTGTTTATTTCAAAATATAAAATCCTGGTCCTTCTCAGCATATGTGTAGGGATTGTTTGTGTTTCTGCAAGAGCTAGTGTGCCAGCCAAAGAGTGTGAGGGAAGTTAAAAGTTCTTAAGAGGACAACTATAAAGTTACTCCTTCCTGGTAAGAACTATAAGATGGAAATAGCGAGCATAATGTGAACTGCTTTGCTAGAAAGATGAAGACTGTGCAGAATGCCATGTGAGTTGGCTATGTGCTCATTATCCTTGTTACAAAGCAAAAAGTGACACTGCAACTGCTGTCCCATCAATTCAACATCAGCTTCCCTTGCTCTGCTTGTCCTGCTTTGCTGTTCTTGTTTCTGCTGCTGTGTGCATCTGTGCAGAGGCTGTTCAAGTCCTCTCTCTGTCCCACTTCACTACCCTATTAAACCTGAGATCTGAGAGGAAAGTGTAGACAGAGAGAGACCTTGAAGGTTTGAAAGACTTTGCCTTGTGCTTGACCTTGGTTAAGCCCCTTGCAGTCTTCCCAGCACATTTGCCATAAAGCACAGTCGTTCCCAGATTGTCTATTCTCTGCACCATGCAAAAATGTCAAGGTGAAGTCTGAAATGCATGTGTTGCTATATAAATGACACCTATAGAATGGTAATGATTTTCTGATGCATGTGATGTTAATGAAGATGCACTCTGCCAGTTACACTCCTGGCAAATGAGAATCTGCAGAAAGAGATTTAAAATAAATATCAATCATCAGCTTTAAAATGAACTACTAATTATCATCAGAAGCTACTAGACTGCTGCAGTTATAATCCATGAGTATTTATGGCTCAGGGCTTTAGGGTTAGATTTTTTCTACTGACTGCCATTCAAGAAGCTGAATCTTACATCACAGCACAGGTTGAGAAAAATAACTGTTCAGCTGTTCCTCACTGATGATAGCGTTATGTTTAGCTGCACAAGCCCCTCGTGACATTGTTTTGGAGGATGCTGTATAAATTGGGATTAGCAACATTTTTTATTTCTTTTAAGGAACAGCTTACTGAGGATTATTATAGTGAATATCTGCTCAGTGTGCACAGCATAGGTTATGCAGAGTGCCGTAGTACACACATGGGCAGTATGTCACCCTGTCTTAACCTGAATGAAAATCTTGCAGTTTATGATTGAGCAATGGCAGATCTGTAAGTCCCTCTTTAAAAAAAAAACTGTGAGTGTATTTCTTAACTTGTTTCAATAGGATATGAAATGTTGATGGTTTTCCTTTTCTCATGTAATTTAGCAAAGAGGCATTATCTTATAAATATGACTGACTAGAAAGTGATCATGTATTCTTCAGTGCAAGTGTTAGTTTTCTCAAAATAAACTAGACAACTAGATATTGTGCAATTACTAGAAAATACTGGTTTCTGTATTGTATTTTTTGCTTTTAGCATGGAACCGATGCATTCACTAAGAATGTATTTGGAAGCTGCTCAGAGCCTTAGTTACTCAGGGGGAAGGCAGTGCAGTCTAATGGGAAAGACAATGGTCTAGCACATCAAATGTGCAGGTGGCTCTGG
>Ga0065711_1026738_pt1 | contig 60975 bp, 25 predicted proteins | sample Hoacrofraction12_FD_59098 | JGI IMG/M metagenome (GOLD analysis project Ga0065711, IMG submission 59098) | Hoatzin crop microbial communities from Cojedes, Venezuela - Epithelial fraction 12 v2 (version 2) | ecosystem: Host-associated > Birds > Digestive system > Esophagus > Crop | place...
CCTTCTTGTGCTGAGGGCTCCAGAGCTGAACGCAGTACTCCAGGTGAGGTCTCACCAGAGCAGAGTAGAGGGGCAGAATCACCTCTCTCGACCTGCTGGCCACGCTTCTCCTGATGCAGACCAGGACACAGTTGGCCCTCTGGGCTGCCAGCGCACATTGCCAGCTCATGTCCAGCCTGTCATCTATCAGTACCCCCAAGTCCCTCTCAGCAGGGCTGCTCTCGATCCTTTCATCCCCCAGCCTGTATTGATACCTTTATGCTTCAACATCAGACACTTTAGCCTCATGAAGGTTACTGAGCAGTAATTAGGAGAAATAGCATTGGTCGTTCTTACACCAAAATATTTGATTTTTGATTCACAGGCAGGGCATGTGACTAGTTCTTATTTGTATAAAAGCAAATCTTAATCATCTAAGTAAACTGAGTGTTTGTTTATGACGCAAGAGGTGTTCTCTTTCATGGAAGCTCTACAACATTCAGTTCAAATCTACTATTTCACTTAGTAGGAGATTTGAGAAAGCTTGATAATAAAACTTGAAAAAAGCAGAAACAGTGATTATCAAGTCAATTACAAATAAATACTTCTTGAGCTTTTTTGCAGTATTTGTTTATGTGTCATTAATATTAATACTTTTTAAAACATAAAAACAGAAAGGTCAATAAAAGAGTTGATTCTACCAACCATGAAGGACTAGATTCTTTTAGACAATCCACAGTCATCACATTACATACGTAAATTTCAAGGAGCCAATATCCAGTTTTCTGTGGTTTCTTTCTTCCCACACGTCACACTTCAAATTCATTTTGACAACTAAACAATGTTTCCTTTATTTCATTACAATTCCCTTATCTGGAGTCAAAGCTTCATGAAAATTTTGTAGAAAGAAACATGAAAAGACTTTCTGGTAGATAGGTTCCGTATTTTAAAGATTTCTTACAAAGATGCGTTGGTTAATAATCCAACCACATGGGTTTTCGCAGGCAATATCCAACCCTTACCCTACTTTACAAATCCCACTGTAGATCCAATTTTCATGATTAATATTCGACCTCCTAAAAAAAACAACCCACCCATTACCCTTCATACCTCATTTCTGCATGAGTTTTTTTTTTCTTGAGGCTGAAGCATCTGTGTTAATACCATACAAGCAGCATATGCATTTTTAATTTACTAAATGCAATAAAAGAAAACCAGTTGTCATTTGTGTAAGATATATTCACTCATACTTTTTTCAGTTTATGTATAAATGTAATTTCATTCATTAAAGCATATATATTTCAGAACGGGGATGCAGCCACTGCCTACTAATGCATGACAACAAGGTGAATTAATGCTTTGCCAGGTTCCTATCACCCAGCGACTGCAGAAGAACTGAAGGCTTACCAGAAGAAAATGGTGAAAAGGAATCAGGAACACAACAACAGCTTATTGATTCTGGGACCAGTTTTCATACCAGACCTGAGTCTGAGCATGTCTCAGAAGGAGCCACAGCACTGTGGCGGTGGTTCCCGAAAGGGATGCCCCACCTTGCATTGACCGGCGAAGCTCAAGAGCGCTTTAGTCATTGCCCTCTGACTCCCACATCCACTCAGGCAGTGCCGGGGGTGTCAGGAGGGCTGCAGGATGCAAGCCCGTAACCTGAACAGAGTCAGAGAATTCAGACCGACTCCTCAGCCGAGGAAGCCTGGTTTCTTCCTTGCCCTTCAGTGCTCTGTAAGCAAGGCTAGAATTGTCCAAACATTCTGACTTATATTGGCACAGCAAAACTGCAAGAGACAGAAGGTAGGTATAAAACCGTCAAACTAGCAAGGTCGTAAGTAGTAAGAAAGAACTCAAGAAAAGAGTCAGAGGATCTTTAACAATCTCGACTGGTATACCCCCCGATTTTATGACACTGTTGAAAATGGCATCACTGGTGCTCCCTCAGTGCCATGCCATCACCTTCAACACACACTCTGTGGCAGGTGGGGAGACTATTTATTGAATCCCAAACACAGGGCAGGAAAGAACCTCCTAAATCAAAATTAATTGCCTGCGATCACAAGTCACATCATCATACAATCTGGTTTGTAAATTAATCATACTTCATCTCAACAGTACCTGGGCATCTCTCTCCCACTTCTACCATCAGACAGCATTTCTGGCATCTCCCTTCTCCAGTCCTTAGAGATCTTCTCGTTTCCAGCCTAAACGTATGCGTCTCAGACCAGGTGATACACAATTTGTTCTTGTGCCAATATTTCCCCTTCTCTTAAGCAGCTGATTTGTCTGGTGTTTGTTTCTTTAACATACTTGTAAGAAGCAAGCAAGCTCTACAGTTTCACTTTGCTAGGCTAAACAAACCAGGTTATTTGAGTCTGCTCTCAGCAGCGGGGTTCTCCATCCCATTGATAATCCTTGCAGCCTTTTCATACACCCCTTTCAACTGGAACTGTATTACTGAAACAGGGGCAAGAATAGCATGCAATAATTGAAAAGACGTGCAGCACTGCCACATATATGACCTTAGCAGTTTGCTGTTGCTTTAGGGAATACTTCTCCAGGTGGGTCAAACTATTGCTTTTTTTCAACAACCCACATCACAGTGTTAGCTCACCCTCATCCTGTAATTGCTAATATATTCAAGTTCTTTTTGTTGTCATTTCCAATTCATTAGCTCAGATCTTGCAAAAGAAATCCTTATGACTAGTTTTTAAAAGCATAGCATCATCCTTTATAGTATTAAATGCCTTCTCATTTCTATTATCCTCAGTCACCAAATTCTTCCTTTATGAAGCTCATTTCTTAATAACAATGACTTCATAATTTGGGGCTTTACAATAATTTAATTATACCATGCTTGCTTTTTATTCCCATGTTATTACATAACAATGATTAAAAGGTGGCCTTTAAGAAAAACTCCATTCAATGTACTTCCAATCAAAATTTTCTACTTTTAGAACCAATATTTGTAGAATTCTTTAGCTAACTTGTGTTTTTTCTCTTATTTCCCCCTACCCCATCCTTCATGATTTTTCCCACATGATCCATACAGAATGGTTTATTGAAGTCAGGATTACACAAAAAAATTCTTTACATGAAAAATTTAATTTATCGAAGAGAAATGTATAATTTATCCTTGGAAAATTCAGTGTGTGTTATCCCATTTCAAATCAATCTCCAGAAATTTTCGGTTTTTTATTCTCAGTATCTTCTTTTAACTTCTCTGAAGTTCTTAATACTACTAAAGCTAGACCAACAGACAGTTACCTAGGACCATCCTCACCACTATGCACACACTTTTTAAACAAAATTTTTCTTCTCCTGTTTTTTGGCATCGTGTACAATTTTACTGATCTTTTAAAAATAAAAAGGAACTACAGAACCATAGTTTCACATACTGTTTTGTTCTTTTTTACGAGTTATTCAGTTGGGGTGTTTTTCTCTCCTACTTTCTCCCTGTCAAATTTGTATATTATGCTTTCTAAGTTTTCATTTCATTTTGGCTTTACTAAGACTATATATTCATACTTTCTATTCTCATTAAGAACTGTGTTGCTTCCTTGACAACCCCACCACCACCACTCAATTCCAACTGGTTTGGCCAAAACTAGATTATTCTCAGTCTACACCTCATTTATATTAATTGCAAGTCCCACTTTCTCTCATCACCTTCTTTTCTTAAAAATAAAGATAAGGGACTATTTACTATTGATGTACATTCAATTTCTTTCCCAAATCTAAGACATCTTGACTTTGGCACTTGTCATGTCATACTTACCAGACAGCTGTCCTACCAATGACAGATCTCTTCCTCTGATCATCAGCTTCTTTCCTAGTTTCTAGTGAGATTTTTTACTATTAATAATCTTTTAGATGGTTACCCAGCTTAACAGGACAAACCTGGACCTCAAAGCCCTACTTATAAGTTTATTCTCTCTTGCTTACGATGCAAATGTCAAGTATTTTTTAAACCAAAAGTAGAGAGCAACTCCAGGTCCTAAGTTCTGTAGTCCAAGTGACCACTGAATAGCTCTTTACTTTGATTTCTTTAAGTCATTTCTTCAGAAACAGTCTGATATATATTTCTGTTTAATTTGAAATTAATCAAAGGATCAACCAAGTCGAGGCTTTTCTCTGTGAACAGCTTGTTATGTACTCACTGCTTACCATAGCATAGTATCACCTTTTATTTCTTCTGTAACAACTTGATAAAGAAACTCATTCTCACACTGAAATAAAATTGGGTCCTACCACCAGTTTCTCTTTTTTTCACCCATTTTCATGTGGAACGTCAAACCTTTTCACCACAACACAATTCTCACAGTGCTCTGTCAAACCATGTAACAAGGTTCTTTACTCACAACCAAAAGTTAGCCTGGTAGTATATAGCTCACTGCTGATACTTTTCCATTAGGTCATTCTTCAACCAACACTGAAGCATTTTAGTTCCAAACCGCTTGTTTTAGCCATTCTAATCTTATGTATTACTTTACAGATTCAATAGCACAGAAATCACCTATCACTTTAATTTCTGTCTTTCCTAAAGGAAGCATACCCTTCGACAGTTGTGTTTCAGACATCACTGCTTCCTGCCTTGCTTTTAGACTCTCTATAGTGTCTGGTGTCCAGTCAGCACTAAGTATGTCTGTTCATCTTACTGTCGAGGTCCTTGGCATTGCTTAGCCCATAAACATTTCAGCTGCTCCTCATGGCATCTGCCAGTTTTCTAATCAGATTAGACAGTTCTCTTAATTACCTTGCCACATACCTGACTGCTGTTATCAGCACCATTATGCCTTTCCTGATTAATGTTCGTAACAAGTGCCACAAGGCTACAATGAGCTAGGGGAATTGTCATAAATTTTCCTGAAGTTTCATTTTCTTTTAATGATAGATTAGTATACTTTTCATCTCTTTAGTTTCCATTTAAAGGGTAAAATTATTTTACACAATTATCAATAGTTCTCTATATCTGTATTAACACACTCAGGTAAGCTGCCATAGTTTTCATAGAGATTTTCTTTGTATCATTTCCCTTTTTATAAAAGAACTTCTATAATTGTCAAACTCATGCTTGGAAAGCAAGCAGACAATATGGCTGATAATGATTCGCTCAGAGTCTGAGCATGGAGAGCAATGCAGCCAGTCTCCACTCATGGCAATGGGATCAAGATTTCATTCCTGCCTGTGGTACAGTTAAGCGTTAGACTTACTGCAACATTTGATGTTTGAGAACAAAAACATTATTATTAGTTGAGTTGGCATCTGGTGGATCCTAAAAATTGTACTATCAAATTCATAATTGAAGATACTCTTGGTATTATGGGTATTGCTTAAACACAAGTCCGAAGTAGTATCTTGTAAAACTGATTTGGGAAGAAAAGATTGCACCAAAGAATAGGGTACAGAAAAATAAATTAAATCATTTTTGTTATGGACCTTATAGTAATCATCTTTCCCGACACAGACTTTAAAAAGAACAGAATTGACGAGCAATTTTGTATCTGTTCCCTATTCGACACAAGTTTATTACTATAGAATAGAAATACTTCATTTTGAAGCACAGTGTTTCTTCTTGGGAAGTAAAAGAAGTATAGTTATAGCAAAGGTTAAGGTCTGGGGTTTTTGAAGCAGGCTCCTTTTTCTATGGTGTTTCATGACCCTTTTACATTGAAGGACCCCATCAAATGACTCAGGCTGTCAAGAGTATGTTAGCAATTTTGATTCTTCCACAAAAAAATAAAAGTAAAGAAAAAAAGTTAATTGCAGGCTGCATGCCTTTCAGGAAGCTGTTAGATCTCTGGATTTAAAAAAGTCTGCTACTTTGGGACTCGTGTTTCTGGAGATGAGTAAAGGTTTTAAAAGGAAGTCTCATTAGAAAGACGTAGTCCTCTTATCATTGAAGTTCTCAAACAAAATAGTATATTTGAAACCAGAAAATTCTGCAATATTTACAGTTCTGTCATGTGACAGGTGTTCATCCTCATGTACAAGAGGATGGGACACAAGCAAAGGATGGGAAGAGACACAGCCAACTTCCTGCTTTATTCTGTTCTGACACCTCTGTATTTCTGCCTGACCCAAGCCTATTTCCAAAAGGCTATCTGACAAAAATTAAGGTAACATTTGACAAGTAATTAAAAATTCTGCAGTGCTTCAAAGGTTGATTCTAAATACTAACTTCTGGTTTTTTTAAAGAGCCTTCCGTCTCTATTGATTACTGTATACACTTTCAAAAGCATAGAGATATCATTTCACCCATTGCTCATATTTACAGCAGCTTAGAAGAGGAACTGTTTTATGAACAACTCTTTGAAAGAGCAGAGAGAAATGAAAAAGAATTTAGTTGCTCAAAAATGAAATTAAGTAATACAGAAAGAATACAGCTCTGGACATAAAGCTCTGGTCAGCTTTCAGCCTTATTCATAAGGCAATACCCTGAGTGTAAAATCATTCCCTTTGCACTACAAGGAAAACCACGCTCAATCCTGACCATCAATAGAGGCTGCCTGGTAGGTCATATGGGAACACAGTACATGTAAATGCAATTAGGCAGCAGAAACCACCTGGCAATAGGGAAAAAAAATCAAAACACCAAAGGGTCTGAAACGCTAGCCAAAGCCCTGGTAATACTGACTTAATGTGATTATACACGGAGACGAATTCCATCTGCAAGCAGTTGCAAGTCTTCCTACCTATTTTGCATTTAACATCATGTCTCATACTAGCTGTATAGCACCAAGATGCCATGGAGCGAAACCGCTACTTTAAGTCTGGAGCAAATAAAATATGCCAAACAAATAAGGTTGCTGCATTCCCAAAATATGCTGTTAAAATGCTTTGCTGCCCTCTCCCTTCCCAGGCAGCGTAAGGGATTATTTTTCCATTAGGAAGAGTCGGGTTCCAGAATGCATTCCTAAAATTCATTGTATTGTGCTAAATGGCCAGAAGATTGGCTACGCTACCATTTTAGCACATATGGCTGGTTTTCTTATATCTCAGGAAATTTTTGCTTTAGTCTGATCGTTAGTGCCTACCACTGTCATTCTGAGGGTACTGACAGATTTTCTGACAATGTTATTCCAACGCAGCAGCATCATACTGCAGATAGCAAAGTTTGACTGGTAAAGCAGAGATGTCGTACTTGCTTATAAGAGAAGGTCACAGATGTGAAAGAATTAAGTGTCAGACTTTCCTCTATGTGAATCCCCTCTGAGAACCTCAAATCTCTGAGAACAAACTGCATTACAGAGAAGTAACATGTCACGGTCATCTTTGATTTCTATACTCTGCGACCCTTTTACTTAAGAATATCAAACTTTTTTTCCCTCCCAACAGAAAAACTATGAATTTATGAGAAAATATTAGTGTACATATAAAATAAACTAAAAAACACTGCTTGAAATTAAATCTTTTTCAAGTTATTTCAATCAAGTAATATTAAAATATTTATTTCAAGTATAATATGCTCCCCTCTAATGACCATATTTGCAAATATAAAAATTGAGCACAAAGAAACCCAAACTGACTGAGGACAGTCAACTTTTTTATTGAACATCCACTGATGTTGGCTTATTTTCTACTATTCATCTAAGAATTGTTTGAAAGTTAAAGAAGCTTGACCCCAAGAAAGTTACTGCAATTTATAGAAGGATAATGTTGGAGAAGTTTCTCAGTAAGAAATTTTTAAGGAAAACAGGAAGAAATTTGTACTTGTCTCTTGACAGTAAGTTAACATCTTGTCAGAATGAGAGAGAAGCACTGAGAAGATTTTTGCAACAATCTGCACTTCTACTTTTCATTTAGAAGAATACCTGTACTGGGCAAACAAATGCAATGGAAACATTCCACCCCTGAGGGCTGAGGGTGCTCTGTCACAAAACCTGTGGGCAGAGAAAAGAGGAAATTCTCTTCAAAACATGCATGAAAGCTCACAAAGTATGTTCTCCAGATGAAATACTGCTTTAACTCTACAGTATTATATCAAGTACCATTAGTTATTGCTACTTCCTGCAAGTAACCAAAATACAAAAGAATTTGAGATTAATATCTGAATCCAGATCATAGTGAAGACTTAGGTTGTCACATATTCAAACAATCAAGAATAGCATGGCCATCCACCTGCGTATACTGATCTGAATAAGTGTAAACTGCTAACACAGCTTTGACCAAAGACTTTAGTTAAGATGAAACAAGTATTTAATGAAAATAATTCCACATAGTTTGTGTGATTTGAGGTGCTTTCTCTGGCAGTACAGGTTTGTTCTTGGTAAAATGCAGCTAAACATGCACCATAAACAAAAGCATCGACCAGAAAGTTGCATTAGAATCCCAGTTAGTGCTGTTGCAGGCAGTGCTGTTGCAGCAAGTTGTTGAAACATGACACAAAAGAAACCAAAGTTTCTTTTACATAGTTTTTTTCATACTCATGATATTACAAAGCCATTAAATACTTGTAATAACAGTAGTACCCATGTGGATGATAGCTCACACACAGCTTAGGCAATTAGAAGCTGTTTTATTTGGAAAGAATACAGTAATATTGGCCAGGACAGTATAAGGATAAGTCATGGTGTTACTTGTGTGAGACCGACCGTGATAAGGAGATTATATGAGCTTGGAAATGTGATAAGCCTCTGTGGATTGAATAATTTCGGAACCTTGGGGAGAGTGAAAGCATTTATGCTGTACTGAGTAGCACAGAATGCAAAGATTCCTGAGCCAGGGCTGAGCATGCTACCTGCAGAACTAGGAGCAGAACAGTCACATCAGCGTAATGCTGTACCACAGTTAATTACCCATTTTTGCAGTTCACTGTAACCATTCAGAAGCGGGGTGGGTGGGTGGAATAAGAAACATAATCAACAAGCAAGGAAAAATAAATAATAAGAACCAAATGTGCTGAATCCCCCCCCCCCGAGAACACCCACCCTGATCATTCAGTAATAATTTACCTGAAAATTCCTCCTGCACACTTGTAACTTTACCTGATTTATTCAACTTTGTGAACAGAATGAAAGACTGGTAAGGCAGACACACCAGGATATTATTTTAGAAAGCCATGTACAAATGACAGAATCAGCATCAGTGATTTGTGACTACTACTGAAGAAATTAGAAATAATTGCAACCTTTCATTACAAAACCTGTCATTTGGTATCTGCAAGCAATTTGGTGTAAAACTAATCTTGACAACTGAGTCATTGCCAAACCTAATAATGCGCTGCATAAACTTTAAACTATATAATTGCTCAAGGTGAACTCAAGAATCCATAACATTAACCGTTACTAGATCGAGACCAAATCATACAGTTCTCGATTCAAAGAAATGGGGACTGTGGGATCAGGCTCTCAATTAGTTTTTCTCTTTGAACATAATGGAGGTTAACATGAACTTAAATTTCATAAAAAAAAATCCATCAGTGAAAGACATAACAACATTTCCATTTAGCAATCTTATTTTGGATTACTCACATGAACTGCTGAATTCATAAACATTGCTTGACCGGGTTTTAGGATTTTGCAAACTTACACATAAACTGCTTCCGTAAAAACAACAACAAACATTGTCTGTTTATCACACAGTGAAAAATCCATTAATATTTGTCACAAATCTGATTAAACCCAACAGATTTTTTCAACATGCAAACTGTGGATTAAGCATCCTCACCACACCACAGGTAACAGCTATGCCTGGATTCTACATCCTACTTCCCTTTCTAAGCAGCTGGCTAGCCCAACATTTCTCTTTGTTATACAAAACTCTACCTCTTATTTTACTATATTTTTCCCCTAGAAGAGCTCCTACCCAGTTTGCAATTTAAAAAAAAAACAAACATTTTTTATCATTTTGCAAGTATTATTTAATACCAAAAAATATCATTGGTCTGCCCCAGCACCATCTGAACTTTCACCAGCTTCTTGAAAACCTGATGTAAAATCAGCATCTGCTGTTAGTATCTGTCATGGAAATGATGTCAGAAAGTCTATCTTGTTTTGCTACCTACCATTGCTATAAAATAATTACCATATGCATGTATTTGTAGCATACCTATATGTACATGCCATTTTTCTGTTAATTTTGTTTTGAGGATTTGGAGAGAAAGGTGAGTTGGCAAGAGATTTCAGATGCTCCCACAACATATGAAAATAAAGTTCAAGTCACAGCATGGTGCAAGGAATTATTGGAAGAGAGAAAGAACGAACTCTGTCCTACAACGTGTTGAAAGTTTCCCAAATGGTGAGAGTTATTTCAGAAAGTTTATTTTAGGTAAAAGAAAGTTTTTCCAAGGAAGTAGTAACATAGGATTACACATTACAAAAGGTTGCTTTCCAAAGCAAAGTGGAATTATTTTACTTTTACATCTCTTTTCAACACATCCTACTTCTCTAGGAAAAAGATACTAGGAACTGTCACCTGGTTGACAGCACAGATGTATGCACGTGTAGATTTTATTTTCTAGCAAAATCCAAAGCGAGAAACTTGTTCCTTTAAAACATTGTCCTGGTTTATTGCCACCCTGCTCTAAACGGTGACAAACATAAAATTATTAAATAAAAAAACCTCTCCTTCGTGTTAAGTACTAAGTAAAAAATATACTAGGTTTGCATAAAAGAAGTATAAAGATTCCTTAGAATACTGTTTTTTCCACAGTTCAAGGAGCCTTGAAAAATGAAATGTCAAAAATTCTTTCTACCAATTCAACCCTAAATCAAGCAGCTGCATCCCAAGGACCAAATACGTCCTGTGAATTTTAGCTTTAATTTTACAAGATCTCAGAAGCTAAACAGAGTTCCTCCCCCCCCATCCTACACCTCTGCTTGAGCACAGCTCCAGATTCTGAAACCAGCATTCACCAGAGGCATGGCTGAAACCTGAGCATAGGCACATATGCCTGTGGTGGAGAGAGTTTTAGACACGACCTTCTCTTTCACATTTCCTAGCATGTGCCTTTTTAGCATCCCAAGGCTCAGTACAGTGTCTGTTATCAGACCCGAAGGAGACACATAACTGCCACAAGTTCAACTACAACCCAAGATTTCTAGGCCATACAGTGCTGTCCTCTTCCACAGCTGACCCCCAGCCTTTTGGCACTGTACTGCACAATGCACACGTCCTTTCGCCTTTATGAAGTTCACTCCAGAAGAGACTGCCCTCTGAAAGTGTGCAAAGTGTGCAGAATCAGGTCAACATTTGCAGGGGTGAAACGAACCATTCCATAGCAAAGTTAGTCATTATGTCATTAAAGATATATCATGAAGACTGTTTCCCCAGCATACCTGACTTGCACACGTTGCCACAGTGATGTTTGTACACATTTGAACCTACATGTGCTCGATAGGTAATCATCACTTCTGCTGCATCTTTCGCTGGAGATGGGGTGAACAAGGGAAGAAAAGAAAAAGGAGACAGAAAGTAACCCTGTCTCTAACAGATGCCAGTACAACTTGGAAGCTCACCAGCATGTAAAGTCAGCTAACAAGGTCAGTGAACTCCCCTGAGTGTGAGATCTTTTACAACGAGCCTGCACTATGTTACTGTAGAAAATTTGTGCCTATGCAGCAATGAAGCCACCCGCTAGTCCAAGAGACAGAATTTACAAAGTATTTCTGAACGAATATTCAGGAAATTAATTTGACTGTGATGTTGTGAAACAAAACTTACAAGAAAAATAGACTGATTTTTTTTGCAGTGAGCTTAAAAATAAAATTAAATCTAGGATTTTTTTTTAATTATTACTCCTTCAAGTCTCACAGAGACTATAAATAACCGAACTTCAGTAGCTACGATTAAGAACTAAGTCCCTAGAGTGAAAAGCAGTAATTTTTTACATACTGAAGCTGTCCCTAGATTCAACCAAAGCAGGTAAAATATTTGATTTCTCTCGTGCATTTCCAGTGTAACTGACCTCTGTATACAGCCAGGCACCTACATCAAGTGTAAAGTTAGCCCTGTTAATGCAAACAAGTTCTTTATTGATCTACTGTAGTGAAGGCTTGAGCCTGCACAGTAAAATAGCAAGGGGAAGACTCCACGTGCAATTAAGAAAAAGGATTTTTTTTTTGTTTTTTTCAGTGTTTGTTAGAGCTCACTACCATCAAAAGCTACTTCAATAAATTTCACATAAAAGTGGCAATCTTCAACCATTTTTCCCTTTACCATGAAAGTCCAAGCATTCCAAGGTACAAATGACAGAAACAGCAAAGAAAACAAACTGAAGTTTTATCTCATTAAAGCTATTCAAAGAAATTATTTCCCCCCTTGAACACAGTGGTGTGAATGTAACAAATAGGCACAGTGTGGAAGGTCTGGGTCATGTGGGTAGATAATAAGCCATTGCTTCTTCATGAGACAGCAACAAAATACATCCAAAGCTAAAAAAGGAATCTTTACAAGGAAAATCAGTAAATGCAAGATCTATTTTTCCCATTTATTCCCCTAATCTTGTCATGATGTAATCAAGTTTCAAATTTAGTTAGATTTTCCCTGCCCCATCATCTAGAATTTAAGCAAGCAGCATGTTAATTCAGTTCAAATGGATTCTGGCTTTCTAGACCCCAAGAGAGTACGGCTGGTCACTAACGTATATGTAAAACTAGTTTCATTTTGGGCAAAGCTCCTCTTTGTGCTCCTGAAGATTAAATGGTGAATAGATTTTGGATGGTCAATCACAGTGAGATGAATTTTACTTCAGTCAGAATTGGCATGTGTCCACACTGCAATTCAGTGAAAGAAATCCAAGTTTTCTTCCTTTCACTCTAAACAATGTCATCACCCCACTAATTAATTTCATTGTATAAAGCATGAAAACCTGTGAGATATCACAGCAAATATTTTCTTCACTGTTACTAAGTAAGAAGGACAAAAAACTTGAGAAGGCTTCTGCATAAGTATGAAGAAAGAGAAATACTTGCTAAGAAGAAGGTGGTCTTCTATACTCAAAATAGCTGCTATGGTTCTTCCTGCAAAGGTTCTCTTTCACCAACAAACATTGCACTCCAGTTGCCAATGCCAGTATACACAGAAATAGACTTCAAAGTTTGTATGGAACTTCCGAACCTAAAAAAAAAGAAGAGACAAAAAACATGTTTTTGCAAGGTTATATTTGCATAGATTAAGAGTCTGTTTTAAAAGTCTGTGGATAAAGCATACAGAAAGCAGAAGTCCAGTTAGTAAAAGGAGCCTCAAAATATCTATTATACAAATATTAAAGTTATTCAACGTAAATTCCTGGAAGTCCACTGTAATTGCTTCTTTTATAGCTGGCAATGCACTTCAACTTCTGAATTCCTTAGCCTCCAAAAGCAGACTTACGGAGACGCTGTACTGTTTGATTTGGCACTATGCGCAAGCCTTGGCAGATGATCAAATAGAGGGCACAGAAGAGCAGGAAAAGCCTTAAGAAACTGTCTGGGCTGCTGTCGTTACTGCCTCCACAGAGAGAAAAGTTACTAGTAAGCACAAAGTAGCTGTATGTATTACTCTTGTTTAATTTTATACTGCTTTTTTATATATCTTGGTAAAATAAACATCAGCATTTCATCAATAAATACTGATTTGCACACAGCTTAATTTACATCTCTTCGCTGTCCAACAGGTAGAAATTCTATTTTTTCCTCTTTGCAATATTTTGGAATATATGAGTCACTGATGTTGTACACAAACTGAAAACTTCAAACAAAACTGCCACAAAGGGCAGCAGGAAGGAAACAGGACAATTTAAAAGGTACTTAAAAAACCCACAATTTATAATATGATTAAAACTGGAAGATTTAATACATTGTGTCTATGAATATCCAAGGGACATAAAACTGCGTTTTTGCAGTAGGGTTTAGATTCAGAGCAGTGTTTTGAACTTCAAGAGGACCCGATAATAAGCTGGGGAGTCCTGAAAAGCTGCCAAGAAAATTCTGCTCATGTAGAATACCAGAAGGAGAGTGGGGGGAGGATGTTCAAGTCACCCAGCGGCAGCAGAAAGTAATCCCGAGATCCTTCCACATGACTGGAAATTCACGGAAATACCTTCCATGTAAACAGGAATCACCAAATATCAATACAATCACAAAAGCTTTCACATGCAGCGTTTAACTCCTCATACGATCAGGCCACACCAAGTGACAGGGCCCAGGGAAGAGGGAAGAGCCGCTTGCCAACATCCCGGTCCTCCTGTTTGTTACAGCAGGCAGCTGATACTCGAGATAAACCACACCGTGTAGCGACATCTTCCTCGCCTCTGCTGACAGCATGAACCCTCCAAAGCCTGCCTGGGCATAGGATACTTCCACTTCTGCTGAGCGTTGCTCCAGCGGGAGCAGGGAGGGGAAAGAGAAGGCTCACGACTACAAGAGGAATTCATGCTTCGAGCAGTTTAACTCCTATTCAGATTTCGACTTGGAGAGCTGCCAGGTTACCAGGGTAGCAAGTCACGTAGAGCAGCTGTTGCCCAGTTATGATCTTCTCTCTCCCCAGACTTCCTCCACATACATGCAGCAGATCCTCGTCTGCAAGCTGGGGCTTCTGAAGCCCCCTCCAGCAGAGAGAAAGAGCCAGAGCTCTCCACTTGGCTGCAGCTTTGGCTGTATTTCCTCCCTGACTCTGCACTGTAAGTGGAGAAAAACATATTATGCTCTGTGCTGTATGGCAATACTGGGTGATGCCCTGAGGGGAATGGGCAGTGAGGATGAAACCCAAAATAAACTTTTCCAGTTTGTGCAAGAAATACACAGCCTCTTCTAGCTCAACTGTTATGAGAGTCAGATGACTCTCAACCTACGGTCCAGCCAACAGCGGACACAGAGCCACCCTTTGTAAATGCAGCATTATGCTCTGCTAACAATGCTCAATGTGATTTTTATGCACATGAAAGTAATCCTCACAGAGGATTACATAAAAGACATCCCACTATCTTCCTCCTTTCCCAAGATTTTGAGATTACTTCTCCCTTTCTCCTCGTCTGCCACCCCTTCATGCACCATGCCTGGGGACAGACATTGTGCAGCATGACCACAGAAAAGGTGTCTCCTACTGAATGACACTTCCATCTCTTTATTCCAAGACTTTAAAGTATTTTATGGTCACCTAAGCTTAGATTTGCCACATTACCGCAACTAATACGAAGGTTACTAAAATCAGATGTTTTGTCTCATGTCCCATTTGAATTAGGAAAGCAAGCCTGAAGGCTCTACTGCTAAATACTCTACTTGTGTATGTACCTCAGTTTCCATAAAGTGTGCATTTTTAAAATATACAACTGCTTTACTATACTACTTTGACAGGTAGTAAAAAAAAAGAATGTATTCCCTACAGACAAACACTTCTTACTGATTTCCTTCAAACTTTCTTTTGGAGTGCACTGTGGGATTACTGGGTTTGTTGTTCTAAAGCAGAACTACCCAAGTGAGCAGCATCCCAGAGCGATGCGTGTCTGTACAGTTGCTTTAGACAAAAAAAATCATCTAGTGGCCAAATTCCAGCTGCAGTTATGGTCCCTTAATGAAATTACATCTTAATGGAATTGACCTACTTATACGCTAAGACGACTGTACCTAAAATATAACATAGATGGAAACATATTTTTGTCATTTTAGCTGCAATTTGAGATATTGATTTTAACCCTGGACCAGGCCTTGATCTAACTAAGTGCACTGTGAATTCAAAAATCCTGACCTCCAGACCAAACATTTGTTCTTTATTATAAGTGCAAGCAGAATGTCTCATATTTGGGTGACGGATGTGACCCCAATCTCTCAGTTAACACTCTGGTTCAAGGAGTAATCCTGCCTCATGCAACTTTATTGTTATGAAAGCTATATAAGAGCGCTCACTGACACAAAGTAATGACTCCTAGTTCTCAGTGACACCAAGAACCACCAGCATATTTTCTTGTGAAAGAAGAAAAAAAGGAAACCCAAAAGTTAGGGTGCTAGTTTGCAAACAGAAAAAGAAATCTTTGATTCCTTTACACAAGTGAAAGCAGGGAAAGAGGGGTTTAATCTCCTTTTAAAACATACTGAAGCATTCAACCTCCCATCACAAGGTCCTCCTGCTCTGTTTGAGACATTCTTAAAAGATTTATTCACTGCAAGCAGAAGCATAGGAAACCTCCAGAGATTTATAATACCTAAGTGCTGATCCTCCCTACAGTAAGTGAAACCTAGATCTTCCACAGGTATTTAGATGCCAATTTTCCATTGGTTTAACTGGGCACCTAAATGCCTTTAAATCTACTTATGCTTCACCACCCCTCTTCCTCCCAGTAAATGAAGGCAATACTATCTCCCTGTTTGGAAGAAGGTTCATGAGAATGAACTCCGAATATGACTGAGTCATTTCAAATTATAGTCACTTAAATAACTTTGAGGACTTGGGCCTCAGGGACTGTAAGAACATAGGCATAGATAAGCAACGTGTGGTGTCACAGACTTACTACCTGTAGTGAATGAGATTTTTAAAAGTAATTTAATCACATCAATAGGATTTTAAAGAAAGGAAATTCTAATTCCAATTCTCCTGCAAGTACAGGAGACAGGTTCTCTAATTCTCTTCTGTGCCTTTCAAAAATATCTCTCTAAGGAATTATTAGACTTTTTATGAGTGAACTACTCATTCTTTACAAAGTTGACTCCACATCTAAACCACACAGCAAATCAAATATAGTGGACCCTTTTAATCCAAGAGAGCCTCTCTACATGACTAGGAAAAAAGACTCCTTAAACTGATCTATTTTGTTTCATAGGCAAGTTATAAATGTTCATCTCTCTCTCCTTCTTGCAGACATGAAGTAGGGAGCAGTACTGTCTCAGGACTCATACACTGTGCATCGTTTTACGTTAAATCATTAGAAAAATATAGCACATAGGAAGAACAATAGGGAGCAGAGCCAAGTGTTTTGCAGTACTATAACTACTATAATTTTCATTTTTAAAGAAGGTCATCCATAGGGAAAAACCCAAGCACACCAAAATATAATCAAACTTACATTTACCAGGGGTTCCACTGATTTACTCGAATGAAAGCAGTGCAGTCAACAAGGTACTGGGATTAAGACTATATTTTCTGAACTGCCAATATTTCCAAATCGTAAGTAAAAATACAAAATTTCATGACTGCAGAAAACTTAAGAGCCTTCCCCAAGTTGTTAACAACTGTAGAGGACACGTTTATGCAGGAGACATGAAATAATTCATTGGGTGTCTCTAGACTCTATTGAGCAGCAGTAAACTTAACAGAAACTTTCAAAACGCCAAACGTGAAAGACCACAACTGTTTCTGACTTAGCATATGACCATGACATCAGTCATTTTCACCTTGGTCCATCATTTCTGGGTTGTGTTTACTTACACATTACAGCGTTGCGTGGAATTAACATGGGTTAAGTGAGTTCAGTGCTGGAAGTAGCTCAACGCTCATTACGGACGAGAGTGCTTTGCTTTGGGTGTCTGATCGCAGGAGATGGTGCTAGAAAAGGAAACTACTTTATCTTAACCACTACAAAAGACAGTAATAGTGCAAAATCCTGAACACTTCAACTATATTTGCATGCCTCAGTAAGTCTTCAGGATAAGATTCTGGAACAAAGACTTAACATTTTTATTTAGTAAGTGATTTCAAAATGCTAAAGAAAGACAAAGAGAATTATACAAAAGAGAAAAGGGGGTGGAGGAAGAAAAGATTACCATCTCATAGGAAAAAAAAGTGTGCTCTTCACACAGTAATTTTCCCTGCTCTGTAACCGTTTATTTTATGCCTACATAATGGCTTTATTTTTGAACAGGACGGCACGGCAGTTCTTGGGAAGGGCTATGATACAAATTTTTCAATGGTGCAGGTAAGGTTAGAGAATTCTGAACTGTAATAACACAAAACAGATTCATGTCCTAAATAGGTGAAAAGAAAAAATACTCAAAAAATGCCACAAACTCAAAAATGAGATGGGTCCTAGAAGAAAAACACAACTTTCTGACCAGATGACAATCAAGAAGATTTGAAAAGATCTAAAACATCATCAACCACACCAGCAATTACAAACAGCCCACCAAATACTTCTAAAAACCAGTCTGTCAAAGCAAGATTGTATGCCTACTAGTGCACAGAAGCAAAATAACTTGCTCTTCTGTTTTCATGGAACTATTTACAAATGAGAAAGCTCAAACAAGAAAGCCTGCATTTTGATAAATGCCTCAGCTGCCAAGAAAACACATTTTTCGCACAGTATCTATGTCACCGTGACTGTGCTTCATAAGGTCTGCTGTACGGAACTCCAGAACACATTCAGTCACCACTTTCCCCAGTAGTTTCTCTGGAACCCCCAAATCTACAGGGAGGACAACATTTAAAATATTAAAGGAAGTCTGTGAGAGAAAGCATAAAAGAATACACCACAGTGTACTTCAGCTATTTCAGAAGCATATATTCTGTTTGCCCTTCAGATCAGCACAGTGGTAGCCTTACATACAACATGCAATTTTTGAGTGATATATTGAAGTCCTCCTTTTCCTCAAAACTTCTTACAGAAGAAAAGAGTTGCTGTATGCAGCAACATAGAAGTATGGGTACCTCTCATATTCTAAGCAATTATTGCATTAAATTATTTTATTAACACAGTAGATTGTTTCTTCGTACATCTGTTTATCTGCCCTTAGACTGAGTGTCCTGTAAGGCACAGACAGAAGCTTTTTGGAAAGCATCCAACTGCCTCCATCAAAATAATGACTTTTGTTTAATGAGAATTAATTCAATTATAATAAAACACAGCAAACAACAGAGATGCTCTGGCTTGATTTTACAGAGACGAGTTGCAGTGAAACTCTGAATAAATGATAATGCCAAAAGCAAAATTCTTCACTGTTGTCAAACTGTTCGGAAAGCGTTAACATGGTTCATTCATTTTCAGCTGCAACACCTTGTTGAAAACATACTTTTGCTGGTGTGCAGCTGATTGATGTACATTACTCATATGAGGCTAATGGCACTTTATTTTCCAACAGTAGCAAGTAATGAGTGACCTTGAGTGCATATTGTTTTGCTGAAAGGTTTTGTTGCTCCGTGTACTCTGTGAGCACCCCCAAGGAAATGAGGGCCCTGTATTGGTGTTTTTCAGCAAACCTCATTGCTTTCATGGCTTTCTGTAAAAGAATTTGATACAGGGATAGAAGCTAACCTCAGTGAGTAAATGAAATATTGATCCACGCTACTCTGGCCTTGCCTTCACCTTGTCCCAGGGCTGTGAGTTACTGACTTTTCCGTTTTGGCTGTAATAGGAATTATTACAACAGGCCTGTGCGAGTAATTACTTGGCATGGCAAAAAGGAGGGTCCATCATATATTTCTGTAGAGACGTTAGTTTCCATCAGCCCAGCAGTCTGCTTTTTTGGCCCTGTCTTTCCTACTCTTGATTCAATTCTTTTAACCATCATTAATCAAGTTCCTTGTCAGCTGAAGTTTATCAAAAGTATTAAGTGAGCAAGGTTGCATGGCCTCCTTTAAAAAAAAAAAAGGCGCCAAGAAAAAGAAGCACCAATGCAGGGCAGTAAATTTCAAAATATGGAAGGCTGGTTCCATGATATATATGAGTGTCTCTTCAGCTGGAATGAGCAGTTTGTTTTAGTGATAGATATTGTAGTTTGAGCTGTGATAGAATCCTTCTCAAGTTTATATGTCATAGACCATCGTTTATGAGAGACCGTGTGTTTCTAAATAGTGAAGGTCATGGCTGATGGCAAAAGTAAAAGCAGTGGTGATTCATTAAAAATAGTTAATAGGCCCTGCTGCTGACAGGGATAAATAGCTACACACTGCTTTTTCAACCCACAAGCAACTAGTTTAGGCAATGTTTCTTCTGTGTTTTCCACCACTCCTGATTGCCAGACAGCTGTGAACATACAGAGAGACATAGGCAAGATTGCTTCCACCCTGTTAATAATAGATGCAGGATGGGTTTCCAGTGTGAATGACTTCACTAGATAACAGATTTTCCAACCAGCAGCTTTGGCAGACTGACGAAACATTCAGCTTGCAGTGATTTGTTAGCTAATAATCAAATTTACACTGTACGCTGCATTTTTAGGGATAAAACATGTTTGCTAACTACACTGCTGGGATCCCATCCTTTGGTTTTAACACCAGCTAATGTCCCAGTGGAGCCCACGCAACATCAATGGAAGCTTTGCTTGCACAAAGGACACTACGATGGGACCTCACAGCATTGGAATGGCTAAAATACTAATGATCTTTACTGTATCTTATATCACAAAAATGTAATTTCCTTAACCTACTTCTGTGCTATTCAGAAAACAAACTCTTATAAGCCAGTTAGAAATCAAAGATTTCAACTGATTGTTGCAGTGCTGTTTCTTTTTTTGTTTTGTTTTTACTTTATGTTTTACATGCAAACAAACAATAACCATCATTAAAACAGAGGTTTAGTCCACTTAGAAAAGCTTACAAATATATTTTGCCAAACATATTTTGGGCTGCGTTTGAAAAAAGAGTTTGGTGAATATTCTCTCACGGACACAAGCCTAACGTACGTACAAATGATAGCTCATGGATTACCTATGGTTTCGGTTGGTTGGTTGTGTTTTTAAATACGGAGGGCTATGCTATTAATATATAGTCATTATGGACTAAAATAACAAAAAAAAAAAAAAAGGCAGAGCAATGATCCATAGTTTCCAGAGATAACATCAACTCCATGTAATTTTATCACACCTCAGTGTTCTTGGTCAGTAGAAAAACTGGACAGAACTCGACTCTGTCTTACTCAGACACAGGATCCGGATCATCTTTAGTGTAAACTGGTGCAATTGCAGTGAAGCCAATGAACATAAACTGCCAAAATGAAAAGACAATTTCCTGGCCCTTTAGCTTCATCAGACACCCAGGCTTTAGCCCTGACAGATTCTCATCCTAAACAGAGTTGAGGCAGACCAAATCTTTCTTATCAAGTTCATTGCAATAATTATATATTGCAGTAAGGTTTGTTGTATTAATTTTTAGTGACTGATCAGACTGACTGGAAAGCTGGAGAAAGAGATGGTTCACATTTAATTTCTGGTCCTCCTTTGCTAACTGAACATTTTATTCTTTCTCTCCTGGTATTTCCCTACCTTTCTACCTAGCTACCACACTAGCTAACATGAGCCCAGGGAAGAATTCTCATTTACTTTAGGAGAAAATAATGTTTATCATTCTGCTCAAGTGTTTTCCTCCATGATCTTTGTCTCAACTACTTCGAGAGTTCAATTTCTTAGCTGATCTTGAAGGACTACCAAAATGAATATGATTAACGACTTCCCTAGAAGTTGATCGTGCTCTGCTTGAGTGGACACTGTAACAATAACAGCAGCAAACAAAAAAAAGAAAAAGAAAGAAAAAATCTACTGCTTATTTAAAAATAGTAACAAAGACAGCAAATGAGAGTGAATCCATTAAGGCTTGGTTAATTCTGCTATCTTCAGCCCTTTGTTCTTCAAATGATACATATGCTTTGCAGCTGCGCAGATCAGAGCTGAAATCCTGTAATTACAGATGTTCTCTCACTTTCCTTCCTCTTGCGTCACTGTGGAAAAAGAAGTTTGATTTTTCCTTACTTGCTAGCCTAATACAAATGCTTTTTTAGGAAACCTAGAAGATAAGTCCATGTTGTCTAGCTGATAACCCTTCTTAGATGTAGTTTTGTTTCAAATGTTTTCACTTTTTTTGGGCACTGATTAAATGCTACCTGCCTTGGCCAGTCATCTCCAGAAACAACACCAGTCTCTAAATTAGAGAGGCAGACGGGAAAATATTTGATTACTAAGTAAAAAAGGCAAATGAGACATCTGTTGTGATTATTTTAATGCTTATATTTTGATACTGCTATAAAAGGATCAGCTACCCTAATATAGTCATCTTGAGAGACAGTCTGCAGTGGTTACAAATTGACTTTTTATGGAGAAAATAAGACTGTTCCTAACCTATTGCACCGATATTATATTTTGTTAATATTTTATGAAATAAAAGTCCTCCCATTAAGGGTGGCAAATTGCTTTATAATTATAGCACTTCGCACACTAGAATGACTACTTCATTTTATGGAAAAAAGCTCAAAATACAATTTCATTATCATCCAGTGTCTTTTCATCCTTCTAAAGGTTTCAGGAGAAAGCACTGCTATATGCATCTCAAATCGCTCCTTTTCCAAATATTAGTTCAATTTAAAGAAAAGAAACTTATGACTCCCGTTTCATGCTGCTCACTGTTAATGAAATAGTTGTGAACAGTGAATGTTTGTACATAGATCTAGATGAATGAAATGAACCACTATGAAACGAACAACTATGGAATATGGACCTTTTAACTTCGACATCTAAAGGTTGATTTATATCTAGTATGAGCACTGAGTTAACTCAAGTGGTTTAGAAACAGATTTAGTTAAATCTGTGCAACTCCCTGGTGCACTCTCTCCTAAATCAGTTTAAAAGAACCTTAAATCGATTTAGCTTGATGTGGTTTATAGATCTGAATTGGTTTCTAAACCAATTTAGTTAAAATTGGTATGCAGGTTATAATCAGACAGCCTCCAAGTCAATCCCACTGATCTTAGTCCAGAACAGCACACTTTTCCAGTTCTCAGATGAGAGCAAAATTGCAACACACAAGATTTTTTTTCATCTTTCCTCTCTGAACATTTTGATAGAACTATTAAATTCTTCTGCTGGAAAGCATCAACAGTCTGGCTTATGTACAACCATCTTCTCTCCCACCTGAACACACCAGTGACAGTTCTGGTGCCTAGGACTGCTACTCAAAGTGGAGTGCTTGCTTTGCCTGCTAGAAGATCATCACTGCAACACTATCAATATTGCACTACCCATATTGCAAACGAAAACTTGGTTGATTCATATTACTGGGAAATGTTGTCACTAAAATATTCCGATTCTAGAGGCATTAGTTTAAAAATACCCTAACTTCATCAGACAAGATGCAGAAATCATAAAACCAAAAAAAAAACCCCAAAGAATCCTCCCTGCCTCAACTGCAAGAACTTTGTGGAATGATCTCTAGAGACAATATGAACTCCACACTCACAAACAAAGCAACAACAAAACAGAAAGTCACCAAAACCTGAACCCCAAACAGAGGTACTCTTAGCTGGCCTCTTAAATGGCAAGTAAGTCTGAAATGTAGTCTTTAGATGCTGAAGATCTGAGCCAATTCAAATGTGAAAGTTGGAGTGAACTGATTGTCTTTACACAAGCCCAAGACTTAAGGACAGGAAAAGGACCAAGAAATTCCAGTTCTTCAGTATTGTGAACCCTTTCCAAACACTACATAATATATAAAACCTTCTGTATATTTACCTTTTTGGTTTTTTTCCCCCATAAGCATAGAGTAAACCTTTTATTTTTACTCTTTTTGTTTCCCCCCTCCCTTTTGATCACTGCCATGGCATCTTGTCCTACAATTTCTTGTTTTACAGGTTTAATTGCTAACTAGTGAACTTCAGAGCCTGGGTAAGGTGCAGGATGCATCTTCTCCATCTCCAGGATAAATGCCATTTCCTCCATATGTGGAGCATTGCCCACGCACCACATATATATAATAAAATCTGGTGTTTATTTGCCAAGAAGATGCAAAAATATGTTGCCTTTAACTCTTACACTACAATTATGTTACGCATTTCAGCCCTTCAGAGCTAGTTTGTGGCACAGAAATACTTGGTTTGTTTAAAAAGGTAAAATCTCCCTGTGGCACAACTTGTAAGGTCAGAGACTGAAGAAAACGTCATTATTTCTGCTATGAAAATTGGTCTACCTAATAGATTTTCATTTACATATATTTCTGAGTTAAAAAAATATTAGAAACCAACAGAATTCTAAACTCTGGACTAAGGACATAAAAAACTTGGCACGCTTTTCTATTCCCTCTGTCCCTCTCTGTAAATAAAAAGCAGTCAGGGTTTTCTTTTAAAATAAGCAAGCCATATATTACTCAGTCAGGATTTTCTGAGGTTATTCTTCTGTGATAATCATCTTATTATTATATATTCACCCAAAGGCACAAGTAAAAAATATTCTGAGGTGAAATTATTCATGTTGTAATTTTTGCCTAATGTAGTTTGGCAGGATGCTGCCAGTCTCTGTTTTAAGGGACCTTACAGCAGAAGTATGCGAGGTGTTGAAAGGACAACCAAGACACTGAGTTGGCAGATGAAGCTGAGACAGCAAACAGACATTTGTATGAAACTTGCCTTTGTGTGTGCTTGAAGTGAGTTATGCAGGTCTCATTTATTTCAAATGGTTTGTTACTGTCAGGGACAGATTCCAGTGGGTTTTTGATGCTTATTAGAACTTCAGGATCCCTGCCTACCAGACATGGAAGGAATATTAATGAAGGAAGATGTCCTTACCCATTCAGATTATTAGAATCCAAACCAAAGATCAATTATTACTTTTGTCTCAATACCCCCCCACACAAGACACTTCCACATCTCATTCTTTGTTGCATTTAAAGACTGGGGCAAGAATGGCTTCAGATTTCAGTTACAGTGTGGAAGAAGAGAAGGGTTTGAGCCATCATGGTAAGAGCTGAGAAGAGAAAGAGAGGGCACGGATTTTTTCCTGTCCTGTTCTAGCTTGCATTCCCCCTGCTCACACGGTACCTGAGCTCTGGGATGACATCACTGCAATGTGAACCCCGACTTTTCCCTCACTCCTAACTTCTATTACATATTACAATTTTTACACATAAGGACCCCCAAATTATTTCTGCACTGGCTCTGTACCAATATAAGCACTGGCAAAAAATCAGAACATTTTTCAAGGGAATGATTAATTGTGCAAGTGTTCTGAGATATACAAAAAATACTCACTCATTTGAATTACCCTCTTGCTGGCTGAGATGACATTGCAAAAGTTTATAAAACATCTTGACTGATTTCAAACAAAAATTTCAGGCGTATACGTACTAGCCAACAGTCTAAAGCAGGTTAAACAGACTTTTTCTCTTTGCCTTCCCTTATTTGACTTCGAACATTTCTTTTTCTGTAAGCAGAACTACTTTTGCAGGCAGTTGTAAGGCCTCATGGACTGTAACATAATGTAGTGCAACACGTTTTGCAGCAGGTATGCTGTGTGTTCCCACCGCAACAGGGCACCAGGACTGCCGGGTGGTAGACGAGGCACTGCCCCAGCTAGACCCAGGGGCGCCTGCCTGCTACCGTGCTGGGCAGGCTTCGTTCTTTTCCACTTGCGTGGCTTTTTATGAGTAACTTATGCAGACCCAAGCTTTAATCTGACACCAAGGATTTAGCGATTCATTCATTAGTACATACTTATCACAAAAGGTAAGAATGAGTCTTTATTTTCAGCATTTTGGGAAGATAATTCTGCCATGTACATCCTGTATGCTTTTACAGTACTTGTGTCTTAGATTAAAACATATCTTGTAAAAATGGTTGATGCACTAGAGGGAAAGCATGGAATTCTTACCCACACACAAGTCTTTTTAATTTAGTTGTTACACATTACATCTGGATTGCTTTAGTACTAGTCAAATAAACCAAAGTATGGATAACCGAAATTGATAGATTCTGATAGAATTTTATAAGTGGATCCACCTGGGGGAGGTCAGCTCATGTTGTCTGTTTTTTCTGACTTTTTTAATTTTTTGTTTTCATTCTAATGACATAGCTTTTGCTGCTAGAAACAAAAAGGTGATATAAATGCATATTCAAATGCAGCACATTACATTTCCCAGTTGCTCTCAATGGCGTAGTATTTCGACAAAGTGTCAGAATGGTTAAAAACAGCTACTATTGAGAGTGTCTTGTTTCCAGCAGTACAAAGAACAGGAGCAGCTCATGTCACTTCACTCAAAGTCTTTCTTTACCCTTATGTTCTGCATTACTTAAATCCCATTACAAAAAAGTTGGGCACCTCTTTAAAGACTGTTTTGGGGAAACAATATAAATACACACACACACATATATATACCGCTGCACTCCAAAGTAAATATTCGTACTTTTTGGTAGCTAACAGTGCATCAGAGCCTACAGGGTTTTTCTCCCCCTTCTGTTTCCTGTTCTCATTAAAATATTTTTTAATGAAAATGTCATTGGCATGTCACATCATTTCACCCACAGTCAACTCTCAGATGCTCATTATGCTTATTCTTGAGACAAATGTTGGACTAAGTACAAAAAAACATTTTTCCCCTTAGGAGAAACAGGACAGTATCAAAAAATAAAATATAAACCAACTCATCATCAAACCCCATTTGTTTTAGGACATTGTTTCAAGTGTTCTAGTACTAATTAAGTACCCTAAAACTGCAACATTCACATCATTCTAAGTGTTATCTTAATTTTCTTCAGTATACATTTGTATTTGGAAAGCAACCTTTATTTAATGAACAGAACAAGATAACGGAACTCTAAAAGCAAAGGGTTAGAAATGAGAGAAAATTTGATTACAGATTAATTAGAGTTAGATGCACAGAACAAAAGTACATGTAAGAAATCAAAAGCCTGGAAATCTAATGCTGCTAGCCAATGCTTTCAACCCAACTGGTTAATTAATATTTTTCAAATCATCATTATTCCTAAATGAATCTCCACAGCAATTATTAATCACTAGATAAAATTATTAGCACACATACATAAATACATATTCTTTCTAATCAAAAGAGTCATGCAATTGAGAATTGAAAGCACAAAAGGACAAATACCAGCAGCAGGTTGAATTCTTGGAACATTAAGGCTTTGTATCCAAATTTCATCAGCCAGAGAAAACCCGGCTAAGCCTTGAAATGAAAATGTAACTTGCTTCTGCCACTCACAAGTAAGGACGCTTTACTGTGAAACTTATTTACAAAATGTTTGAGGTGTTTTAGGGTGGCCCCACCAGATAAGAAGATTTAATCATAGCAATGAGAGTCGTAGGCTTTGTGGGTGATCTGAATCATTTTTCAGACAGTGAAAAGACTGCTGGTACCATCCATGGACAAATTCATTAGAGCAAGAAACTTGCGCAATTTGAGACAAAAGTTTCATTATCTTAATTTTAAATTACCCACATTTATAAAGAGCTTTAACTTCAAAAAGCACAGTAAATACAGCTTTTTGTTTGAGTTCACTCTTCAACATTACAAACGTGGCTCCTGTCCTAACATGCACACTTTTGGGGAGACAGTAGTTTTCTTATTTGTGTCAGGAACTCATTTCTGACATGCGCATGTTGGGAAATAAAGGGCAAGGAAAGAATGTCTTTTCTGCCAGTAATATTCACAGCAAGAAAAACACTGAAATGCTACCTTAAAATTGGCAGGTTATTTAAATTATTGCCTCATGTAAGTTTATCAGTGAGAAAACAGAAAGTCAGATACAGTTTTTGAAGTCTGTAAATTGAAACCATTATTTTCAGAGGTTTCTGGGTCATGGCATGGCCCAAACCAAAATAAAGGTGTAGGTAATTATGAAACAGAAATTTCAATTCAGATTCCATCTTTCTGATCCAAAAAGCCCATGTTTTCACTAGTGCTTTCCTTTAAGCCAAGTAATTAGTGCTTTATGAGAGATCCTAACAGTAAAACTGAAGCTCCATCTGTGACTATTTATACAAATTACATATCTCATTATGTATTACTAGTGGTGCAAAAGAGAAAGGTGCACTGTATGTATTGCATAGTCGTATATTTTCTTGGTATGATGCTCATATGAGCTGTATTTTGTTTACAGACTAAAAAGAACAAAAAGTGTTGCCAAAACAGTGATTCCAGAAGGAGCTGTAAATTACCACCAAAATTAATGTAACCTTCCAATCCCATTTTATTCCAATACATATTTAAATACTAATTTCTCAGGCTCTCCCTTATGATCTTCTTAAGACAGGTAAATAATAGAAATAGGTAAATAACAGAAAGAGGTAGAGTGCCTACAGAAACAAATACGTAAAGAAAGGAAACCTTCCTTTTCCCTCCCTGACAATTTTCTGAAGCTTGATTTTGAAACACTGGGAAAAACAGAAAGAAACTGTTAGGTGAAATATTGCTGTGTTGTAGCAAATAAAACATTTGTTATAAGCCTTGAATGCAATGGCAAACATGCAAGCCAGGGCAGAAGCTGAGGAGGAGGATGAAGTTTCTCAGCCTCAGGGTGTGCTGGCATGGCTGGCACAAGCAGTCGTCCCCCTCCTCAACCCAAAGAGCAAGTTCTTTGTCTTCTCAGCTGTCTGCCAGGCTGGGTTTAACCAGTGCAAGCGTTCTGTCCAAGAGCAGCGCCGCAGAAAGCTCTGTGAGCATGAGGGGATGCAAATGACCAGCCCAGTCTGGAAGTCACTCAAGCCAGCCCAACTACCAAGAGCAGTGAGCTGTAAAACTGCGTTCCGGAGATTTTCAGATTTTAGTTAGAGAAGTTGTAATAAAAACCTTGAATGGTGCTATCATGCTTTTCAGATTATGTATGTAAGCTAACTATTAGAAGCTGTAATGTACTTCTATCCAAACAGACAAGTTTCATACACCTTGATGACAATACAGAAACACAGCTGGAGCTTCTTACAACGGAGAGTTTAGCTGATCATTTAAAGTTTCGATGTGAAGTCAAAGTGCTGTTAATTCACACTATTCTACCCTTAACTATACTTTAATTAATGCCAGTATGGCAGACATCTTTGTACCCCAAGAACTTGCTTTGTACCCACATGAGTGCATCTGCTGGCATCTTACCACCAAGTCTTGTAGCTTCAGAAGCAAACCAGTCCCCTTCCCACAAACGCACTCTAACACCACGGATGTTTTCAGTAGCTGTGCTTCCTCCTACGTAGCGGCGTATTTTTACTTGGTACCTAAACAAGCAGCACAGTTTGGTTTTAAATCAGGAGCATGTTTATCATGGTTAAGTAAATAATGCATAGTTTCTAAAATCATGTATATCTAGCCATGTTCTCTAGAGGGTTTTAACATGCAAATAGATGCTGTAAGTACCTTCCAACGGCTCCCATCTCCATTTTGGTCCCCACAGGGCCTTCACCCTTCCCAGAACAATGCCTGCCCAGAAGCAGGCTAATGACTTTATCACACAGCAATATAGAAATTAGACAATTTTGGACTGAGATTGTACTTAAAGATCACATCTTTTTTAACAAAAGGCAGCACCAACAAGCACAGCGTTCCCAAGGCACTGCTTCGTCCCCCCCCAGGTGCGCTAAGCCAGCGAGGGGTGGTGGGGACATGCCGGCTGCCTGGCACCCTGCCGCTGCGATGGAACTGGTGCCCTGACCCTGCCATGAGGTGAGCTCCCTCGGCTTCCATGGAGCTTTACAAAGTTACCATGCCACCCATACACGCAAAAATGTGTGCTGACTGAAAAGTGGAGACTGGGGCAGAGTCAGCCTCCCTGTGCAACGCGACAGGGAGATGGCACCTACAAGGCAGCTGCGGCGTGGGAGTTCCCCTGTCCCCCAGGGAAGCTCCCCATGTACAGTCAGCATCTTCGGGGCCCTATGAAACCCCGCATGTTGCAGTATGCTCCAACGTTGCCGTCTTTTTGATGTGCCTAACCTTAAATATTGAATGGATCGCATGAATGGTTATTTTTCAGCACTGTATTCTGGACTCCTAGATCTCAAAAGGCTGCTCATACATCATGCAGTATAAAAGCTAATACAGTTTCAGGAGGTGTAGTACATGGCCAAGGTCAGGAACATTTTCTCTCTACTGGTACTTTCTAAGCACTTAAAAAAAGCTTGTCTTAAACAATAGATTTGTTATGATAAAGACAAAACAGACTACATTCCTGACAAGCAATGATACTGTATTTATTGTTTTAACCATTGCGGGCAATGATATTTAAGAATTGAGAAATCCAAGGTAATACACAATTAAGGGTCTAATTTGCATGGTTATTTATCACTGTTTCTCATGCACACCAAGGGCTACTTACAGACGGCCTGCTAAATACCCACTTGTAAATACAGATACAGGATTTGTACGTAGCAGATATCGTGCCTAGTTTGATTGCACAGCTACAATCCCAAAACATTAGGAAATAATCAATGTGTGGAAACCAGAATGTGAGTACTTAAATAAATCAGAACTACAGTATTCAAGCCCAAAGTTCTGCTTTATCTGTTCTGAAAAAAAATACACCCAAGACAAAGGTCTTCATTTAAAATGAAGTCTAGAAAGAAAAACCTTGTAATTATAAATCTTCTATTGCCACATAATACTATTTTTTCTGAGTAAATATTTAGAAATGAAGCAAACTGTTACTTTAATTTAGTAATGACTGTTAGCAATACATTTACAAATCCTTGAAAAACAGTGAAACATAATTAAATGCAATATTACCAAATAAAAACAACACGTTTTGGGGGCATCTGAATGCTAGCCTTCCTCATGAAATAAATTTAAAAAAAATAAATAAAACATACAGTACTTTGCCCACACTGTAATTTGTCAACTGTTGAGGAAATTGGCATGTCTTTTCTGCTGATTTATTGGTTAATCCCAACAATTCACTGCGGAAAAGGCCAACAATGAATTACAATGTGAGGAAAAATTAAGCAGTGCATTTAAAAAGTGTTTAAGTATAAACCCCTTAAGGAAAATTTCAAAGTTCTTCTAACCTAGTTAAAATATTTTGGGTACTACTGTAGATAACAATTTAATAGTTTCAAATTTTCTTTCTCTTCTAAGTGTTATATCCTGTCTAGTAGCTTTGCCAATATTGCTTCTTATATTTGATTTCAAATATGTTTGAAAAATACATAACTCCTGGGCTCCCAAAATATAAAACATGAAGGGGGCACTGGATATATTATGGTCATTTCTCAAGCACTAGGACTCTTGATATTTCTATGCATCAACTAAGCAAATTACTTAATTTGAGCCAATAACTAATCCTGCTTATTGTAACGGGACTACTTCTTGCTTAGTATTAGACAGGTTTTGAAATAAAAAAAGATATATCTATGACTACACACTTCTAGACTTAGCTTATTTTCATACCTTTGCACATCTTAAAATACTCTTCATTTAAAGTAAGTTTTCAGAGAAGTGTTACGAAAGTCAGAGATATAGAGTTCCTTGAATACTGAAGAGGAAGCAAGTAAGGCACCAGGGAAGGCAGGACCTCAGGTCCCCTTTCCCTTTTCACTCCTACATGCATATATAGCCTTCACTAGGACTGAACTGGCAGAGTCAAGCTTGATACTGGTTTTCACATGGTCTTTCTATGCCTCTTTTCTTCCCTTCTTTTTAAAAATACCAGCTGCAGGTGATATGCATAAAATATTGGTAATCAGACTTTTCTTTCTCTTAGGCTTTACTGTGCAAGAAACGGAAAATAAGGAATACTTTCAGCTGAGGCTCTAGGAGCTGTGCAAATTAAACCCCACTTGTGCTTTGGGACGTAATTCAAAGCCTATTATTTATAGTCAGTAGGAGTCTTAAAAAAATACAGCAGGTTTGTAACAAACACATTTTGAGGGTAAATGTATACTGCGCAATACAGTATAGTGCAGAAAAATACCAGAGGTAACTTACAGTTCACACCTGGTTTACACCCTCAGCTTACACCTCTTTTTTGAGGTAACACATTTAAACAGTAAACTGGCCTCCACCTTAACTTCATTTAGGTCTTCTGTCTCCTGATGCTTCTTTTGGAGAGCTGTGCCAGAATCTCAATAGCCAGTTCTCAACCGGAGTTAATGCACAGCGAAATGATGCACATTTGTTCTCCCACCAGATCTGCATTAGCTTAATTATAGTTTCAGGGTACGCAATGTACATGGTTGTTTATGGGTTGCATCCCATTAATTTTGGCTCTAAATTATCTCTGTAGTAACTGTACCCGATGCTCTGTGATTAGGCCCTTGGTTGCAAATTTCACACTGCACCTTAAAATTTCTTTAAATTGAAGTTCCAGATCACTTTTCAATTTCCTAAATTCTTAAGTCCAGTTCATTTAATTGATACGTTTCTCAAATTCTTCCCATCTGAAATTACTTTGGTGTTTATGTACATCCTTCCATATAATTTCAACCGAATCACTTGTGATCACTTCTTTCAAAGTTATCATCTCCACATTCCTCATAACTTACTAAAATTAAACCTGAAGTATCATCGTCATATGGTCAACTCCACACAGTACAGGCAAAATTGAATTTTGCCACCTTAAGAATACGCATAAAAAGCTTTCCAAGACAGAATTCACTGCTTCTGACTCTTGTCAGGCACAAAGCATCACCTTTATCCTCCTAACCAAAAGTACGCAAGCAAATCTTGTCTTTGCCATGGCCACCTACTCTTCAAGGCAATGAACTCACCAGGAATTTAGTCAAAAGCAGCAGCCTGCTTAGCTGTGAAATGTGAGCTCCAGGTGACCTTGCTCAGCAACGCTCTCTTGTCATCCCATTTTGCACTCCCACGCTTTGCTCAGCAGTAGTAAGAACAAACAGCAATGTGGAGGCATGTGCCGGCTGAGTTCATAGATTACAGCAGTCCTATGCAACTGCCTTGAGAAAAGCCATCCCTGCATGTTTATCTGGGTTTTGTGTACAAAATTGAACAATGCATGGCAGAGAGCAGTACCTACATCAAACAGATTTGGGCTTTCAGGAGAATGGCAGTTCCACTGACTAACCAGCACTTTATATTTAACATTTATCCAGGTTATTCTTTTAATTGGGTAATAATTCTACACTATGTATTCATTTCAGAGAACAGGCAGGCTTATTTTAAAAATAACGATAGTAAATATAAATCAACAAAACTCAAACCAAATCCAGACAATAAATTCTGCAGATTCTAGAAATTATTTGTCATTATTCTAGTTACTGTCTCAGTAGATTTCAAAGTATTTGTCTCGCAACCAGCCAGTCAGGCTATAACTGAACCAGAGACCCTGGCAAAGAATAAATTTCTAAAATAGCAAGACATTATTTAGAATAAATATTCTAAAATAGCAAATAGCTGTTCAGTTAGCTCTAAAAATTAACCCCTCTTTTCACCCTTGCATGACAGCCTAATGTGCTAAATCTAGAACTATCCGAGCAATGAACATACAAAATACAATCCCTGAAAACAAAAGAGCTACTTTAAAATAACGAGGAAATCTGGAGTTTAGGTTGGGGGTTTTGGTATGGTTTTGGGGGTTGGGGTTTTTTTCCTTCCCAAACTCAGATACCAGTTTTGGGTCCCACCTAGCCCAGAGTACATGACACGATGCAGGAGAACCTACCGCCTTTCAAGAAGGGAGAATCAGGCTTGTGTCCACTGTCCCATGTGGGGAGACTCCGCTTGGTGTACTAGCAAGGACTGACAGGTAAAGTTGATAAGAAGCATTCAGTGTTGCTACTCCCAAACTCTGTATTTCACCAGGATATATAATAGTCACTGACCCATCGTCCATCATTGTCAGATCACATCTGCCACTTGGATGGCAGGAGATTTGAAAAAGAAGAGGCATTTTGCCACAAACCACTTCAGTCAAAGGACTTCTACTGTTTTTGTGACGGGAGTGCGGACCTGAAGGCACTGAACTTCCTGCATGAGAGCAGATCTTGAACACCCCAAGTCATCAGAAACCACAAGATCACTAATCAGGTCTCAGTAGTCTATCCAAACTGAGCCTCTGACTCTTCCTGCCAGGCTACTGGTTACTGGTTAGAGACCCACGACATGCAGCTACCTGGAGGGGTGGGTGGTGCCTATGGTATATGGAGGTATATGTGTACTGGGGACAGGCTGAAGGCAGATAGCAAATACGTGGAGCAGGTCTGGTGAAAATACTGCCTATCTAGCAGACTGCAACCTGCCTCACTTATGCAAAATTCCTCCTGCCTCGTAGATGGAGTCAAGCCTGTGCAAAGAAATGAAGAATGGGCTTAATTATAGTTGTATCTGATTACTGGCAAGTACTTGAATGGACAAAAACTGATTCTAAGTAGCCCAACATTTTTACTCCTACCCAAGGTCAACAGGCATGCAAAGGGCTTTGCTGTGTTACAAATTTTAGTTAAAGCAAGCAGATCTCTTGTTTGATTTGCTATAGATACAGTAATTAGGTTGCAAAAATAAAAACTCACACAGTTTGGTGAGCCTGCACGCAAAAACATGCAACAGTCATACACTAGAGTGGCTTTTCTATGAAATCTTAGAGGCTTTTTAGGTGCTTCAGCAATTCAGTCATGAGACCAGTACACTTTGATAAGCCCAGCAAAACACACTCTGGAAAATTAAGCAGATTAGGCTTATTATACTGCACAAAGTACATTCACCACTACCAGTGACTGTTGCAATTCTGAAAGCAAATAGGTCCTGTACAATTAAAAACATTTTTATCTGTTGATTCTTTAATACACTCGCAAACCACCAAATTTGGCAAAACATCGCTTTAACCACGTATCATTGCCTGCTGCTGGAGAGGACTGTCATGCAGACAATGCCCTTCAAAGAAACCAACAAAACCCAAGCAAGTACACACATGCAAAATTGAAAATATTGTCCAAGTTATTTACTGTAATGTTTAATTTGGGCCACCTCAAGACTACATGGGCCAAAGCTAATAGGAAATTTGTGAGGGCCAAAGCTAATAGGAAATTTGTAAGAAACCCATTGAAGCAGGCTTGGAGAGTGAAAAAAAACATTTTCAAAGATCAACTTTCTAACCTGTCAGTGGAGTTCTCAGCAGCATTGTCCAATAACAGCAACACAAAGCCAGATGCAATATATTCCTCTGCTTAGGAAAATCTGAACCTTCATTTCTCACTCCACAAGTCAAAACCATATACAGCCTCTGTCTATGTGCTCTCAGCTTCTATTGGTAATACTCCTTCAGTTAGTACAAAATATGTAAATATTTACTGAGACAAAACCAAACTAAACCAAACAAAACCTCCAGCATATAAAAGAAAGCAACTCTATTGCCTGGTCTTACAGTCAGTTTCGTGAGAGATGCAAATTCGAATTCTTGTGTGGAAAAGTAGTGAAGCAGCAGTCTTGTATTTGTGCTCATTTAAGTTTGAATTATGTGCTTTGTTCAATTTTACCCTCTTTCACTGAGATGAGAAAATAAATAGCTGAGATTTACTCCAAATCAAAGTAAGTTTTCTGCCACTTTTTTTTTTTTTCCCCTCAGCAGCTGCCCTAAAGCCTCTATAAACAAATCCAATCAATTATTTCCAGCTACTTATTTGTGATTGTGATCTGGAACCAACAGGATTATCAAGAAGAAGAGGTACGAGTACGAGGACCATCTGTTGGCTAATATTGTCTGTAAACTAGATGGGACCTATTATATCCCACCAACAAATTACATGCCAAGAAATCACACCAGAGCTCATAGCATCTGACAGGTTATTATTGGGAAACCTATTGACAGCTTATCAGCAGGCAATACCAATATTGCCTCAGGGGAACTACGCTGTACTAATTCAGGAAACCCAGAGAGATTGCTCTGAAACAAACAGATGACACAGTAGATGAGACATACTGAGCACAGCAAGAGTTGGTAGCCTGATAACCTACCTCACCACGGTATGAATCTCACCAGAGGACGAACTGAAGAGATGCACCTCAGAACTGCAAGAAACAACAAAGCAGCACTCTCAAAGAGGTATTTGGCTGCACCAGCACCACCTCACAGCAAAAGTATTGCTCATCAATTTTATGATGGAATTATGATACCAGTGTAACTGCAAAGCTTTTGTGTGTGTAACAAAATGATCTAATTTCACTTGCCAAATTTTATTTGCAAAGTCCAGTGCCTCTGTCTTGTACACATGCACACACTCAGCTTTTAAACAAAATTTACGTTACCCTTACATGCTCAATATAAAGCTGTCATTTCTTAGAAATCCCATATTTGTGTGACATTATTAATTCAGATAACTACAAATGTATTTATTCAGTAAGAACGAAAACTATCCTATCTCCTTTCCACATTACTGGAACTCCTTAGCTGCTTTCTATTTCTTACGTTGAGAATTTTATTATCTTTCCAAACTTGAGATTAAGGATCCCTGTTTATTGCAGTAGTTCATTTCCTTGGTCATTGTCCTGCTCTTCCAAGGGAGCTTACGGGACCTAAAGCTCTGCTATAGTGGCAGCTGGGACAGTGCTTCATGGGCCAAGTCACCCCAACTCTGTGCTACACTTCCAATGTCTGCAAAAACACTGATGCTCAACAGCATGAGAAAAGCACTGGCAGTAGGGACGGGGAGAATGGCAAGGCCAGCACAAACCATGACATGCAGCTCCCAGCTGGGAGACAGTTCCTTGGCAATAGTTGGGAGCTGGCTGAGGACAGCCCAGCAACATTGTTCAAATCTTGAGAGCCTCCCCAGAGACGCCACAGGATCAACGGTGGCAGAAAAGGTGTTTTGTAGTCACATACAGGGCACAGTTGAAGAATAATCCCACAGAATGTATGAGGTGCCCAAATTCATTCTGATTGTAATGCTTATTGATTCTATTATACTGCTCTTGCATGTTGTGTGGTAGCACTTTATAAATGTTTTATGTAAAATAAATAATTCAAGAAAGACACCGCTTTCTTCAGTAAAGTTTATGACATCATGAGAGCTATTTTTTGTTACTATGCTGACTGCAACGATAAAAGAAAAAGGAGAACTGGGATCTAGACATTTAAAACATGACCCTTTTCTAAATCACAGCTGCTTTTTGTGTTGCTGCAACACTATGTTCAGGACTGTATTGGATATACTATATAGCGTAGTTATACACCTTCCAGTCAATTCTTGTGGACAACACTATACAGTCAAGAATTTACCTATACGGTACCTTTAACAGTGGTGTCTCAGTGTCAGCAGATTTTATGTCAGCACATTAACATTTACACTCATCACTGAAAGGGAATTAATAGATTATAAAACATAGTTACATATCTATATTTCTTACAGCTGTAAACCTAGCTCTTAATCCTTCTGTATAGAATGTTTCCTGACTTTACGGAATCATTGCAGCATATTGTAAACTACATGAAATGAATAAATCTTGCCCGGGGCACACACAGATAGTGTGGTGCAAATCTTGCTACAAGTCATCACAAAGTCAGAATACTGCTCACCTCCCAGGAATCTGTTCTGGAGGGCAGACGGAGCAAACAGGGAAAGGGATTGGGAGTTAGAGGCATTCTACTTTGTTAGTTTTGACCAGAAGGACTTTTTAATGCATTTTTCCAGTGGTCTCAAAATCTATTCAGGACAGAGTAGAAATCCAAGAATAACTCATCTTTCTTGAAATGTAATAAACATATGGTCAAACCTCCCCCTTACCTTCCCTCCAACAAATCATCATAGCATTTTATAACAGAAGCTTGGTAGAGTACAGATAAACTGAAACCTCACAAACAGCAAGTAAATAAAATGAAAGCTTCTGTTCGCTTCTCCGTGAAAATATTGAGCCATTAAGTACCAAATGCCGTTCACCATCCTTCACTATCCTACTTACTAGACCCTACTAGGATGTTTCTTAGCTCCGACTCAGACAGCACTGTTTTAGAAATGTTAAAAGTGCTAAAAATGGTACGTGAATGAAAAAAGGGAACTAAAAAAAAAAAACCCTAAAAAAAAGCACTGTTTCAGAGAATAATAAAAGACATTCGCATCTTTTTCACCATTACTGTTCAACAGTAAAACAATTTTGGTCTTAAACATCCATACATTGTATCCTTGTCATGTTCTTAAGAAGTGACACAGTCTGAGGGCAGCTAAAAATCAAACCCTGACAAAGACTGAAGCGGGATTAACAGACAGTTGGAAAGCACGATGGATCTTTACTGCAGCTGACAGAGTCACACACGTCAGTGCTGAAACAGAGATATTTCCAAATCACAGCGCAGTTGGATAAGAATCTTCTCATCTTAGGTACAACCGAAGAGATTGCAGCTGGCAAATGTAAGAAAGAGATACTTCTGTCAGAGTCTTTCTGAAGGAATGAGAACCCTGTGCTAATGCCTGCAGAGATTACAGGACCAGAATGAATAGTTATGAACATTGTTTAATCTTCTGAATATACATAAGCCTTTCTCTATTGTAACTTGCTCTTATCCATTCACAACTGGAACACAATTATCCAACGTGCAGTGGTAGATGATGGGCAAATGGTACCGATACTGGTGAAGTGGCACAAACACAATTCCATTCAGTACCAAACATACAAAAAAATTTCTCTAGTGCAGTATCAAAGCTGCTATTACTTCTTCTGGTAGAATTCAAATGAAAATTCAAAAAAACCCACACCACATTATTTTTCAACCTTAATTCCTAGCCTCCTGATGGTTTACTGAAGGTTCACATCTTGGGTCTCTAATCTGCCTCTAGACAAGATGCAAATGTTATTCCAAACCGTCATTAACACTTAGTAATTGAAGACTAGAAATGTATATAAACAATAGGAAATCGCTGGTAGGAAATGTTTCATCTTCACTGACTCCAAATGTGCACTGCCCATGAGAAAGAGAAATAAAAAGGTTGGTGTCCTGGTTTTGGCTGGAATAGAGTTAATTTTCCTCTCAGTAGCTGCTGTGTTGATAGCACTGATGTTTTCAGTTGTTGCTATGAAATCAAGGACTTTTTCCAGTCTGCCATACTTGGCTAATGAGCAGGCGTGCAGGAGCTGGGAGGGAGCACAGCCAGACAGAGCGCCAAGCTGGTCAATGGAAATATTCCATACTAAGGATGTCATGCTCATTTTATAAATGGGGGTTGGGCTGGGGCAGGAATCTGTCTGCTCTTCTCGTTCCCATGAATTCAAATCCTCTCTTGTCCAGGAGTTCAAACTTTTCTGGAAATGTCGCGAAATTTGTGATTTAAGGGTTCCATGATCACTGCTCTGGGACTGGCTGCGAATCAGTCGTCAGGTGGTGAGAAAAATTGTATTGCATATAGTTTGTTTTGCATATTCATTATAATTATTATAATTATTATAATTATTAGTAGTAGTATTATTATTAGTCTTTATTGTCATGTTAAACTGTCTTTATCTCAATTCATGAGTTTCCCCTTTTGCCCATTTCTCCTCCCCATCCCACTGGGGGGGAAGGGGAGGGGTGAGCGAGCGACTGGCTAGTGCTGAGCTGCCAGGTTAAACCACGACAGTTGGCACACAGCTGAAGAAGAGCCTTGCAGAGCACAGCTTCTTCCTGACTCACCTGACAGGAAGTCAATGCCCACAGGTAGCTCAGCTCACCAGGCCCTGCTGCCTTCTCATGCCAGTGAGCAGTGGTCCTGCAGTGGGCTGTGTCCTCCTGCAGATAGCCATCTGCAAACAGCCTGGTAGCTGCCGAGTACACGGTGTAGCAAGCTAACTCTGCTCTACCTTCTACACTCAGTCTTCATCAATGGTCAAGATCTTCAACAAACAAAATGCCGATACCATCACCACAACACCAGGAGACATATGGCTGCTTCTTATTTCCATGGCTCAGCACCATTGTCTGTAGCAACTGCAAATTATTCTACGTAGCTTGTAAATGAAAATGTGTTTACAACTAACAGAAATCTGCAAAAGTTTTTTTAATTTTTATTTTCCCAAGTCTAAGATGACCAACTAACTTAAAAATTAAAATTGATACTATTTGCTTCCTCTGAATCGGTTGTCCTAAATTTCTCAAGGACCACGAAGGCAGTGCAGGTAGCCACAAGAATGAACAAAAAGAGGGGCTTTGCTTGTTTGTTGAAAGACAACTTCCAATATTAATGTTTTATGCAGGAATCAATAAAACTTGTGTTACAGGTAGAAGGTTTATTGCTTAAACCCCAATGAAAATATTTAATCTCTTTAAATGCAAAAATAATATATATGCATTTTTACTCATCTCAACAGCAGAGTTAAGTCCTACTGAAAGAAGGTGTTTGCTATTAGTAATAATACATCACACACTAAAGGTGTCTACTGAAAGAAGGATGCTTTGTGCCAGTCTTCGTGCAGCCAGAGAAATGAACCTATGAAGGGTTTCTAACTTACACAGATAAGCTACAAAAAGACTTTTAAAAGCCTGTTGATTTATTAATGCAAAGTTTTGAATACACATGGCACTGTATGAACAAGCAGCCTCCACACTTCTCGACTATTTTTTTGTATATATATATATATGTAAAAATCAGATTGGTAAAACACATTTAGAATAGTAATGCTTTAAGATAGTTCTGTATCAGTATGAAAAACTACCAAGAGGAACTGTGCAGAATCAGGTCCTCTGTATTGTAAACTGTGTGACATAATTATACATTAAGATCGACAGAGTTTCACCTTGCATGTTGGCTTTTTCATTTGTTTCATGTCTTAAATGGCAACACTTCCACACAACTTGCATTCGGACATAATTTGGCATGTTCATTGAACTCATAGATCCCATCTTCTTTCTCTGGATACTGAGGCAGTTTTGATGAGTCCTTGTGCTAGCAAAGGGTTAAAAACTTTTCTTATGTTCCTACTGGGCTGTAAAAGAAACTGCTGAAGCTGATCAATGACCACTGTTAAGACCTGGAAACCAATTATAAACCTGAAATTTGTGATGAACAAAGCTCTGAAACACTAGGATGAAAACTACTGAATTAGTCCAGTTCATTAAAATCATTAATAGTCATGAAATGAAAACCACCAGAGTCCAAAAAGGCTTAATGCCCTATCCATATTAATTAGATGGGAGCAAATCTGAAGTGAAAAGCAGCACATGCTTTGTAGAATTAGCAATTGCTCTCTACAGACTACACAGATCTCTATTAAAATTCAGTTTAATTAAAATTGATCACGTTAAGAAACTGATGTGGTTAATTAACTGAATTCCTGGACTTCTTTTCACACGTTTCACAAACGCATTGTACACTGCTTTCCTGGGTGACAGTTTATGTTGCAGTGAAAATCTTGATTTCACAGGTTAATGCTGCATGTTCCATGAGGCCTAAAATTCCCGTGTGCCCCCACCAGGAAAACCTGGGAGCACAGGAAAAACAACAGGCCTTAGAAACTGCCAAAATCTACTACCAGAAAGCCGGGCTGGAGTCTGAAGAGTTTCTCTTGTAGACCAGTGTGAAACTCTGGGCACAGCGTCATAAGAGCTGTGGTCTCATCAGGTCTATCATTAGAACTAAACAAAATATACCAGAAAGATAAATAGACCGATACACTGTATCAGCAGATTGACACAAACAGCCCGAGGATCTGCTCCATGCAATTGATGAATATAAACGTGCAGACTGCAACCATTTCAGTTTTTCAAACACATTGTCCTCCTTGTCTCACCAGGATGCACGAAATAACAGAGATTGGCTAAGGGCTTGATCCTAGAGCCGCCCAGGAACACCGAGTTGGCAGAAGCTTCAGTGGTCTGTATGGCGATGCCCAGAAGGCTGGCAACTCGGCACCTCCAAGAGTTTGCAGTATCATTCTCTAAACAATGAGGTAACCATTTCCAGAGTTTTAAAGTGGACTTGGCAGTTAATGGTTGGACTCGATGATCTTAAGGGTCTTATCCAGCTTAAATGATTCTGTGCTAAACCACTAGTGCCCTACCAGCTTCAGGAAAAATGCTAAACTGCATCTAATGAAGATTCCTTTTTATCCTATCATTGTTTGAAATGATCAGGCATTGTGAATTGTGCCATTCTAATTTTGGTAGGAAGATATCAGGATTGTCTTTTCTATGCCCTATTCATTGGTGTGGTTTAGTCTATGGAAGCAACCTGGTTATGAAGTACCGCTGCAAACAATTGTCATCTGTTAGCACACCACTTCTTACAAAACATCAGCAAATGGTCCAGTGCTTGGCCCTTACATCCTGCTGTACAAGAGGACATCAGTGCAGCTACTGTTTGAAAGAAAGTGGATGGATGAACATCAGTACTGTTACAGCATAGATGATCATGCTACAACATCTACATTATCATCTAACTGCCACCCGAGCAGCTTCCCAGCCTTTCAGGAAGCAGAGTGACATGTGGAATGTCAAAGACGCACAAGCATTGATATTTCTGGATACAGCTCAGGGGAGACTTTGAAGGCAAAACCCAAAATGTTTAGAGGAAGGAAGACTGTGGCCAGACAACTCCTGGAGAGTGGATCTAAGGTCCAAAAATGGCACAAAGTCTAGATGGATGCTAAAATCATTACCAAGGAATTATAAGGCAATAAATGCATAACAAAGAACACAGTTTTACATATTTATTTTAGATATCTTTGATTAATATTCAAATCTATATGAATAATGGCACCGAACTTGGTATAACCACATCTTGTTCTCCATTACTTCTGACCACTATGTAAATGTTAAAATGGTATTTTCTTCTCTGAATACATTTTGCTAGTTGAGGACCACTATTAGCATTCGGTGATAAAGCTGTACTTTACATATAGATGTTGCACACAGGCCACCAGCGCATGTGGATGGACACACATATGCTCTTATCTATATATGCTTATATAGAACCAACTGCATTCAAATCCAGTGCTACTATTTTTTTTTTTTTTAAAGAAAAGCAACATCTGACTAGGATATAAGATACACAACTGACTCTTAACTCCCTCATGGCCAAACCCTTGTTAATGTCTTGGCCTGTTTCAGTAAAATGATCATGGTTCAAGTAATGTAAAACGCACGCATTCAATCATTTTCCTTTTCCCTAAAGGCAAACACTTTCTTATCATGGTGAAACAGCAGTCATGTGCTGATGCACTGGAGAGCCAAAGTTCTTTTAAGCCTCATCAGAAAATTGAATACTTACTGCAACCTATCATTTGGAACTGCAGAGTAAAACAAAAGCATAATGCAAACAAACACAGGCGGTTCAGTCAGCATTATCTAGTATTGCATAAGCCTAAACAGCTGCCTTACAAAATGAGAATACACAAGCAAAGACCCAAAATCAAATAGAAGAATTTAACTCCAGGAAAAAAAAATTACAGCTATCCACATTTAGATCAGGATTTCATAGTTAAAATACAATCAATTGAAAGGAGATGCTCTTGATATGCTTGCCTTGGAAGAGGGGTTATTTTAGGACAGCATTGTCTTAAGAAACCACAAAGAGGACAAGGTCTTAACACAGCAGGTGTGCACTCTTTACTTGAGCAGCAGCTTTTTATAATCCTTTTTTTATAATATAAAGGGAACATTCATATTCTGAAAAATCGAATGACAGTACCAGTACAACTGGATAAAATATAACAGAATAAAAGAAAACACATGATAATTAAAGCAGGTTCTGCACTGGTGAAAAAACGTCTTCGGAAATGATATCCTAAGTCACTTACTCATGTTTCTTGGGGAGTCCTATATTAGATCTTCTGTTTCTCAGAGGGACTTCAAAATCTGCTGGGCTACCAGGTCAAACTGCATCTCTTCCCTACACAACAGAAGAATGAACGGGAGTTGTCCCTTTCAAAGTAAAAGTCAGGGGAGCTGACAGGAGTCCTGAGAGGCGGCAGAAAGGGAATGACTGTGAGGATTAAATTCATCCTTTACAGAACGGGCCAGACCCCAAACCCTAGGTGACTTCCCGGGCACTCACTGCCTGACGTTCAGTGTTTTCTGGAGCCACTCTGGCCCCAGTCTCTCTCACACCCTGCTCCCTGGAGCTGCAACTCCAACAGCTCCCAGCGTGCCACGGCTCCCCAGGCACACACAAGTACCACACGCTGGTTTCCAAAAGGGCAGCAGGAAGCCCTTCCTCACCCTTCTATGCATCCATCCTTTCCCTATAACCTCTTTCCTAAGAAGTGTAAAATCCAAAAAAGAAGATCCAGTTATATAAAGGGTCATCACTCTGCTGCTCTCCTACCAATGCCTGTTTCTTGCTGCTAACATGGTTTAAATACAAGTGTTAGATCCATTTCAGCAGTGGATGACACAGCCTCCTGACAGTGGTTTAGAATGAAAGATGGCATTAAGCAATGACCAGGAGCAATCTTGCCTAGTAATTAAAAAAAGGTTCAAATTCAGATTACACTTTCACTTTTTTCTACCTTCAGCCCTATAAATGAGGAATTACAGCTTATTAATTCCTTTTTAGCACAACCTTAGCCTACAAGTACTTTTCTGGCAGAGCAATCATTTGCACAGTACATGTTTTATATAAGTTTCAGGTGAAAGAGAAGCAGAGCCCATGAATCAATTCCATGCCATGAAGAGGCACACCGCTTCCAGCAAGTCAGACTTCGTAATAAATACTTATGAAGGAAATTAGACCCAACAAAGCTGAATGACACTTAACGTGGAGACCAAATCTTCATCTATTTCATAACCACACAAAGCTACTATAACTCTGTTAAGTTAGTGGCTCACTCTCGACTTATACATGAAACCAACAAAAGGAAACAGAACACCCTTGGTCCACCATTGTAAAGACACCATATGTAGCAGCCCAGTCTAAACAAATTAGGAGGACAAAAAACAAACAAAAACCCCACACCAATTTCTTTCACAGTTAAGAGCTGCAAACATCAGAACGAAAGCCATGTTTACCAAAAGGCTAGTTTAAGATCAGTAACTGAAAAATATTACACTCCTTTATGTCATGGACATCAGTCAGACTATTTTATATGATTTTTTGTATGCCTCATACATGAAGTATGTAAATTCAATAACCCCTCATCTGGGCTTTTAAATACATCTTGGGCCCATTACCTGCAGCAGTAGGTACAGAATGCAGACTTTGGCTGGGGACAGGGTAGAAGATGATATAAATCATTTAAGTGAGCATGTGGAAAATGGAGGCACTGCCAGAAAAAGTTACTGCTGGACCTCATTTCCAAAGTCTGCCAGAGCCCATTCAAGGGAAACTGTGCACCATAGAAATTCTCATAGCTAACTGGAAAAAAACAGACAGTATTAATTCCCCATAAAGCACTACTAAAGCTACACTAGGGTATAGTTTAGCCCAATATCTTGTCAACTTGTTAGCATCAAATCAATGAATATGTAAGAATTGTGTGTCTCATGCCTTCCTACGCACAGATTTAAAGATTGCAGGGAATATTAAGGATTGTTTCATTATTTCTTGGTGAACTCCTAAGCAAGTAATGTGAAGTAACAGCTGCAGTCAAGATGTAGAGCTGATACATACTTCTCCTTAGTTCCTATTTCATAATTTTGTTCTGTTGTCCTAATGATTAGATAATTTCCACAACGATTATTTGTATTCTTGAGTACCTAAAAGAAGTGCTGTGTTCATACACTGAACGTTATCTACTTTCTGAAAGTTGAAGCTCATCAGGATATTTCAAGGGAATGTTTCTCTTGGCTGTCATCTTCTAACTTCAGGAAATTCTCAGCAGTGACTGACAGACTTGTTAGTGTCCTGTGTTTTGTCATTTTTCTTAGTTTCACACTTTATCGTACAAAAATTGTCAAAATTTAAAATTATTGAAGTGGAAACAGCCCAAACTAAAAGTTCAGAAAAAGGAATTAGTAATTGGATTTTGTATGCGAAAGTCTCCCACACTATATAATTACATTTGAATGAAAAACCCTGAAATATATTTATCTAAACACACAGAAGATTGTTATTGGTAAAATATATTAATTATTTGTAAAGTCAGATTAAAACCTATATCTTGCTGCTGAATGGAAAAAAATTGTTAAAAAACCTGCAAGTTAAATCACCTAGAATGACACGGAGAATGCTGGACAGGAAGGAAGATGATACATACAAAGTGCCCATCTTTAGTGAGTTCAATTACAGCTCATCGTATCATACCAGAGCCCCCGTTTCAATAATCTATTCTTGTGCTATGCACGGAACAAGGAGCTTGAAGCAACCTCTTGCGTTAATTTTGCATGAAAACACCATCTGGCCCTAAAAAACTAACTAGGCTATGGATCTGTTATAGCCTAGATATGGTCAACATGATATGGAAAGGTCAAAGAAGGGTCTAATTATATGCCTTAGTACTTGGAGGCCATGGTCACTGGAGCATGAACATAATCACTCAGGCCAAACAAGACTCATTTATAATTTTAATTATCAGTGAATCAGACATCTCTCAAAGAGTTGTTCCACGTAAAAGAATTATATGACTGTTGCTCAAAATAACTGTCTTGTCTTGTTTGTCTCTAAAATAACCCCTTGAGATACCCTCAGTTAATTCCCTGTTGATATATTTAGAATCCATCAATCTTCTCAACCACTGCATATTAACATATTTGGAGTACTGTATAATTGCACACACAAAAAACCTCGTGTTACAACAGTATGATCAGTTACAACAGAGTTTTTTCCAAACCTGAGAACTATCAGACTAGGGCTGATAATACAGTTCCATTCACTCCCTTGTGTGTAATGACACAACATGTACAGAACAAACTGTAGTGGTATTTTAACTAGTCTCTTGCCTTTTTCTTCAGACATAGTAGAGTTTTTTGGGAGAGGGAACTGAGCTGTAGCTAAAAGAATCCCCACTTTGGCTGTTGGGAGAAAAACAAAAAAGTTATGTTTTGAAAGAGACCAGGATGATAGAAAATGAAAGCTATGTCAGTAGATAAGCTGACCTGGAAAGCATATACAACTTCTTCACCTGCCATGGATCCTATACGATGCTACATAAATCACTCAAATCACTTTTTTGCCCTCAGACAGTCACTAATTCTTCAATTTTCTTTATGTCAGTCCTGACTTCAAGCATGGGGTTTGATTTACAGAAGTGTGAATACAGTTCTGCAAATAGGGCATGTTCAAAAATTACCTTCGTGCAAGCTGAGCTTTCAAAATATGAAGTGCTTGCTGCCATTAAGTATTCTAAAGTGAAGTATATTCTGTATCCAAAAATCAGTGCAGTAGTTCTCAGGTCTTCTAGAACAACCCTTGTAAGCACTGTCCTTCCATCCTACTCTTCCCAAACTTTCACCAGTTTTACTTTCCCATTAGACATTCTCTGTGCTCCCCACCTCACCTCTACCATCAACACTTGACCAGCTGGGAAGACCACACAGTTCACTGAGGCTTGGGAGCATAAACAATGCTATTACTGCAGCCAAGGAGGGCCACTGGAGCCACAGCCTCTGCTGGAGGCATGGTTGTGTTGGTTAATGTACCTGTAATCATCCATGAAAAGCTTATGAGAAAGTTGTTAACTCAGGGTCAGACAGAAGCAGTAGGCACTAAGATAAACATTTCACACTAGAAGATAAAGTACTATGTATAAATGTATTTGTACAAGCTATAAGGGACATCAGTTTATAGTACTAAAAATGGTGTACCACAACTCCTAAAAAACAATAAAAATCCACTACTCGTACTCCAGAAAAAAAATACCCTCAGTTTCCTTCTCTTTTTTGAATACAGTCATTACTTGGATGACTGATAAAAGACTTGACTCTATTTTGGTCTTCAGCTAACATTAATGTCACTATACCTGTCAATTTGTTTGGTGTAATTAAGAGTCCAGGAAGTGCTTATCTGCACTTTATTTACATGATGTTTTATGTACTACTGCCTTATTTACACAATGAGCATAATAATAGTCACCCCCTTGTCTGCTGGGCATTTGAAGATCTGTGAAATGACACCTCTCACAGCCTCTGTCACAGGGCTGGTTGGACTCTCATCCTTCCAAATAATGTCAGCTGGGTCACTATGGGGAATGAAGCCTTGCCGGGTCTGCTTCCTGGGGAGCACCCAGCTGTACTGCCAGCCCAGCTTCCCACTCTAAGATTAAATCACTTGCCCTCTGCCAGGTTTCTGGTGTAGCCTGGTTGCACTTCAGACAGTGTGTTGTGCACAGGGTGCACCTTCTCCTGCTTGACGCCTTCGTCACTGGCTGCTTCGAGAGCTTACTTTTCCCAAAAGGTCTCAAGGGCCCCCTTACAGCCTTAGCCAGAAGAAGAAAATAGTCTACAGCTCAGAAAGTTACATACGCTCACATTTAACTGGCATGAACTTCAAGGGGACCATTCACACACTTAAAAGTTAAGAAAGTACCTAGTATTTTGATGAACTTGGGCACTAACAGGTAGAACATCCTCTACTACACAGCTAAAATGGCTTCATTTTCCACTACCTTATACCCACTAAACACTCTACCACCACTGAAACCAGCAGTTACACCACTGCCGCCAAACTGGAGTAACCTACACTGTGTATCCACTGTGGATTAAAGTATTCTCAGACATGCAGAAGACTCCCCACTCCTGGTCACCCCATCACCAGTTTTGTTGACCTACTGTACTTCGGCGCCCTCCTTGCTCAAACACTCCTTGCTCCCAACAGCAGTGGGTGATGATGGGTGCTCAGATCAGGTGTGACCAACTGTCAGCAGAAGTCTCAGCATCCACAGTCTGTGTGCACAGCCAACACCAGCATCACAAAAGCAACTGAATATACTCGCCCTGCAGCGTAGCCACAATCATAGTTACTGCTGTTCTAAGCACTATACATACATGGTCTGTTTGCAAAATAAACATTAAATAGTAATAAATGCTTAGCATTGTGATTTAAGTCTCAGGGAAAAAATCTCACACGCATACAGTACTGTATTGAATTTGTAAATCAAAAAAGGAACACTTAACACATTTGACCGAGTTTAACACTATGTTGCATACTGCCATTCTTACGAGCCATTTTACACATGCATAGGTTAACACAGATTTCTCCCACGCTTCTAAATGGCTAAATAGAAAAAGAACAGAGAGTTGTATAGCCAAAGTGGCTGGAGTAAAACATAGAACTAGAATCAAAGATACTTATTAAACAGAAAAAGGTAATAAACTGGATCATTTGCTTCCATATTTATGCTTTAATCGTTAATCAAATCCATTTCCATTTCTAATTTTACAATTTTTCTTTTCTTTTGACCTTTAATAAAATGTTTCAATTGATCAGGGTAATAAAAATGTGAATTATATGAGCTGGCACAGACAAAGACAGACCATTGAGTAATGTGTGTTCCAGATATAATAAGGAAAATGCTTGTGATTAAGTATGGGCTAAAAGATACCTTAAAAAAATCCAAGTATCATACTTTTCACTTAAGAATTCAACAAAGAATAAACTTAAAAAAACCCCAAAAAAACACGAACAATCAAAATAAAGGGTTTGTGGGACAGTAGCTGTCATTCAGCTGACATACAGAATCTATTTGCTCATTAATACAAAAAATTTTTTAGCACAAATACAAACATATTCTCATCTGTTCTTGAATTTTATTTCAACTATATCCCAAACACTAAATTGCTTAAATTGTTTCATAGCATAAGCACTTAAAATTGGTTTTGGTGTTTTTTGAACACCAGTGCAGTACTACGTCAGAAAGAGTGTAATCAAAGCAAACAGCTCGCTGAGCCTGCCAACCAGTAATATTATTTGTTTCAATGGCTTTCCTTTGAATAGCAAGTATTGATTTTCTACATCAGGACTCCTATACAAAAAGCATTAAAAGAGAAATTACACTTCCTATTTTTCCTCCATCTTATTAAAGACCACTGCTGAAGACTAACAATACAGTCACCAGAGATTTAAAAGTTTGAGCTGAATAGATTGACATTTAGGAATTCTAGGAAGTTTTTCTTGTTTTTTAAGAGTTCTTACTATGGGGCAATGACACTTCTGTCAGAAGGGATGGGGTTTTTTCCTTGGATAGAGGCAATTAGCTAAAATTACTATCTGGCCTCAGTTACCCATGTTCCCCAAAGTATTCCTCACATAAAGTTCAGGTAAGCGAAGGCACCATGAAGGAAGGAATGAACAAAGCCCAGGGCGAAGGGTACCAGAGGACTGGTGGAAAGAAGAGGCTGAACTCCGAGAAAAGAGACCAAGGTCAGAGGTGTGTTTCAGAGGCAAAGGAAGGAGCAGAGTATGCATAGGAAGAGCAGGGAAGCAATAGAAAGCTGCAGGAGAGGTAACAAAGGGAACTATGGCTACCATGAAACCAAATTTATGTAGATTCAGCACTTCAGAAGACTTCACAGTTCAGAAAAACATCTGCGTGCAAGAAGAAACTTCAAATGACAGGTGGTTCAACAGGTTTTCTTACTCCTTGAGCAACATCCACAGCCTGCCGTACTTATCAACAGTCGTAGCAGTCGATGAGGACTTATGGGCCTTGGTTAGCAATGCTCTTTAGCATGTCTTTCAAGTAGTAACAGCAGTTTTTTGACTTCCAAACTTAGTAATACATTTTCTTAAGAAATGCCAAGAAGCTAGAGAGCTAGTTCTGAGTCAAATTTAGTGGGATTAGTCATGTACATTGGAGAACAAAGACTGGGCTCCGTTTTAAATTTTGACTTGATGTTAACATTTATTAACATGTTCATTATCGTCAGCTAAAGATCAATTTTCAGTGGTTGTATTTCCATCATATTACGATACTTTTGGTGCTGTGTTACTTTTACATCAGCATATTTTAGTTAAAGTTAACAGAGCTTCAAAGCAAAGATCTGGCCTCACTACAGTTACAGTATTGCTGCCAACATTTAGTTGAACATGGGTGACCCTGGAGTACCGCTAGTGACAATTACTGCAACAGGATCACTACAGACATGAGGTAACATACTGCCTTTGCACTCTGCCTACACACTTCAGATTAAATGTGTCCAATAAAAGACACAGGGCTCCATAAAGAACGAGCAATGGCATTCAACTTCTAGGCTTCTGATCCCAAAGCGGGAATTCAGATTTCAGAGTCTGATGTCTGCAATGCATGGAGGAACTTGGCATTTCAAAGTGGAATTCAAAACAACCAGCGCACTGAAGTCCAGAGAAAAATCTGAGTGCACAGAGCGTCTTAAATGCCAGAATGGATACGTTTATTCAGAGACGTAGACAAGTGCTAGGACACTGAGTACTGGACCTTCTTCTGAGGGTAGGCCTTTGCATCTATTCTTTATGACACCTGATCAGGGTTTCCTGTTTTATTTTGGGGGGGTTTCTAAATGTCACTGACAACAAGGTGGTGATTGCACCGTTCACCTTCATATACCACCACAACACTCATACCTTTGCTTAGGGCATAAGAGGTCAGGCTCAATGCCTTCCTTACATAACGAGGTTCAAGCCTATGTTTTCCAGCTTCAAGGAAAGTGCCTTTCCCACAGGGTGTATAGCAAGCTACAAAGGGATTGCTGTGATTCCTCCTGCTAGCCCTGTGCTATTATGCAGAAAGAAATACTGGAGGAAATAAAAAAACACCACAAGAAAGAATGAGCATAGCTGGTTTTATAGATAGGGTACTTTGCCTCTAGGTTCTCGGATTATGATCTCCATTCCTGAATCTATTTTGGGATAGCTTCTAACCTGCTCACAGCTTTCTGTAAATGCATTAAGTTGTCCTGAGAAGCAAGAATTAAGGCTCTTTTCTAACACTGTCCGGCACATGCACTACTCCATCACCTGCACTGTAACATCACTCACACCCTGCAAATTTCTGCCTTTCCTTTATGATGACTCTCATTTATTTTTCTATATTATAATCTACTCTTTTAAGCACTACTATTTTATGTTATCATTAGCTCAGTAGGGTACTATCTCCCCACAGAAAAACTCCTGCCTTTGTGCTTGAGGAGCAAACAAGTGACTAGAAATGCCACCTAACAATATGATACTGGGACCAAAAGTCTCAGAAAGAAAGAAATGGGGTGGGGGAATCCCATTAAAGGAGAACAACTAAGATGAGAACTTCACCCCCAGCTTAAGCAAAATCTAAGAGCAAGTTTTGATTACTACAGTGTGTTGGGAGTATCAGCACCCGTTCTGGACTAATAAAAGAATATTCAAACAAAAAGCATATTAACTCAAAGTGCACATTTTTATTTAATTAGAGATAAAACAGAAAGAACAGTAATAGGTTAATAATAATGACTTATTACTTCCTTTATGTGGCACATTTACAATAAATGGTAATTTACCATTAGAGAGACATATTAAATTTTTTTTCTGCTAAAGAAATTAACATCAGTCATGTAGAGAAAGAGAAGGCTCTTCATTTCCAGCTTGCGGATTTGCATTCAACAAGGCAGTCTGAGGATATTACAGACCCCGTTTCCCCTTTAGCAATGCAGGAAGAATTAAAGCATGACCATGTATGACATCATTCCAGCTGTACGCTGATGGGCTACAGATCGTTTCATCCCTGCTATTTGAAAAACATTCCACTTTCCAGTCATTAGACTTGCTAAATGGGTTCACCTGCCATACTCTTGGAATGACTAAAAAAAGAAAAAAAAATCTTTGGCACACAAGAGCTCGCTTTAGTTTTATTCTTATAGCTGGTGTACTATTACTTTTAAGTCTTAAAAATAATGAAAAAATATTTTTCACCTACTCCATTGCGGAAAAAAAAAATCTATATCTACATTTCCTGCTTTTATTCTTGCTCTAGGCTTATTTCAAAGTTTCTGATTAACCATCTTCACAAAACAGATGTAACATGACTTCCTAGACAAAACTTGTCATTACCAGGGCTGTACTGTGCCTTTGTATTTTTAAATAACTGCCTGTTAGCCCGTTCCAAAGAAAAGAGGATCAGTTTACTGATCTGAAGTCTACTTCTAGTAACTTCCTTAATTATTTGACATGAAGATAGAGAGCCACTATTTAACACTCCTTCCAATCACAGGAAAATATCACACCATTTGTGCACTCATTATGGCTGCGCTCTTAACTTCAGACTCATTTAAAAGCTTCAACTCTACAGGTGGGATTTTCAAAGCTGCCTCTAGGTCATTAATTTCTAATTGGATACCCCAACCCTCTAGGCAAGCTTTGAAAATCTCATCCTAAATAATCAATATGCTACTTCCTAATAACCTGGTCTGCGAAAGAGTCGAGAGGACAAAACATTTAGCAACTGGAAGGAGACTGCTGTGAACGTGGCAGGAAAAAAATAGATTGTATATCCTCAGCTTAATAGTAGGATTATTTCCTACTGTCCACAAGAAGTGACAGGGACCAGACTGACAAAGGTGGGATGAAGAGAGGGAATCTTCATGACAAACAAACAAATTAAAAATCAGGAATCAAAGCTTCATACATCTCATGAAAACAGAACAGATTCAACAGTGTGTGCACTGCTTGGGTGTATGTTCAGAGTAAGTTTAAAGCAATATAGTCCAGACAGAAGAAAAACCCACAGTTTAAGGATATTAAAATACTGTATAATGCCACAAAGCAATGTATTTGGTAAAAATCAAAACAAATAAATAAGGTACCATTCCAAATTTAACCCCACATTTTTGAAATGCAGAAAATAGGGATTTAAAACATCAAGATAAATATCAGATCCTATTTGGTTAAGTATAACTACTAGTTAAACAGAAAATAAGAAAATTTCATTCAGGATATACATCAGACTGAGTGACCTAATGAAAGGGAGAGAACTAATTACATTAAATCTAAGGCAACAGCAGGAAAAAAAAATAAATCAGTGAAACATTTGGGAATATCTCACCAATTCAAGACTGTAAATAATTTGAAACATACCTCTCCAAACACACCAGAAAGGAGGAGGAGAGAAGGTAATCTAATATAGAACATCCCTACTCTAATTAGCAGACATTCGAACAATTGAATTTTCTAGGAAGGAAGAAGCAAAATAACCTAGCCCAAAACCCACACTCCTTTAAGATTTTAATTATTACTTTCTCTGAGTTTCCTGCATTCTGTAACAGTTAAAGAACTGAGTAATAATTACTTTGTGGAATCCTTAACTACCTTGAAGCAAAAAAAGGATTCCATCTGTTTTAACATACTGTATTTAAAAAAACCCACAAACCTTTCAGTTCTGAAATCCAGGTAATTCAGTGTAATCAGAAGCATACAGCTCTTTCCCTTCTGGTTCAGCCTGTTTGTTCTACCTGCCACTCTGAGACGCAATACAGCTTAGAGCACTGTAGTTCTTATCACAAAAGACTTGATCCTTAAAACACTAGTAAGACATTGGCATTTACTGCTAGATAGCGCACAATGTTTGATGTTACACTGGGCAACAGAGCATGATGAACAGCAATATGGGCAAAGTAAAATCTGGCAACAAGCATGGCTACAAAACCCATTTGAGAATGCAAATCGAACAGCTGCATACGGCAAGTGCGTGTGTGTGTGTGTATGCACAATCACTTTAGGCTTATGGCTGAAGGATACTCCGTGCAGTAGTCACTAGGTATTATATTTTCATACATATAGCCTGCAGATTATTTTAAGTGACAAAAAAAAATGCTTCCCCAGAACAGTTCTTAATAAGCATCAGAGCAGGTTACACAAAAGTTTAACTAAAAGTTGTACTTCTCCAATGGTTCCCAGTTCAAATTTTCGAATATCTCCTCTGCCTCTGCCTTGATTTTTGCACAAGTTACCTAATGATATGGATTATGCATGCAAAACCAGAATAATAATTATACATCAATAACTAATTCAACTATTTTTTTTAATTAGCCTTTTTTTGGTAATAGGTGTATCAAACACAATCAAGACTTTAGTATAGTCAAGCAAATTCAAGTTTCCCTACTTTCATAACTTCACAGCTGACTCCTGTTATGTTATTGTAAATTACATATTTCACATTTAGTCTGATTGGAATTGGTAATCAAAAATATTTATAAATATTCTACTACTAATACTGCTTGGTAGCTGATCTAAGTCAGCAGATGATGTCTGGAAAGATGCAGTGCTATAAATTTTAAATACTTCAAAATACTTTAAATAGATTTTTGTATTTTGAGCATAACTAGGAGATGCATTTCTCACTTTTTTTTTTTAATAAACTCACACTGTATGCATTAAAGGAAATTTAGTGTAATGAAGGAGTTCAGGTTATACAGTGAAGAGGCAGCGTGGACTGAGCAGGTAGAGTTCCTAAGTAAGGTCAGCATCAAGATTTAATGTACACAATTATTTTTGTGACTTTGTCCAAAGACTTAGTTCAGACTCAATTAATTGTACATTCTCCACATTTCAAGCTGTGGCAATGCAGTAACATTGAGATTGATCATATTGGGACATTCTTTGAATCCCTTCCACTCATAAAATACGTTACTGAAGCTTTTATTTCTAGTATATCAATAGCTGGTGACTTTCTCGCCTTTCTTTAAAGAAGTATTGCTGCCATAATGCATATAAAACTATAGAGCTGCACCCAAGACCAGTAACTGTTTTTTAATAATCCCTGGTGTTGATTTCAAAACACTGGAAATCAATTTTACAGACTAGTTACACACATTGTTGGGATCCCAAACTTCATTAAAAGTGATAGAGCAAGCATCTGTGCTAGACTAACACCAGGGCTTTCAAAAGGTGAGCAACACTGGATACCATCTGACCAGTAATTTATCCTCCCTATTTTGATACTACAGTTTTGAACTGTGAAGAACAGGACGTGGTCTCTGCAGTGATCCTGACCAGAACACAGCGGTACACTGAGGAGTTAGCAATCTACCTAAGACTTAACCTGAGCAGTCACAGGCTTGTGCCGTGCTGCCTATACAGCCCGGCCTCCAGGCCTGCGATGTGCTGCGCGTATCCCTTGGCCGCAGGATAAACTTAGGATAAACTTAGCGCTAATTGTAAGGAGGAAGCCTGTGGGCAGCTCCCACTTGCTACCGTCGATTATGCCACCTGCCTGGCCTTCCCTTTATCTAACAAGTGCAGCAACAAGTTCTCATGTTAACATCCTTTCTGTTTGACAGCAGGAATGATAGATACAGTTGTTTTCTTGTTAGAAAGTGCTATAACAGCTTGAATGACCAAAATGGGGTAACACTTTCCATGGACAGGTCTGCACGGTGTGCTGTACGTGGGTCAGAGGCCCATTTTGATGCTGCAGAGATCAGGGTTCCCAGCATCTAGAGAGATGTAAGATTTTACTATTCTCTTTCTCTTTTTAGTGTCAGCTCTGATAAGTACCATTTTAAATTACACTTTATGAAGTTCAGGTGCCTTTCCTACTGGAATCATAATGGATCAGCATCTCCTCGATCTCCCGGTGCAAAACAGTCTCAAAATACATATTTCTTTCAGCAAAAATAGGCCTGTTCTGCACTCCTCATGGCCACTGAATTGCACTTGACCTTTGTAAGACCAAATAAATATTCTTTACTTGGATGGTGTACAAGTATCAAGAGAATACTTTAAATGCATTCAAATCATCAGGAAATTCTCAATATCTGCCATTTGCCACTTTTCACTAACAACACAGTTTTGCATATGCAGCTGTACAGATACAAGTTTCTCATCACTATTTCTAACATTTATACTAGCATCCAGTTCTTAATATTACATTAGCCTTCCGAAGTTTCAATGAAAATTTGGAGGAATAGAGTGAAAATTAAACAACCAGTTAAAACCTGAGGACTAGAGTGAGAAATTACATTATTATTACTTGCCCTGAATAAGCAAATATGCTCACATAATATGGAATTAAGTTATTACTTTTTTAATTAAAGTAGATACACTGCTGCAGACAGACAGACCTCAGAACACTTTAAAGAAAGTGAGGCAGGCACTTTACAGGAGAACAGCAATGGGATTTTATGTTAATTTACCACAGTGTGAAATATTATACTATCCAGGAAGCAGCCATACTTAACTCATCCATAAACCGAGCAGCCAAACGGACTAGATTACAACTATGAGATGAAGTGGACCATGGTCTATGGCAAATTATGTGTAGATACATTACCTGTACCAGTGTGGATTCACACTTAAGATGCTCCACATCCTGGGCATTCCCAGGTTGCACAGGAAATTGCTTTATGCAGTCATTCATAAAACACACTATGTTAGAGGTAACTTTAACCAAACATTTGATTCCTTCTATGAAAGTGGGTGTAGCCACTGGAAAGATAATAACATTTTCCCTACCTAGGACAGTAGAAATGCTTCACAACGGCATATATAGCGTTTTGGATGAAGAAATGTCTTATCATCCTTAGTGGCTAGGTGGCAAGAGGAAGGAATGAGGAGACACCACATTGTGCATCAGTGATAACACAGACAAAGCCTGCCGCCACTGATGTTCACACACTAAGGTACAGGGGGCTACTGAAGAACCAAGTTCCCAGAAGAGCATGCATCTTCTTTGTTCCAACTCGTTTCCCCCCACATTGTTCTGAACACGCCAAGCAGTTCCTCTGTGAATATATACAATTTTCCACAGAGATAAATAGGCAATTGAAATCTAAAGGCCCATGACCATACGCTTTTTATACACAAAATGCTGTAATCTTGTAATCAATATACTATTTAACACAAAGCCAGTGCAGCCCCTGGGGAGGGGGACTGTGCTGTGAATATTTCATTCTGGTGATAAGGTTTGCTGATGTCTTTCTGCTTCATGGAAACAAACAGGACCTTAACGTTACTGCTCAGCAATGCTATCTGATGGTCACAGTGTCTTGGATTCATCAAAAACATCTACAGAAAAGAGCAGGTAAGGCAGCTCTTGAAAACAGAGCAGAAGCATACTTGTTGGTTCAGACATCCACATCCTAGGGCTCAGAGGGAATTCACTGCCTCACTTCGCCACAGCACTGACAAGGATTTTTGAAAACTCGTAGCCAGCTGGGAGAGACTGAGAAATTAGAAAAAAGAAAACACAGCATTGTTTGGCAGAACTAGAAAGACAGGTGTGCTCTTAATAATTTCTGTTATGAAAGTGTTGTTACATAGACATAACATTTCTGGACTTCCAGGCTTTAAAAGAACTCAGAGAAGAAGCAGGACAGCACCTACTGAATACTGTTGGTTTACAGAGACTCTTTCAAATCTATTTAAATTACTAATCCATTCTTTTCATCTGATAATGTTCTATTAGGTGAATGTAACTTTTCTTTTTCTTTTTTTTTTAAGTGAAACATCAAAAACTACTATGTCTTTTACACTTAATCAGAAAATAAGAACTTAAAAGCCAGCTAGATAAAACTAGAAACAGTAAAAATAACTTGAAATCCTTACACAATTTCTAGATGTGTATTTAAGGAAGCTGCTGCCTTGTCCTTCCTACTGATGACCACTGGTGGAGACAGGACAGCAAATTACACAGACAATTAAACATACAAATAGTCTCCTGTGGAACAGGAGTGTTGTTATTTTGGTTTTAGTTAGCATTTTCATTCGTAATTAGAAAACAGTATGAAAAACGTACTCATATTTAGAACTGGCAGCAATTTAAGATAAATGGCAAAAATGTATGAGATTACAAAATTTTCAGAAACTAGGTAAATTAAAAACACTCGCAAACTTAGTATGTGGCAAATATAATCTGAAGCACAGAGGGAAGAATTGAACAAGCAACACAAAAAGTAAACTATCAAAGAAGACCATTTCCTTGTGAGCTCTTCCAAGTCCTATTAGCAAATTTCAAGTACTTTCTTGGTTTTACCTTACCCTCTACTGAAGGCTGCTACCTTCCAGCAGAAGAGGCAAAACCAGGTGATGTGGCCATTCTTCAGTTTCCAGTTCAGAGCTAGGCACATTGTAATGTAAACCACCATTGATTTCAGTTCACTTTAACACCCTGGACTGTGCAGTGTGGTGGTGGAGGGCTCCAAGTCATAATCCCTGTCAGATTTAGCTGCCGCAGCTAAATCCATAGAGGTTGTGAATACGAGACCTTAGAAATCATTTCAAAGTGAAATACGATCCAAATAGGCAAGTACAATTTGAGACTAGACTGAATCAGAAGGTAAATTATCAACTAGCTCTTCTCCTAAGATGGACAGAGACAGTTTAATTGAATGGACACCACGATGAACCAGGAGCTCAGACACACAGTGTTACAAAACCATGGCCTGAGTGGCACGGCTGGAATGAAGCCGTGGCAGTTGGCAGCAATATGAGCACCTTCCATGTTTTGCCACATCTTTGATTTTTTTTTTTTTTTCCCCAGAGGATTAGGCAGAAGCCTCTAACAGATGTCCCATAGGTAAAGTTCTGCTAGACAATAAAAGTTGATGATTTATCAGACTTTTCCATCAGCAAGCCTTATTGTCATTACTACCCCAAATGGTAACAGCAGTCAGCCTCTGCGGCCTCTTGGCATCCAGAAATGCTTCTCTGGCATCATATGACTAACCAGAAACAGACTAAAATTCACCCCCATGCTTAGACTACTTCTGTGATCTAAGATACCAAATCAAGACTAAAACAATATGATTCCATCAAAAGGAGATAACAGGCAATCATAACCTCATTTTGTTTGCATTTACTTTTGCAACATTTTACAGTTTAAACTTCAGCAGGCAAGCACTGCTGTCATATACACAGAATACTTGTAAGAAATAAATATGTCCAATTACTTTCTGCATGCCATTATAAAGCATATAAGTTTTGAAAATGCAAGCTGCAGCTCACATATACATAGAGGAAACCCAGGGACCCGCCCAATTCATAGCCCTGAGGAACTTGGCAGTTCACAGGGGCAATATCAGAAGACGAGATATTTACAGTGACAAACTGGCACCACTGAGGCAAATAATAATGAAGCAATGTCAGAACAGTGCCCACAGGGCTCAGGATCTTCTACAGGTATTTTAAGAGAAGCCTATGATCTCTGGTATCAAAAGCCACAGGAAGATCAGTAAGAATTAAAATTGACAATGGGCCAGAATCCACCTACTGTAAAACAGAAGGTCACTACAAATCCTCATTAAAGCCGCCGTACTGTTTTGGCCTGACTGAAATTTTTCAAACAGTTTATTATTACCATGAAGGTAAGGGCTGCAGTTGCCCTGCCACAACCTTTTTCCAGGACCTTTGCTAGAAAGATAGATTTGAAACAAGGTGGAAATCTGAGAAATTGCCTGCAGACAGCAAAAGGCTGCTTAATCAACTGCTCCAATCTCCAGCAAAGAAGAAACTCTTACAGATGCCAAAGAGGTGTTAATGATAGATATTATAAAAGAGAACTGCTACAGTATATCTTCCAAGGACTGCTACAAAAAGCCTTGCTGGCAAAAGATCAAGAAAACAGCTTGCAAGTGCAAGACCATATCTATAATAAAAGTACAATGTGACAGGTTTAAAATCCATAAACTATGTAGCAGTACATAGTTCAGAATCCCAGTGACCCAGTTGGAACTGAAGTTGTTGAAAGCCTTGGTATTTAACCACCCCAGGGAAAGAAAAGACCCCAAAGCCTTCTCTTATCTTCTCACATCTCCTCTCCACTAGACCTTATGCCAATCCACAGCAGCCCAGATTGCTTCATGTAATCTGTTGGTTTCCACCAGCACGCTTCAAAAACTTCAGCTGATGTTAATTGTGAAGAACACTCAACATAACAGAACACTAACGTCAAACAACACAAAATAAAATCACCAAGCCCACCACACGCTTGAAACAATGGGACATGCTAAGCAGCTGGGTGTGTGAAGATGGCAGTGATGATCCCACATGAGCCTCTCCGGACTTTGAAGCAATGTTTTAGCAGGCAACATGGCCATCCATTCACAAAAATACAGTGAGTTCCTCCCAACTTGGTTCTTCTTGCCTCTTCACTTACCGTGCTTTGGTTCCTTTCGCTCACCACATTCATTGTGGTTCTCCTTGTCCGCCACACAGCTAGAAAAACTTTCTGTTTAACCTTGTTTATAGTCTAATTTAAGGGAAAAAGTTCACAGAAGTTAAACTCTATTAACATAGAGTTTACATCTCCCTTGTAATATCCTGTATCAACCAGACATTCACACAAAAACACTTCAAGGCAAGCAGTTAGAAAAACATATTGTATCCAGAGCTTTGTTTGGCTTAATTTTTAAACTTAAAGCTTGCCCTGATTTAGCTAGGGCTAAACCACAGCACAGTTTAAAACAGATCAGTAGAGATAAAAGAAAACAAAACCCAGAATTAAGCCTCTTCCTTAAGTCTGAAGAAAACTAGTATCTCAATAAAGTAGCCATCTTTCTAGTCAGAAACCTGAAAGAAAATCTGGAAATGTTATGAGATGGTTGCTCCTTCAGTTCCAGTAGAGTGTCACTGTACCCCCAAACCCCAGCCAAACATACAAACAAACAAACAAACAAATCTCCTAACAATTCACACGCACACACCATCCCCCCCCCCC
>Ga0065711_1000589_pt1 | contig 60948 bp, 36 predicted proteins | sample Hoacrofraction12_FD_59098 | JGI IMG/M metagenome (GOLD analysis project Ga0065711, IMG submission 59098) | Hoatzin crop microbial communities from Cojedes, Venezuela - Epithelial fraction 12 v2 (version 2) | ecosystem: Host-associated > Birds > Digestive system > Esophagus > Crop | place...
GGGCCAGACTCTTTCCAGTGGTGCCCAGCAACAGGACAAGGGGCAACGGGCACAAACTGAAGCAGAGGAAGTTCCACCTGAACATGAGGAAGAACTTCTTCACTCTGAGGGTGACGGAGCCTTGCCCAGGCTGCCCAGAGGGGCTGTGGAGTCTCTTTCTCTGGAGATATTCAAGCCCTGCCTGGACGCGGTCCCATGCAGCCTGCTCTGGGTGACCCTGCTTCAGCAGGGGTTGGACTGGGTGACCCACAGAGGTCCCTTCCAACCCCGAACATTCTATGATTCTGTGATTCATGTATGTCGGCTTAGTTTTTACTGGGTCACCTGCAAAATTGATGTGACTTCATAGGAAACGTGGCGTTGCCTTCTCTTTGCTGTTTATTGCTGCTGAGAGCTCTTGCCTCTTTACTGCGCAGCAGATCCTCCCTGAACATCAGAGATATTTAGACTAAGGCTCTACAAGACTAGTATTTAAGTAAGGTTAATTATGTAAAGAGTGCCGTTAAGTATGATTTTGGAAACTGCTAATCTACAGCCAAATTTGGTGTTAACAGTTGTTGTTATTATTCTCAACCCCCAAATCTTTTAATGTCCGTTGTTGCCTTATGAATGAATTACTTAAACAATGAGATGATTGAGTGTCGGGAGTATACGCAGGAATCTCTGAAAACAATTGTACGCAAAGTATTGTCAATGTGCAAGCTACACTAACTAGAAATAAAGAATATTTTCTTAATGTGTCCCTTCTTTGCTGTGTTCTGGTGGTATTTTGATCAACAATGCTTTTAGCTAAGAAAGGCACATGAATTTAGCGTGCCAGGGCCAACATGGAAAATTTCGAAGACCAAGGACAACCTGAAGTTTTTGGTTAGTGACGAAACTGTTAAGAGATACCTTGTGGAAAGACTGCAGACCTTGGAGGATTCTGATGTTTTTACTATGCTAAATGTAGTTGGCTACAGTTGGCTCCATGCCTTGAAGGCAGGAATTACAGTTGAATGAGTGAGGTTAGCAAAAATATTTAATAGCAGCTTTTGGCTTATCACACAGGCTCCTTTTACATTTTGGCGCCGTTGTGACATTATGAAGCTCCACTGTATGGTAAATGCAGGATTTCCTGACATTAGTGACTGATTAAAGGATTACAGGACATTGACAGCGCTTCAGTTTTCTAAGAAGGTCACTGAATATTTGCTGCAGAAGAGCTGCCCACAGCCTTCCTCAGAATTCTGGCTAATCCCCATATTGACCCAGCAGTATGGAAGCAAGTTACCTTATCCAGGTGCTAATGCTCTAGGAAGGTGCTCACTTAATAGTGCTCTCAGTCATTTTGCCACCCCATTTAACTAAAGAACAGATAATCTTCCTAAGTTTTTCTATTTATGCATATTTGTATTCAGTGAAGTAGTTTACAGCTCTCATGAGTAATCAGACCTTCCAAAGGCAAGTCAGAAAGGACAAGAAGGAACACGGCTTTTATTCAAGGGCGTGTCAAAGCCTCTGGTGTGAACCTGGAAGAGGAGGGAGCTATGGCAGGGTGTGTTTGGGCACAGGGAGCCAACCAGCTGTAGAAGCACGGGGAGTGGCTTGGAGTGGGACTGTATAACGGGCAGTCTGAGATGGTTCACCCTCTGCCTGGACACAGTGCTGCAAAGCTCAGACTAGAGAATCTCAGTGCTGACTACACATCTACCAGTACAGATGGCTCCGCAGACTGGCTCCACTGAAAAGGAGACGCGTCCTGTTTCAGCTTTTCCACAGCTTTTCACTTGGGAAGAGATCAGAATCCGCAATGGCCGTGGCCAAGGTCAGGAGCGATGGCTGGTGATTGACAGAAAGGTTTACGATGTCAGCAAGTTTTCCAAACAACACCCTGGAGGCAGCCGAGTTATTAGCCACTATGCTGGGCAAGATGCTACGGTAAGATCTAGGAGGACAGTGGAGCTCCAGTGGAGAGTGTTTGTGGTAGCTGGCGCTGTGCATGATCAGATGATGCAGTGAACATGTCTAAAAATGCCCTTCTGGTTACCGTCATGGTCAGACTTACCTGCTATGCAAATTGTAAAGCTCTGTTTAAGTTCATTACGCCCTGCTGTAAGCAAAGCAATGTCCATGCAGGTTGTCTTGCCACTAGGCATGGTCAGATGCCTGCAAAGTGTTTCTGTTGTGGCAGTGAGAAAGGGAAGAAGGTAGGAAGCAGTATGCTCAGTGCCTTTTTTTACTTTAAAGGCTGCTCGTTCAGTGTCACGTGGATGTGATCAGTGATATGCAACTGATAATCAAAGGTAGAGCAGAGGCAGAAAAATAGATAAGTTATATAAGGAGAAGGTAATATCCAAACATAAAGTAATTTTGCGGGCAGTGAAGCAAGAGAAGAGGGTACTCAAGGAAGTGACACTTTTGTACAGGCAAGTGGAGGAGAAGAGAGTCTTGAGCAAAAAGGCTATTTCGAAGGAGGGGGGGAACGAAATAAAATACATGAAAAATGACAGAGAAAGCAGCAGAATGACATTTGGCTTCAGAAGATGAGGAAAAATTCTACAAATAATCACTATTTGAAAATAGATTTTCCAGAGATTCTTGCAAAATTCTTTGAGTTAGAGGATTTCTCTAAAACAACTTGTTGCTCGTTGACAGAGATAATAAATTCTAAGCAGATCTGACGGACTATTTGCTGAAAGTAGGTACTGAATTTCTGAATAGTCAGAAATATGCGCACTAGAAACGTGACCAGGATTAGGGCATAAACTTGTGATGTGGGAGACCCAGATTTCATTCTTGTCATGACAAGACTTTTTGACTTCAAGGAGGTTGCCTAACCTGTCTAACTCCTTGGGTTTCGGTTTGTGAAATGGGATGGAGCTTCCCAACTCATAGCCCCATACGGATCCGATCAGTTATTTTGCATGTTTCATTCCTTTCACTGAACTGGAAGCTGAGGCAGAAAAATACTTTGTGGTCTCAAATGAAGAAGAAGAAGGTTTCTGTGTCTTGCTGATTTTCTTCTCCAGCTCAGCAGATGCAACCCTGATTTCAGGAGAGGGAGGTGTATCCATGATGCAGCACCTGCACAACGTGGTGTGAGATTGCAAACAGTGCTGTGCCAAGAGCTAGCTGAAGAAGCGACATCAGTCCTGCCCACCAACCATGGCCAGCTCACTCACCAACCTGTTACCTTCCCAGTAAACCCCCTGCGTGTGCTAATTCACTGCAGTCTTCTCTAAAGAGGATTAAAGCATGCTAAAAGTCTTTTTCTTTTTTAATTAAAACTGTGGTTTTGCTTAAAGATGAAGGTGCCAATTTTAAGCCAGCACAGCCCTTTTTGCTGATGTTTTGTGCCACGCTGTAAAGAGCTTATTGCAGCAACAGAGACAAAGGCTGAGGCTGCTGTTCCTGAGAACATCAGAGCAGCCCTGCCAAGCCAGCCTAGCTTCAGTCCCTGTAGCCTGGTGTCATCTCCTGCAGTTTCTGTTAACTGGGCTTTTACAAAAGGAGTCGGGGAATGCAGAATGCGTGGAATGATTTGTCCCCAAGCTATATGCTCCCAGCTTCTGCAGCCACCAGTGGAAGAACTTGCATTTAGATTGTTCTGCTTTCCGGGCACCCAGGGAGTTTAACCGCAGTAAATTTGTCTGCTATGAATGAGTTTAAAGAATGGCCTTTGATCTTACTTCCATTTATTATTACAATAATATTACCATCTTGTTTTCTTCATTATTACTTTTGTGCATTTTAAACCTACTTCCTGATAGTTTTATTGTTGTGTTACGAAAACAGTGAACAAATTTTCCATCATTTTCTCAATGCTACTCATGAGTTTTTAAAACTGTTTAACTTATTACCTCTTTTCCAAGGCAGTCTTCTAGTATGAAAGCTATTCCAGAACTCTATTCATCTTTTTCTGTTAGATCTATGGTTGTTGTTGTTGATGGTTGTTGGACTACAACATTCTGAAGACAGAAGAACCAGAACTACATGCAGTAGTCAAGATTGTGGGTATACTGTGGATTTATGTTGCATTATAACAACATTCTGGTGCATGACTTTGCCTAAAGCCAGGGTCCAGGATTTTTTTCCAAGTACTCTTGACTACTCTAGAGCTTGTAGTTACATATATATGGTGAGAATTATCTTCCTCTAGAGGTCATAATTATATATATACTGTGAGAATCTTCTTCCTCTGTGTGGATTACTTTGTAAATTCAGACAATATGTATTGCAGAACATTACATTGATGGCAAATGTTGGAGGTTAGGTGCGTTGCATACGATAGTGATTAAAGTTAATCTCGCATAAGATGATAATCACGGTTTAAGAGCAGGGAGGATAAAGGACAGGTTGTAGAACAGAATGGCTTGTGTTTCTGTGATAAGAATCTGTGATACTGATATTATGGATAGGCAATTCTGCTTAAAAGGATTCTGGCTCCTGTTTCTAAGCTGCAGTGTAGATAATTAGAGCTTGACCCAGTTTTAGAGTTCCTGGCAAGAGGGAGCTACATAAAAATGTATAAAAACCTCTAGGATGAGGGGCACGGAATCATAATGGAAAGATTTCTCCAGTCCTGTGGGTCTGGACAGAGTTACTGATTTGTCGCTGCGACAAAGGGCCACTAGATATCTGTAGAAAGTTCATCTGTTCAAAAAGTCACCTTGCTCTGACTTCTTCTAGACTAAAGTACTGAGAGACAGACTGTCTCTGAACAGAGACTCCAGAGGAATGTCAGACTGCACAAGCGAAGTCCTCTGCCAGGGATTTCATCCTCTCCAGAAGCATGTATGGTTTTTTTGTGTGTCGTGGTCACCCACAATAATTTTCAGAGGCCAAATCAGCAAGTACCTCACTGCTCTGTCGCTGAGGATTTTGTTATATCTGCTGTTTCTGGGAGATAAAAGAGTATGGTCAGCCTCTTTGCCTTTCTTCTGGAAAATTCACCGAGGACATAAGCTACAGAAGAGTTTTGCTGTATCTGGAGTTTCCTCCTTTCTTCCATAGTTTATATTTGATTTTTTAAACTGATGTTTCAAGTGGTTCTTGGACAGACCTGTTTGTGTCACTAGGTTACCCAGCTCCCCAAAAGTCCACCAGTCTGAAAACTCACAGGGAACTGTAAGAGATAACCAGTCAGTCCTGCTGTGTATGGAGCTTCCGCACAGATTTTCTTTGAGACTACTGTAATACAGACAGGATTTTAAAAACATCTTTTTTTCTCCTAAGCATGGCAAAGAGACACCCCGTTCATTGGCGTGTTTTCATTCTCCTGGGTCCAATCCATAGGGCAGGGCTGCTGGCTGGAGCCTTCTAGGGAAGGACTGTGCTGAAACAAGCAGATGAAAGGGCATGTTTCCCTCTGCAAGGCATTTTTCATCAAACACTTTCATGTTTATTAGCAGCCTCACCCAGGTACTTTTATGAAGTCTGGTTTCTTGAAACTCCTCCAGCTTCCTTGGGCCAAGCGCCAGCTGACGGCAAAGAACAACAGGAGCAACCGAAGGGACAAATTTCCCAAAGTCTCTGGACAAAGACAACTGGATTATGTAGCATATCAAAAAGCAGAGGCTCAGCATCTGGTGTTTAGTCATGTACCCTTTCTTACTCCATTCCTTTGTGTGTTTCTCAGGATGCCTTTGCAGCATTTCACAAGGATAAGTCTCTGGTGAAAAAATACTTGAAATCACTGCTGATTGGGGAGCTGGCACCAGATCAGCCCAGCTTTGAGTCTAATAAAAAAGTGAGTGTCCTAGAATCCAGCTGTGGGAATGGCTTGGGGTTCAGTATGGGAGGAGAAGGAAAATAAGAGAGCAAGCAGAAATAATTTCTGCAGCAGCATGCCTGACACCGTGCCATAGGCTGGGTGGTGGGGAGGTAGCTGGCAGTCGTCGTACATGGAAACACGCACTGTCCCGTAATTGCTAAATCCACACCTGGGTGTGAGGAATGAGCCCCAGAGCCCCAGATTCTGCTCAGATCTTCCCACTGTGATGTCTCAGTTAACAGAGCCTGCCACGAACTCATTTCCCAGTGTCAAAGCAAAACCAGGATCTGTTGATCTCATGCCCATTTTTGCACAGAGACCCCTCTGACAGAGTATCTCCTCCGACTTCCATGGCTACGTTGGGATTTCTGGCTCTGCTATGTTACATTTTCAAAGCAGACAGTGCATTAACACTCACTTTACCCACAGAAATCACTTTTAGAGGATTTTCGTGAGCTGCGCTGCACCATTGAGAAGATGGGACTTCTGAGGCCAAATTACACCTTTTTCTTCCTGATTTTCCTTCACCTCCTGGTACTGGATGCTGCATCCTGGCTCGTGGTCTGGTACTTCGGGATATCCTTGGTGCCTTTTGTGGCTGGCATGGCGTTCTTCACCGTTGCTCAGGTAAACTGCTGACAGCTGTTCAACACTGCAGACGTGTTTGGTTCATCCAGATGGAGAGGATTAATGAATTGTTCATATCCCAGCCATTGCTTTTCTGCCTCTTCTTAGGTCCTTTTATCTGGCTGAAGACAACAAGCACGTTATACATCACAATATTTGTTGCCTCCAGCAAATCTTGTTTTGCTGACAAACTGCCCGCTAAGGTTGGTGGGGTGTTGTGGGGCTAGCAGTTTCACAAGATGGGATGAGCTGATCTGATCACTTACCCCAGCAAAAGAGGGAATATTTCATTCTCAGCTCCAGTTTTGCCTCCTTGTTCCTTCTGTTTACTGTCTGATGGCTCTGGTGTTTGCTGGGTCCTTTATGAGCCAATTACACTCACTAGCCCTGAACAGTTTTCTGCTGGATTAGTAAACTGAATCATAGAAGGGCACAAGACGTGTCAAGGTTGGTGTAGAGAAGGAGGGAATAGGACTTTGTGGCCCTTAGATGGGAGAAATTGAAGGGTGAGAAGAGGAAGAAAGCAAGATTTTCTTAGCAGTGCAGAAACCTTAGGTTTGCTCAGACATCCATGGAACAAGTGCAAAGTAACTAATTTTTTTAAATAATCTGTTCTATTTGCCTAATATCTACTAAGGCAGATCTTCCTCAAAGAGCGTTCGTGTGTTTCCATGGGACTATGAAATGCAATAAAGCTATGGTAGATTTAGATTAGATATAAAAAAGAAATTCTTTACTCTGGGGGTTGTGAAGCACAGATTGCCCAGAGATGTTGTGGCTGCCCCCTCCCTGGAAGTGTTCAAGGCCAGGTTGGATGGGGCTCAGCGCAACCTGGTCCAGTGGAAGATGTCCCTGCCCATGGCAGGGGGGTTGGAATGAGATGATCTGTCCCTTCCAACCCAAACCTCTATGATTCTGTGATTCTATGATTCTATGATTCTATGATTCTATGGATTTGTAAATTCTTACACTTTCTGTCTGGTTACTTGGAAATGATATATATGTGACAAGAGCAAGCGACTTCCATGCTGTAATAGTCAAATTAATTGTGATGATGCTTTGCTGATTTCTCTTTAGCTGCTACAATAAAATCAGTACCTGGCATTGAGCAGCTTTAGTGGACAGTAGGCTGCAAGGAAGCTCCCAGCATGGAGCATGTAGGACAGCAGGTAGTGTGTCTTCCCCAAACCAGAAGGAAGATGCACTCGCACCATGAAGTTACAGAGACTCCCGAGGCAAATTAATGCAGCATCACTGTGATTCTGTTTCCTCAGTGATCCTTTTGTCTTCCAGATCCAGATGGCCTGGTTCCAACATGATCTGGGGCACTGCTCTGTCTTCAGGAAGCCTAAATGGAATCGACTTATGCATCTTGTTGTGATAAATGTTCTGAAGGTAATTGCCTCATGGTGGGAATATTCTCTGGTGCTGATCTGGCTTAAGCAATGAATGGGAGTGTCCCTACATTTGGGCAATATTGCCTGTGAGGGAAGTATAGTGCAGCCGTCAATAATAGGTGGATAAATAGTGATGTAATCGTTGATGTTGTTTGAGTTTGAATCCCTGGCCTTTAATTTTTCCTGCAGGGGTTATCAGCCAGCTGGTGGAATCACCTGCACAACCAGCATCACGCCAAACCCAACTGCTTCCGCAAAGACCCTGACCTCAACATGCACCCTCTCCTGTTCAGCTTGGGAAAGACACTCTCCGTGGAGGTGAGCATGGGGATGGCTGGAGAAGCAAAGAGTTTAAAGACAGAAAGCTGGAGAGTGAGGTATAATAATTAGCCAGATTGTGCCTTTCTGCATAAACTCATGAGAATTTCCACAGTGTTCCAAGGTCTGAGAGTCTCGTATACTGACTGGTTATTATGCTGCTTAGGTACCACAGTCTTAAAATCAGTGCTGAAGTTCTCTGTGTTGCTGAAAGAGTAGGGTAAGCACCTTGAAGGCAGTCCAAAGAATGAGTAAGTCCACTTGCATTAGTGTTAGATATTGTTAGTGATCCTGTAGATAGTGAGTCAGATGCTCCCTCTGGGTCCTTCTGGCTGTGGGAGCTATTTGGCACCTAAATCCTTCAGAAGCAGTATAGCTGCTATACACAGAACACAAGAGCAGCAAATTATTTCTTACTCATAAATTTTACAGCTTTCATAAAAATAAAAACCACGCACAGACCCCTCCCTGCATCCGTATGATTTCTGATATCATCAGAACATGCAAGGTCTCTTTCACCTTTTCTTTCCCTGGTAATGCTGTTTATTCATGCAGTGATGAAATGGCCTCTTTGGTAGATGACCAGCCTCTTAAAGTAACCTCTCGCTCTCCCTTAGCTGGTGATAAACAAAGAAATTCCAGTTTTCCAAGGCATGTGGAAAACTCTGTCTCAGAAAAGAGAGTTTGGCCAAAATACTTATGGAAAGCTGTTAGGTGCAACTGGGAAGGACTTTGTCAGGGATCTTCTGAAAGATCTCTCATGGCTATGTATTAGCATGAGCACCTAGAGTGGGCTGGCTGTGCTAGATTGGGTTTGATGGAAGTGAAAATGTAGGAAAGTAGTTCTCGTGTCTTTCCGCTTTTTAGTAGAAAAGAGGCAGGCGTACTGTGGATGAGCAAAATGGATTTCGGTGGTTTCATTTAGTCCAGTTCGTTTGTTTTGTTTCAGTTTTGATCCAGTGAAGACATCTTTGAAATGTTCAAGGGTTTTTTTGCTCATTAGTAGGGGAGCTCTGGAAATAGTTTCCTTTGTCTCCTTATTATTTGTTCTTTGAAGAATCATAAGCACAACATTTGCAGGTGATGTTAAGAATCCCTTTGTGCAAATAGTGGAAAAATACACTGTGAGAAAATAAACTTACGTGTTCTTTTTGTAAATATTTCATCTCTTTGCTGTTTCATGTACTTGAAGGCAAAATATTCGACAAAACAAAAAGGCAAATGTCTTTATAGAGTATTTACTGCTTTGATCTTGCAGTCATCTTAGAATAGCATCCAAATGCTCGCATTGGTTCTGACCACTATCTCCTCTATTACTCAAAAATTTGTGGTGTCTGCATCCTAACTCATCTGAAACAGGAATTCAGATGTAGCTTTCACAGCAAGCACATCCTGCATTCGTTACCCATCGAGTGTCTTGTCTTAGTTTTCATGTTAATAATCTGTTCCTCCCTGAGCATCTATAGCTTCAGCACTCTGGTGAATACGTGGAATTGGTTAGGCTGGACTTTCATTACAAAATTCAAATGACTTGTGAGCATTTTGGTGATTGATGAGCATTTCTGTATCCTGCCATGAGTTTTGGAACTCTCCTAAGAAAATCACTCTTTTCTGACATTGGTATAACACTGATATCTGGAGGGAGAGGCTCAGATGAAATCTGCTTCTCTCCATTGCTTTGGAACTTCAGTACCTGCTTTTCAAGAAGAGGCGTTGGATTAGAGAGATTAAGAGGTAGCTCTCGACGTGTTCATTAGCCAAGAGTAAGAAGTACCTGATGAAGGGTCTCAGGTCTCCAACCGACCCATTACAATATCTTTTCATTTTTCAGCTTGGAAAAAAGAAGAAGAAGTTCATGCCTTACAACTATCAGCATAAGTATTTCATCTGTGAGTATCCCCAAGTCTTTGCGCAGTGCTGTAGGAGCTTCACCTGAAAATCATGACTGCATCTTGACCCCAAAATAAATTTTTTAAAGATACTTCCATTGAAGTCACAGCTTCAGGAAGGTTCCTTCATATTAAAGAAGGTTCACATGAGGAGGATTTTCCCCTCACATCTCTGTTAGGATTACGTGATGTTAAGTACTAGATAGGGGTGAATCAAGGGTGAGGAAGAAAGGGATGGGAAAGAAATGTAGAAGTGGTGAGATGAAAAGAGGAAGAGATTATGTGGACACATGAAAGTTAGCATGACCAGAAGACAGCAATTTTTCTTCCACTGGAAAGAAGAAACTTTCTTCTTACAGAAGAATATTCTGTAAGATTCATGATGCAGTGAAATGACAAATGTCTCTCTGTTTTCTTTCTTTCCTTCAGTGTTGGCCCCACTAGCTCTCGTACCCTTCTTCCAGCTGTCTATATTCTACTTTACAATCAAGAGGAAGAAGTGGTTGGTAAGCGCTACTTGCATTGTCTTGAAGACTTTCAAAAAATGCCGCCACTCCGTGGATATATTAACCTTCATCTCAGGTGGCTGTGGGGCTTAAGGTAGAAAAAGCTGGTTCTAGGCTTGCTGCAGCAGGCATGCAGTCAAAGGGTCCAGGGAGAATTTCTTTACGAGAGCCTTTTTTAGCCTCTTAGCAGCTGAATAAAAGTTAACAGAGAACTGTCAGACCTAGACAGAGCGTGATTACAGGGCGAGTCTTCAGTTACTGGTAGGAAAGTGAGTGCTATGGGAATATTTCAGGGATACACTCAGCTTGAGGCAGAATGATGGTGTGGAGCTTACTCTCGATAAGTAACAGATCACAGAAAGAACATTTTTTTGTGCTGCAGTTCAAATAAAGAGGGGAGGAGGAAGTGGAGAGAGTTCATCAACAAAGGCTTATTTACGGGTTTTTTGTTGTTGTTTTATTTTGTTATTCTTACAGGACCTGTTACTGTTTGTGTCTTTCAACATCCGAGTCTGTCTCATGTATATTCCTTTAATGGGATTCAACAATTTCATGGTGTACTACTGGCTGTCCAGGTAACACACAGCATACTCAGAGTCCCTATGACTAATATTCGTAACCAATAGTGAGCTTCAACGGAAATAAGTGAAAACTAGTCATACTCGCTACAAGTTTTTCAGAACTAAATAGTCAGCCAAGAAGAAGCAGTGTGACTTTAAGGGGTAGTGGTGGCGGCTCAGGGACATCTGCAACTACAAACTGAGTGGTTCTCCAAAGAAACTCCAAAAGTTAGGATGCAAAGGGGTGGAATAGAAAATCCTGAATGACATAAAAGTGTTCTTTTACTTAAGATGAGACTCAGGAAAGTGTTTTCATGTTAAATTTGGATGGGATTAGAGGCATGAAGAGTTTCTGTGTTTATCTGCCCAGGTACATAGAGAGTACCTGGTTTATCTGGGTGTCGCAGATGAATCACATTCCCATGGACATTGATTACGATAAGAATGAAGACTGGGTATCTACTCAGGTGAGAATCTCCTTTCTTCTGGAAGAGTGGGTCTGCAGTCCTGAGTTACAGGACAAAGACAATGTTGTTGTTCTTTTAGCTTTAAGGCTGTGTTAATGAGATTTGTCCTTGCTGTTTATTAAATAGGCATGCATTCCTGTAGTAGTCCAAACATTTTAAACTTTAGTTGGAAAACGGGACGTCTAGATTAAAAAAAAAAATCCTATTTTTTCACTGAAAGGTTTTGAAATATTTTTCACAACACTTTTTCTTTCCTATTATGAAAAAGCACTGATGGTATAACAGTCCTTCTCCTTTTTAGGCCAACTAAAGAGAAACAAAGTGGGACAAGATACCGTCATTTTTTACCTTACAGGTTACAGGTTTACTATAGATAAGATAAATCTGACAAAATTTAGGTCTGATGAAAATGAATATGTAAGGACAACTTTACTCATACCTATGCTGCCTCCAACAGTACAATCCCACATAGTTCTAAGCATTTTTCTTTATATTAAGGGAAAAAGACCCAGCCTGGTATTCATCTGACCAAATCCAGGTGTCTACATCTGAACACCTGCTACATTCATTGGAGAGAAAGAGCCGTTGCTAGAGCATGATTCATCTTATTCTAAAAAATAGATGTCTAAATAACGTCTCATACGTTTGCACCTGACTGCGCTTGTACTAGTTGGAAGAGGCCAGAAAAATTTTTATTTTTTTTTTATTGGGCATCTTTTCTTTCCATCTAAGTGAAATATGTGAGGAGAACCTCTTAAAAGAATCACAGCTGGGGTCGTGCGCATGCCAGTGAAGAAGTTGTTCTTTCTGAGCAAAGAGCCAGCTAAATTAACCTATATCCCGACAACCCATTTCAATCTAGACTTTGTTTAATTCTTTGGGGCAATGATGGCTATGAGCACTGACTCTAACTTGCCTTTTGTGCTAGATGAGGGTGGGTAATGATTGCTGGGGCTCAGTTATCAGACTTGCAGAAAAGTAAAAGCTAAATAATGTATTTCTTTGGTCTTTTTTCCTCCCAGCTCCATGCAACATGCAATGTGAAACAATCTTTCTTCAATGACTGGTTCACTGGGCACTTGAACTTCCAAATAGAGCACCAGTGAGTATGATTATGGGGAGAAGAGTGGCAATAATATGGGTCACTTAAAAGTCAGAAAGGCCATATAGTCTCACATGAAATCATGTGAGGAGACCCTTTGCTCTCCTTCTGGGGGAGGGCAGGGAAATATTTGAACGGAGGGAACGGAGGGTGATGCAAGCAAATTCTTACAATAGCTATCTCTCATTCGATTCTGCAGCCTTTTCCCCACAATGCCTCGACACAACTACTGGAAAGCAGCTCCTCTGGTGAAAGCCCTTTGTGATAAGCATGGCATTGAGTATAAAAGCAAGACTTTACTGACAGCCTTTGAAGATATTTTGCAGTAAGTATCAATTAACAAGATAGTTTTGCACTGTGGATTTAAGCAACCTGGTCTAGTGGAAGGTGTCCCTGCCCATTGCAAGGGGGTTGGAACTAGATGCTCTTTAAGGTCCCTTCCAACCCAAACCTTTCTATGATTCTATGACATAGGCAACCATTTCAAATCAATTTCAATGGAGAGATCAAATCTAGAGTTTATTTAGATTTTTCTAAAGCCACTTTAGTTTAAAAAAATTTTCAAAGTTTCAATGACTTTTTTTCTCTTCCTTAAATCCTTGCAATTCATTCCCTGTAGTCAGACTTTGCTATGAGATGCCCATGCAGTTTTTAATCCATTTTTTCCATTTACATCTCTTTACATCTAAAGTACAGTTTGCTTCCCATGAAGTTGAATAGTGTCTCCCCATAAGTGACATTTTGCTTTCCGTTCTTGCAGTTCGCTGAAGGATTCTGGGGAGCACTGGCTTGAAGCATATCTGCATGGATAGAAACTGGCAACTCTCAAAGGGAAGCTCTTCACCAGACAACTGCTGCAAAGGGTCAGCACAGAACAATGTGTTTGTGTCTTCTGGTATAGAAACTCAGGAGCTGGTCAAAGCTTGTTTCAGTAAGAATGGGTGGGAAAGTGGGTTAAAGATACATTTTTTTCTTGTTTCAAACCATGAACCTCTATTTTTCCTGCTCTCAGTGTTTAGAGCCATGATAAACTGAACCTTCAAACTGGGGAGAAGTAGTTCTTGAATCAGCTTGATCAGTTTACTTCATTGGAGGCACCAGCTCATTGCTTATGGAAAAAGTTTGAAAGGAAATTCTTCTTAGAGTCATAGAATTATAGAATGGTTTGGGTTGGAAGGTGCCTTTAAAGATCATCTAGTTCCACCCTCCTCCCATGGGCAGGGACACCTTCCCCTTGACCAGGTTGCTCAAAGCCCCGTCCAGCCTGACCTCAAACGCTGCCAGGGATGAGACATCCACAACTCCTCTGAGCAACCTGTTCCAGTGTCTCACCACCCTCGTAGCACAGAATTTCTTCTGTATATCTGATCAAAATCTACCCTCTTTCAGTTTAAAACCGTTGCCCCTTGTTCTATCACTACAAGCCCTCATAAAAAGTCTGTCTCCAGCTCTCTTGTAAGCCCTCTTTCAGTATTGAAAGGCCACAATAAGGTCTCCTTCTTCGTGTTTTTGACTCAGTGGATAGGTAAAAATGGGATAGGACAAAGCAAACTGCAGGGAGTCAGGACACATTAGAACAGGAGGGATCTTTACGGGATATTCTAGAATAGATAAAATAAGTATGCACAGAACAAGATGGCCTGGGTTATGTTCCCATCACTACTGGTCATATGTACAACACTTGCTCTTACTACCTGGGTGTTATAACTAGTACTGTTCGTGGATTGTGTAGGAAGGCAGATAACTAGATGCTGAGTTTTATGCCTATAATAGCTGGTTTGAATACAGTCCAAGAGTCTATATAGCATGTATTATTTATATGCATAAGTACATGTGTATATTTTAATTGAATGGTGACCGTGCTGTCTGATTAGCTTTCTGATGCAGACCGGCGTTGAATAAGACTGAGAAGCTTAGGCACTGAGGAGTAGGTCCAGACTGCAAGAGTATTTAGGGTACTCTTGCTTTTACTGAGTTTTACATACATTTTTATCTAAATGCTTACTTCCCAGTGACTCCAAACACCTGTGGGCATCTACATTGGTTGTTAGGCAGCTAAGTACATTTGTGGCTCTGTTTCTATATCCAGAAAAAAGGAATTAAATAAAACTTAATTCTGTCACCCCATGCAGGTGTCTCTGGAGCTTGCAAACTCTTCTTGTCTTTCAGTGTCCCCAAGAACCAGCTCCTTTCCTGGAACTCTGTCTTACCAGTTTTGTACCTGGTACTTAGCTCTTTGGCCCCAAGAAGGATGTATCCTCACCATGCTTATGGTCAAGGACAGCTTCTGCTAGTGGAAAATGTAGTGACCACCTGTGTAGAGGCACAGTAGCTCTCCAAGAACTCTACTGGTGTCTGAGAGAGCCAATACAATGAAGAAGCTAGGATTGAGCCTGTAGCAGAATATTTTCACTGAGAGTGCTTTAAACTTTGTGGGAAAGGTAAACTGTAAATGAGGAGAGTCAAGCACTGATCAGCAGACAAAATAAATGGAGGATATATGAAAGAACATGGAGGTTTATGGGAAGAAGGGGAAAAAAAAAGCTGAGTGGTGATAACACAGCTATCTGGAAAAGTTGGAATATAGGAAAAAAGATAAATGATAAGAATATCAATAAAGCTCCTCATCATGATTTTGAGATTGAAAGTCAATACCTGTTTTAGAAAGAATGTATGACCTCTGCTTAATCTTGCTGATTTTGCAAAATGATGATGATTCAGTGACGACGTTTTCTAATATAATTTATAGTGAATATAGTCCATTATGAGACAGTCGAGCCATACTGGCAAAACCTATATTGTACTGTATATGCCTAACTGACCTAAAACCATGAAGTCAGTCTATAATGGCAAATAAGTAGACAATTCACCCATAAAAGCAAAGACCATGTGGAAGAAAAGTGGTTCTTCTCTTCTGCCATTCACATCCAGAACTTATGCCTGAGCTTTCAGTGGACAAACCACCCAAAGAAGGAAAACGTGAAAGATCTTAAAGTGAGATATCACCGTTAACAACATCACCCATCTGCCACCCACTGATGAGCAATCTACCTGTATTACAAGCTACAGACAATAACAGCCTTCTTCAAGGTAATAAATAATATTAAGCCCAACACATAAAGCAGAAGGAGTTTGGACTTTTTATTTTTGCCTTTGTTTTTGAAGAACACCTCCATTTATTCTTTTTATTTATATTTTTTTGTGTATATACTAATAATAACTCTGTACTGGTTATTTCCTAGTAATAGCTGACAGATGTCATTGAAAAGGATCCTGATTAAAAAAGTAGTTCTTCAAAAACTGCTTTGAATGTAATTGTAAAACCCCTTCTAACTAGTACCTAGTACAATTCTGTGTTCCCAAATCCCAGGCTGGTTGGAATGGTGAGATCCACAGTTACATATAACAGTAGTAACATTTTATAAGCATTTAAGTGATAGTACTGTCTTAAGGTGAGTGCAGGGATTTCACTGCACGCTCTATTTGGTAATACATGAAGACATTTTTAAATGGATGTCTTGGTGAAGGGAGTATAAATATTAAGGATCCCTACGTTTTTTCAAAGCTGTGCTGATTAGATCCTGAGTCCCACCGCAGTCCTCTAAAGACAAGACTGACACAAAATGGTTTTCTCCGGTGTCACTCTCGCAAATCAAACTGATCATTTGTTGCATTTAGTTAGCATTCTACTCCTTCGAAGGTAGTAATTTATTGAGTGTGTCTTTTTGCAACCTCATTTTAAATAAAAAGTTTCTGTCTCTTCAATTGGTTCAACAGGCTGCTGAACATTCATTTCTTTATCTATTTCATAAAGGTTATTAACAATTAAACTTGTTTACCTTTGTCAAACTCTAACACGGTTCACAAACTTCGAAGGGTAGGGGTAAAACCTGGTGAGAAGTTAGCAAGCCACTTCATGTTGCATTCGCACTGATACTGAGGTCTCTAATAGTCTGATCTGAATGAGTAATAATTGGAAATTGGCTCATCTGTAACACCGGTATAGAAGGATAATAAAATATAAATGTAAATGTAAATATAAATATAAATAAAAGTCATAAAATACAGTGTGTCATGCAGAGTAACGCGGCATGCTTTTTATTCGGCAGCAATCCTATGCTCAGCTTCTCATAGTAATTCAATGTTTAATTCTAATTGAAATAATGGGAATTAATCTCTTTGATATTGTCCAGCTTGTATACTCAACTGTATTTGCATGCTCAAAGTTCCCTTGCCTTAATCCAGGGATTTAATGTAACTTTAAATTCATAATTAGTCAGTGGGTCAAACAAAAAGATTTGTTTCAAGGCATGACCTTTCCAAATGGTCAAAATTTCCAAGAAACCAGAGACTTTCGAGTAAAAAGTATAATCAAAAGCCTAACCTCTATTAAAATGCAATTTTGAAGAAAAATCAAATGAAAGCCAGTCTCCTGGGTCCTCCGTTTCAGTAATCTTACAGCTAAGAGTAAACATACGAATGTGCAAACAAGGTTGAAGATCTAGGTCTCATGTCTGGAAGTCTTTCTGGCTTTAAGTTATCAGAGTGAAATGCAATATTCCAGAGGAGTCTTAAAACTGATGCGCAGAAAGAACTAAACCACTTCTTTTCCTTCGCTTTCTATTCCAAACGCCAGGTCACTTCTTCGAGCCACTGTTCCTTTCATCTCTTCTTCTTCTAAGCGACGAAGCAGGGTCACCTCTCACAAAAGCTGCTTTCTCCAGTTGGTAATGGGCACTGAGTCTGTCTCCCTCCCTCCATCATCAGACACTTTTCATACTTGGTAACGTTTAGGCTTTTTTAATAAGGAATGTAGACAATCTTTCATAGTAAAATGAGGAAGAATGTAATAAATATGTTACTTCTTACTTTCTTGTTCTTGTGTTACACAACTCTAGTATTTTCCTTTTACTTCTCAGCTTTTCACTCACTCTGCTCTTCGATAATTTTTATCATTGCCTCCTTTAACTTTTTTCCAAATGGGCTCCATCAACCTCTTTCCCACCTTCAACTCGGGAATATTTCCTGTCTCCTCACGATTAGACAGACTCCAGGCTTGCTACCCTGTCAGTTCTTGAACAGGTTTGAAGGATGCTGACTTGGTGGCTGTTTGTATGGATAATTAATGCCAATGCAGCTGCAGCAAATATAATTACACAGACCGAGAAGGATTATGAAGCTTTGGGGATAAGGATAAGCTTGGCTTAAGAAATCTTATTTCATGATGAAGGGACACATATATGACTACATTCCCTCTCCTAAATGTGTATCTTTGCTTTTGTTCTTTGCCCAGGCTTTAGATTTAGGGAGGCAGCTGGATAACATGGTTTGGGTGGAATCTGACTGAAAGAATTTAGAAATGGAAGGAACAACTCCCTTTTCGACTGTTGTCTTGCTCTGTGTGGCAGGACCTCAGCTCAGCACCTGCCCTCTCTCCTCCTGCTAAAGAATAAAATGATTCCCATAAAAGACTCATGCACTGGTTTCTTTGACCACTCATGCCTGCAAAAAATTGCTGGAGTTCTTCAGTGTTATTGCATAAACTCTTCAATAATTGATAGCGGCCAGCTTGTTTGCCACCTGACCTGAAGGAAAATACAATGTGTATAAACATATAATCCATTAAGAGACAGCCAACCAGAAATAGAGACAGTATCTACAATGATGTCTGAAGACACAGGTGACTATATTCCAACCTACCACCTAAAATGCCTTCTCTTCAGGTGTTGCCTACAGCTGGCTCAGTAGGTGTGTTCTGCTATTAGTCTAAAGCTCGATAAATGCTGAGCTGTGCTCCTGTGCGTGTACAGAACTGCCTTGGTCTGAGCAATTTTCATCTTATCACCCACCTAAGGGTGGGGCATATTCGATTTTCCTGTCTGCCGTGTTGCCTGAGGGGCCTGATCCCGTAGGCAGGCTCAGAACACGCTTGGCATACTGGCAGGACTGTGCTATGCAGCGAAGGTTTATGTTTGTCTTCTTTCTAAAATGGATCTGGAAGACGCGATTCCTTGCTTTTTCATAATACAGTGGATATTCAGTTGTTACAGCAGTATAATTACCTGGGTTCGAGTCTCTCCCTAGCATAAGTCATTCAAAGCCATGGTGTCCACCTCTCACCCATGTATGGACTGGATGGTGACACGTTCCTCTCTCCTTGGAATGGGTACCACAGTGCAACAAAGAGTTCAAGACTGGCAGAATTGGCCTCTCACTTATGGTATTCTTTCAGAATTCTGTCAGTAATAGTGTAATAGCTACAGTATAATAAATACAGTGATAACTACAACACAGGTGAAGGTTGGCAACTTGAGAAGAAACCATGAAGCAATTCCGACCAAGGAAGAGTTTGTTCCATATTTTTTGACTCAGGTTGAATCTTAATCAGCGGAGCATTTCCAGCTGGTAGCCAGCCTAATTAACTTCTGCTGCCTCCAGTTAGCCACAGAAGAATGTTTCTCAGTATACTTATCACCTCCTCCATGGTTTGGAGCTTTCCATTGTGGCAGCTTTGTATCAGAGTATGAATTACTATATCACTATGCTTCAAGTATTCTTTTTTGAGGAGCTGTGAAGATGTGCTCCTCATTTGGACCCTTGGTCCCTTAAAGGTATTTATATCTTCTCAGAAAGATGGCATGCCTGTTACAGCTGAGGATACATTAGGAAAAATGAGAATCAAGTGAAATAATCTTTAGTGATTTGACTGGCTGCTAAACTGAACCTGGCACACACCCTCTGAAAAAAACCGTCCTCCCCTGAAGGACCTCCATTCCTTCTTGGAAGTAACAACTGACATTTGAAAAAACATTTGAAAACACACGTGTATATATATATATGTGACAATACATCTTTTCAGGGTGTTTTAGGTTCACAGAGGATCTAAATCTCTCCCTGCTGACTGCCCTATCTTTACATATATTTACCACTCAAGTAATACTTACACTATCTGCATATTTTATCAGGAGGGTGGGTATGCTTAGCATAAGCAACTATGCTTATATCTGAGGTTTTGTTTTCATATGTGGAAACATTCTAGTGGAAACATATACAGTGATCCATACTATCTTTTTGTGCCAATTAATTAAGCTTATTGATTCAAGGGTGTTGACACGAGGGTGTCTACTAGAGCTGTTTTCTGATCTATGATGGGTTAGAGAGATTCAGTCTACAAGTATTAGTGAAATAAAAATACAGGCAACTTTTTAAAGCACTGTTCATTTCCTTTTGTTTTTTCTTATTGCATATAATACCCAGGAAATCTAACAAAAACATCTAGAATCTCCAGCATCAGACTTCAGCGTGAATTAATCCTAGGTTTGTTCTAGTTTTTCATGGAAGCCATCCCTGAATGGTGACTGCTGATTGTTGGGTTCTCTCACATATAGGATCATTTTTGCTGGTCTGTATCAAACTTCACAGGAGACTAGCAGCATCAACAACTGCTGTCTAAAAAACATGTGAGAAGTGTCAATTCACTCTGAGCGTGATGGAGCCCTGGCCCAGGCTGCCCAGAGGGGCTGTGGAGTCTCCTTCTCTGGAGATATTCAAGCCCCGCCTGGACGCGGTCCCGTGCAGCCTGCTCTGGGTGACCCTGCTTCGGCAGGGGGTGGGACTGGGTGACCCACAGAGGTCCCTGCCAACCCCAAACATTCTGCGATTCTGTGATTCTGTGTAATTGGGCAGAAAAGAGATGTGTGAATCCTTGTGTAAGGAAAAGCAGCAACAGAAACTCTGTTTCTTATGTCCTGTGGTATCAGAGTGTCGCTCAGATAAATTCTCTAAGTGCCCGTTTGTGACAGCAGCTTCGCTCTGCTTTGGTTTAAGTATCTAGTATAAAAAGGATATGCATTTTAGAATTACTTAATTTTCACTACACAGCTCTTGTGCCAAAGAAATGGCGTGCTGATACACACAATTTTATGTCAGCACAGTATGGAGAGCACTGAGTAACAGCAAGCTAATTATACAGATAAACCCTATATACTCTGCAAGAATCGCGGCGTACGGAAATCTATGTGACCTTCATTTTCACTCTGACTCATAATTCCACTTTAGTGACCAGACTGGTGCACGGTAGTTGCATACCATCCGGTATGTAACTGGGGCTTGCTTAAATGCATGCTTCTACCCATTTACAACCTCCGATATCAGCATCACACAGACTGCTTAAAGCTTCAATTACCAGTGTCCGTGGGGCTACCCAGAGCAAGAAATAGGCCTGAGGTGGCATAAAGAGAGACGGTGTTGGATCAGAGCAACATCCCAGCTAGCCCAGTGTCCAAAAAGTGGATGGGTGAAGAAGGATATAAAAGCAGATTCAATAGGGATTAATTACAATATCTATTCTATTATCATATATGGACTGAATATGCTGTGACTTAACCAACGTGGGAAGGAAAATAATAGCAGCTGTTGCCACTGCAACTGTTGCTGGCAGTGATTTCAAGGGTAGCTCTTCTCAGGAATTACTCATTCCACTCCCACTGACCTACTGGGACCTTTGAAAACCCACCCTCATGCTAGATGTCCCAAGTCTTAGTCTAACCTTCTTCTACTCCTCTTCAATTACAAAATAGCTTTTGACACTTTGTCCTGTTGCAATAGAAGTGGGTTTACCAGGCTGCAGCTCCTCATGAAGCTGAAAAGGGATTTGTCTTCATTTTTTCAGCAGTTGTTGAAGTGGGCACTAGAGCTATGCACACCATGAGAAAAAAATACATCCCACAATAATAATACATATGAAAAACATCATCACTGCTTTTTTCTGTGTGATTTTTCCTTCCTGTGTATTTGGAGAATGCACACTCTTGGCTATAAAATTACAATAGGAACTTACCTAAAAAATAGACAGCTATGCCACCAAAAAAAAAAGTGATTTCAAACTACGATTCCCTGTATTGTTCCTGTTCTGCCAGGGTGAGCCGAGTCAACCAATTCTGGAATGTTCTATCTTGCTTTCTATCATGCCTGCTGGGATTTCTGATGCACTGTTTCAACACACCATTATGAAGCTCCAGTTTGCTGAATCAGAAACGCTTTTATTCATAGCCATGCACATCAATGAGCAAAGCAAAGCAGGCATGTACTACCCATAAAAGTACTCATTATACTAGCTTTAAATGTCAGCAGCGGGACATGAGCTAGAAGTTTGATATTGCAGCACACAACATTTGCTCACTGTATGGGGTGGTGATGTAAGCTTCGTAACCCTACAAATGAAGTTGCAAGCTGTGGGTGTGTGAAAATGAAAGAGACATTCTCAGGGTACTTTTTAATCCTTCTCTATTAACTCACCTCTTCTTTCCACCACACTGATCGCTTCAAATAAAGAAATACCTTCAGTCAGAAGCTGTGACATGCTGACAGCCAGTGAGATCAAGCTCAGCCTTCAGTCACCACGCGACCATCCAGCCAATTCCTTATCCACCAAGCAGTCCATCCATCGAGTCCGTATCTCTGCAATTTAGAGAGAAGGATGTTGTGGGGGGCCGCGTCAAAGGCCTGATAGAATTCCAGATTGATGACATCCATAGCTCTTCCCTTGTCCACTGATGTAGTCACTCCATCATGATTTATTCAGTCCTCACTTGCCACCCTTATACATGACAAATTATCTAATATTTTTTGTTCACCACTCACAGTGAAAAGCTACTAGAGACACAACCAAGGCAAAAAACTTCAAAATGGCAGCCTACATTATAGTGAAAAAATTAAATTTATACATGTAGCTTCTTTTACAGCTTTCTTAACACAAGGCTGGTTTGATGGTTTTGCAACAGCATGGGTTGTTCTCACTATTTGCCTGCTGGCAGGTTTAAACCTGCAGAATTCACATCCATTCTGGTGAATTAATTGCGTCTGACATTTATTTTAGATTTAACATAAAATGAAATATTAAAAGCTTCCAATTGACATTGAATTTATGCCCCTGCTTTTTAATCCTTTAAAGTACATGGAAAGCCTCCATTTTTATTTAGCGGTCTCTAACATACGAAGGGTGAAAGGGGAGTGATGGGTATGTGGACCAAAAGAGGGCAAGTCCAGTGTTCAGCCTCACAGATGCTGCATGAAGTTCGCATTTTACAGCAATATCTATAGATTGTAAACCTAATCCATGTATGTGAATTTTATTTACTGTGCAGGAAGACTTGTAAGCAGGGTTGTATGCAAGTTAGTAGTCCACGGAAATTATTTACTGTCCAATGCACACAGTAAATGGCTGGGATCAGCATGGTGTTGGAAAAGGGATCTTCCATTGCCTCTCCCTGGTTGTAGCTAAAACTCTGCTGTCTTTCCTGCCCAACTTGTCCTTCTTTGCTAGATTTCTTCTGCAACAAACTACTTAGGTTGAGAGGTAGGTAAAAAGTAGTGCTTGGAGTTTGAAGGTAGACCACTTTAACTGGAATTTTTTTATCCAGAGGACATTAAGGCAGCAGACTGGTAGCACATCCTGACTTCTCTGCTCTCTGGCATGAGAAGAAATTTAAAAGTGCATAATAACATAAAGTAGAAGTACCGAGAAAACTTTTCCGACTCAAAAAATACTTTCTTGGGACTGTGACTTACGGTTTGACAGTCCCTCTAAAATGTGTCCTCTCCAATGAACCAAGGGACCTGTGTTTCATGAAAAATCTCAACTCCTTTTTTTTCCTTTAATGCTTTTAATTCTCTGTATGATGGGCATGAGTTCCTCATGTTAATCACTTATATTTAAAATATTTAGTGACTAAAAGCACAGTGCTTTATTTTTACCTAGCCTCCCCTTTTTTACTGTACGGACTGTTAGTTTGCACCCTTGCTACATTTACCAGTTCAAAATCTGAATATCCTTAGACAGTTTCATTGTAGTGGTAAATATGACCTCTCTAAGTTATCTTGCCACCTTCATCTCTTGCTAGGAGGGATTTACCTCTGGGCTGCTGTCGCTGGTTTTCTTACTCTTGGTATTTTGCCAGTCTTTATTCCCACAATCAAAGTTGGTTTGATATAAATACTGATGGGATATCAGCTACAATGTCTGGATTTAGGCAGCCAAGCTGTTTCTGTGTGAGCTGTCCTTCTCTAGAGAAATCTGTTCTTTCTTACAACAAGTACACCCAGCATCTTATGTGCAGCAGAGGAGATACCACTAATTTCTTGCAAAATTAATGAAAGTATGCTAAGAGTAACAGAGATAGCAGCAACAAATCTAAGTAGTTGACTCTTTCAGGGAGATGTACAAGGGCCCTGTTCCCTATTCTCATATTACAATGCCTTTCAGGCCTTGATCAGCATCTGCAATCGTCCTTTTATGTTGCCTTCTTCATTCAACTCAAGTGGCTCTTCTCCACTCGCTTGTTGCAGTAGGACAGAGAAACCCAGGTTTGGTTCCACATGCCAGCATTCTCACCAGCATTCTCCTTGAGTGGTTGTTTCACTCGGTCATGCTCCCTAAGTCTGCATTGCCATAACCTTTCCATGTCCACCTCGGGGATCCTGTTACCTCCTTTTCTCTCTGCGCCTCCCCAACACCGTTCCACCTGAATTACCTCCAGCTCCAGTCCTCCTTCTAGCCCCGCATGACTGGAGTGCGCTTTACCACAGCATGGACCAATTACCTCGTGTCAGTGTAGCTGGGGTTGGTCATGGGAATAAAATCTTGCCTTCCATTTTTTTCTTAATGAAAGTGTGGACTTGGAAAAATCTGTGGAATATAAATTCCTCTGCTGCTTCTTCTTCAGAACTGCAGTTCTTGTGGAGCAGAAGATTCCTGGAAAAGGAATACTCTCTTGATAAGCAAGTTTTTAAATATGACCTCAAATATTAAAAGCAAGGTTGAGGCATTGCTGCCTTGTATATACAGACTGTTTTATTGTCTTCCGTGAGTGTGTTGTCGCTGTTCAGTTGCATGAACTGGGGTGTGTCTTGCGTTCTTGCTGTGATGTATGAATCTGCTGACAGCAATGTAATTCCTCTTGTCTTTACAAAAAAAAAACTCTTAACATGTTTCCCACTGGTAGAGCTACCCTGGGGACAGGGCAAAGTTGCACAGATTTTAAATAAAATCTATGGCAAGGCAATCACGGGTTGTCTCTGATCATAAGTTGTTTTGGGTTGGAAAGGGACCTTTAAAGACTATCTAGTACAGCCCCCCTGCCATGGTCAAGGATATTTTTCACTAGGTCAGGTTGCTCAAAGTCCCATCCAACCTGACCTTGAACACTTCCAATGATGGGGCATCCAGAAGACTATTACTCATTTTGTGCCCAGACTACAGACTTTGGTTTGTTAATATGAGGGTTTTTAAGGTAAGAGCTCTACAGATAGAGAGAAAAATTAAGCAATTATTAGAAGCTTCTGTAACTCCACAACTGCGGTATCTGATCATCCCACATGACGTTTTCATGCATTGATCTTCATAGTCCCTTTGGGAGCTGGGAAAATGCTATATCCATTCTAGGGAGAGAAGTCTCACCACCTGCCTTTAAACGATTTGAATGTGCGATGGGTCATCTGTTTTTACAAGAAGACTGTGGTGGAGAAGGTAATGAAGTCCAAATTTCTTGCATCACTGGACCCTTTGTGAAAGCAAATGACCATATAGACATATCTGTTAATATGAAGGGGAGAGATTCAGATGTAAAAAAGACAAGAAATGCAAAATGGCAAGTTAGAAACAGCTTAGAGACCTTTGAAGATGAATGTTGGCACCAGTAAGAGAAGTGGGCTTAATCCCTTCTTGCCTGGCTCTGTCTTGTGTCTCAGCCCACTGTGTGCTACTTCTATCATTATTTTCTCTGCATGCATTTCAGCATCCTTTCACAACATTTCATAGTCATACTAACGTTAATGAAAAAGTACATGAACTTGGTGCTAATTGTGGGGCTGGCACCTGATAAACCCAGCACTGAGCCCCCAGAAATTCTGCTTTTGTGTTAATGAGAGCTTGTGCGGTGGGACTACCAGGAGAAGACAGTAGCACACCCTTCTATTTTCTGGCAACTGCATCTTCCCATTTACATCACCCTACAGCTTGCCCTCACTCTCCACTGAACTCATCTCCAAGCTGTACTTGCCCTTTGGGTCACTGTCTGATAGTTTAAGCATCATTTCTGTCTGGAGCTGAGAGCAAAACCTGCCTGTTCCAGAGTGCTGTCTACCTCATGTGCTTACCAAAGCCAAACAGTAGCTGTGGCTATGCACTCCCCCCAGTGGCAAATGCATCAAAATGAAAACGAAATGCATGCCAGGATTCTACCTGACATTTCCTAAAACCAAAACCACATTGCTTAGTTACAGAAAAAAGAGGTCAAGGTGCTTAATTATTTCAGCACAGTTGTCTATGTGATCTCATTTTCGTTGTAGAGGTTTAATGCATCCCTGGGAGAAAGATTGCTCCTCCCTTAGACTTTCAGGTGTAAATTCTCAGGCCCTTTTTGAGGAGACTGTTTCTAGACAATATAGAGACACAGTTTTCAATGAGGAATTACCTTATTTTAGAGTGCACTCCTCTGCTTCTGGGTGCCTTTTACTTCAAGAGTCAGCTGTTCCCCTTATGACTTGAAGTCAAATCAAGCTTTTCTTATTTATAAAGTGCTTTCAAAGGAGTGTTTGACTAGATCCAGATCTGGAGAAAACTATTATGCCTTTCTTCACTCACAAGGGACAAACATCTGAGTTTATAATTGATTGGTATTGGGACAACTAATGAGAGGAAGGCTAGAGAGCCTCAAGAATTTGATCAGAAAGCTGGAGAGGTTGAGAAGGTCAGAGTAGTATGCACATCATTTAACTTGAATGTATTTTAGTAGCATAGGCTTACCATAAATAACATATAAAGAGCGATGCAGGTTGGTGCTTTGAAGCATCCTTGCCTCCTAAGTAGTAGAGTATATAGAGATACACTCATTAGGACTGATTATGGTTTTTGGGTCAGAGCAAATCTTGGTCATTGGATCAAATCTTGGTCATTGGACCAAATCTTAGTCATTGGATCAAATTTTTAATTGGTGGCCTACAGTATTCTGCACTTGTTTGGTCTTTCTCTAGCTCAATACATCTTGCGCTTTTTGCTGCACAGTGACAGTAATGCTAGTAGAGAGTAAAGGACTTCTTTCTTTCAGCCTGGAAGGGAGTGGCCTGAAAAGCAGGGAGACACAGCTTTGAGTGAGCTATTTAGCTGTCCACCATAGAATCATGGTTTGTGTTGGAAGTGACCTTTAAAGGTCGTCTAGTCCACCCCCCTGCAACAAGCTGGGACATCTTCAACTAGATAAGGTTGCCCCATCCAACCTGACCTTGAACATTTCCAGGGATGGGGCATCTTACAACCTCATAATCATAAATAGCATCTCTTTCTCTATTCTTTTTCTAAGGAAAGGTTGACTATGTCATGGTCTTGAGTTCACTAACAGGTCTTAGTGGCCCTGACCCACCCCACGTGGGACCCACATCCTGACCAGGGTCCCCATGTAAGTTCTGGGTCTTCAGTCCCCCCCTGAGCACTGCTGGGCCTGGCCTTGGACCACATTGACCTTGACCCATGTATCTGCTTCATCACCACAAGCTTCCTCCTGGCTTTTAGGATTTGCTTGAGCCTGGCTGCCATCCCAGGTCTGCTCTGCTCCCCTCTCGTATTGTGAGACAGGCCCCGGCTGACACGGCCCAGCTGCTTGTGGCCGTCCCACTCTCCATCTTGTGGGGAGCTGCCCACCTTGTCTTCGTCCTGACAGACCACTCTTGGTCTGCAGCTACAGCTTGCACCTTGAGTGCCATCTAGGTCTTTCTGTGACTTGCCAAAGAAGCCTCCCAGAGTGTTTGCAGGCTTCTGAACTGACTTGTGTCCTGTCCATTTCACCTAGAATCTCAGAATATCTCGAGTTGGAAGGGACCCATAAGGATCATCGGGTCCAACACCCTGCTCCTCAGAGGAGTACCNAAAACTAAACCTTACGAATTAAGAGCATTGTCCAGATGCTCCTTGAACTCTGGCAGGCTTGGTGGCATGACCTCTTTGTTTGTTGAAGTGCTAGAAGAGGTGGAAGATCCTGGCATGATTTCCACAGGAGGAAATCTATTTGCAATCCGAATAGTTTCGAGGTATAGCCTCTCTCAAGGAGAAAAATAGGAAAGGATTAGGAAAAATAATCAAAGTTTGCCTTATTGTGGTAGTGTCCTGCTGTTACACCTAGAAATGGACTGCTTTTTCCTTTTCTTTGTATGTATTCCTCTCTGTTTGCTGCTGGGACTGGAACAGCTGTGTTCGCAACAGATTGTTTAGAGCACCCCTGGCCTTTCAGCACTTCGGTTGGGATTTTGGAGACTCTTAATGCCAGACAGAATTGTTCAGGTAGGACGAAGACAGAATGCAGTTTTGCCTGATAATATCTGATACTACAACGCAGTGGTCCTGCATTGAATTCCTGTGTGCATAACACAGAAATGTTATCCAAAGACGTGTAAAGACAATATAAAAAACCTAATATCTTTCTCCTGGATTACTACTATTATCATTTGTATTGGGTGTGTTTGAAAATGAAAAGGTGGTGTGATTGTAGCAATTAATTTATAGACTACAGTGATGCAGCTGGAGCTATTCAGTCAAAACAGAGTTCTGTGGGTAAAAGAACCCAAATTGTCTCAGGAAGAGAATGTAGCACAGTTTGAGAGAGAGCAGGAAGTCAACAAACATTAAAAATATTGCTCAAGTATAAGAACTTGCAGGGAAATATCAGGAATTGCAGGGAAAGGCTCAGGAAATTGTTAAGGGCTTTTCTCCTTGAGCAGTCCCTTCCCATGGACGAGAAGGAACCTCATCCTCTGACAGTTTTACGAAAAACCTTATGCTCAGGAAAGACTGAGAAAACATTCTTTGAGACTGGTGGGTTTCTTCACCAGCCAAGCTTCAGATTGCTTACCAGGTGCCCCTGATCTTTGGTATTCTATCAGCAATAAACAAAACCATGCACAACCAAAAGTAAAAGCCACACCAGGCTACAGACTTCTAAAAATTATTTCTGAATTACACATTGTTATCACTCTTCTTCGGAAGCAAGGTACTTTGCAGTCAATAGCTATAATACACACATGTAGATGAACAACAGAAAAATCTTGGGCTGCCTCTGATTCTCATCCGAAGAAAATGCAGACTACAGAAAGACAGATTTTATACTTTTTGTTTAGAAAGCACGATTGTCTGAAACCCATTAAAAAAATCATTCTTTCAGAATTTTGATAAAAGGCTTCAATCACACTGACAGATCTGTTTCCCCAAGATAACGGACAAGTTACAAACCCCACAATGGTGAGAGGGTAGACCACGCGCTGGGTACAGTGCTGGCTGGGACCACTTGAAAATACCAGTTTGCAAGTAGCTCATAAAAGAGAGAAACGATAAGATGAAAACACTAACATTGTTTGTGGGTTAATTGGTAATAGCATCATATTTGGAAGCCAGGACTACATGAGACTTAAAATTCACAACTTTAAGCTGAAAACTGTGTATTTAGAGCAGCCATTCCAGCACCTGTACAAGGACAGTTGTCCCCATGGAGATTCACAGTGTGAAGTTCATAACAGTGTCTTGCTGCAGGTTTTTTCCCTCCTCTGTGTCCTGACTACTCTGCATCTTGTTCTTTGAATGAATTGGATTCACATGTTTTTCCAACACATCACGAGGATTTGTTCACAACCTCGAGAACTTGGCAGACGCTTGCCTACACACCTTACTTGCCTGCAAGCCTAAACAAGGTGGTTCAGCATTCTCACCTCACATCAATTAGTGTTGCTTTTCAACATGGTGTGGGGAAGGGAGGAAGAAACAGGCATGCTTCTCTAGCACCTTCTTTTCTGACATAGCTTTGGATACTGTGAGGAGTTTGCCAGTGTCCAGGAAGACACACGTCATCTTTCAGGAAACCATCTTGGTAACCAGAACAGGCGTCCTTTGCTATCAGCTTATGGTGCCTCACTTTCTGAGGTGGAAGACTCAGGGTCTGGATGACAGGCCAGAGTCCATGAGTTCCCTTCTGCACAAGACTCCTTCAGAAACTCTTCTCCAAGAAACGGAGCACAGAAATAGCTACGTGGCCTCTTACACAGGCAGCTGCTTCTTTGAATCCACCTTCCATAAAGTGGAAGGGGATTTAGTCTGCCAGTAAAATCTTGACCTAAAGATGCAGTAGACAGCAAGACACAGAAAAAGGATCAGCCTAGCCAAGGTTAATATTTAGTTATTCTGCCCATTTTCAAATACAAATAAATCTACAAGCAAGGATATTACTCCATGCCAACACACGAAGTTCACACAAGTCTGAAGAGAGCGCACAGTGTTTGGTGTATAGAGTTTGAGTGTTAAATAACAGAGCCTAGTTTCTCGTAACTTTCCTTAACCCCAAGTTCCAGTTGAAAGGTTTCTTTCTTTTTATTTTTTTAAATGATTTTTAGTTTCTTTCTGTCTCGTAATAGCTGAGCCCTCACTGGAGACACTTGAATCAACTTTCGGAACCAGCTGTCACTTTATATAAACCTGTAGGAACTTATCTTTGGCCTATTTTTAATCAAATTTGAAATGGTGTAGAGGTCCCAGTGAGTTCAAAAGTTGTTGGCTGGGAGGAAAAGTGAGTGGAGAAACAGGTAGGCACCTGTTAAATCTCCTTTTCCTGGAAAACCAAGCTAAAAAGCTCAAGGAGATGTTTGCGACTTACAAGCTGTGATTTACTTTTCAAATGAAACAGGAAAGAAAAGGGCAAAGAAAAGTCCTTTTCTCTCACGTCCAGCCAGAACAGTGAGATCTGCTCCTTTTGACCCACTGCCTCCTCAGGACACTCCCCATTTGCCCTGTTTTGAAGTCCCTTGCAGAATTGCATTCCTCTGATATCTGCAATGCAGCCTACCTGAAGGTTCCATCTGGATAATGAGTTACTGCTACAAATACAGAAGTAGCTCAGGGCATGAGTAGCCAGTGTGGATTCTTGAGGGTTCATGATCATCTTCCGTCCGCTTTCCACATCTAATTGCTATGCGTAATCTCTGCACCTGCGGTGGAGAAAAAAAAAGAGGTGAATATTTTAAAAGCTCTGTACGGAAATTCTGCACACGGGTACTTAGATCAAGGTCCTGGTTGAGGAGAGGAGAGGGGGAAGTAAAGGGTGAGGTGACATGGGGCTGGGTCAGGTTTGGGTCCATAGATTCCCTAAGGTGGGATACTGGCAGGGCATCAAAATCGGGCCCACTGTGGAAAACTGTTGGCAACATCACAGTCACTGCAGCAGGTGTTTGCTTTCAGGGCTGATTTGGTAAAATTGTCATTTCTTAACCTGTTTCAAGCTGGCTTACGAATGATTTGGAAATCCAGGGATGTTCCTGTCAAAAGCATGTCCCTCTTCTTATGAAGGACAGATGAACCTTTTCTAGATTACATCTAAAATCAGATTGTCAAATCCCAAAATTCAAGTCACAGAGTTAAATTTATAGGGCTTTTTTAAGTCTATGAATACCAACAATATTTTAAAAATTAAAACAATGTTTCAAGAACATAAAAGGAAATGCATTCTTTCCCCCTCTAACCCTCCCCCAAGAAACCCTTCTCCCAGCACTCACCAATTTCTGAGTTCCCCTTATACCCAGAGGTCAAAGTTTCAACCTTTTCTGAGTAAGCACAAGGTACTCTCTTCTCCTTCTTTTCTCCACTCTATTCATGAGTACAGGGTTGGGTTTTTCTTTTTAAAATTTTGTGACTGCTGGGAACAGAACTGTCAAGAAAAATACCCACAACTGCAGGGCTCACGATAGAGTACCAAGTGCTGATACCACGACTGAAAATGCATCCCAAAGCAAAGCAACATAGGTCAGTGTCTTGGGATAAACACCAAGGCATTACAAATAGCAGAAGTTTCTCAGCTCTCTCCTGATTTGGTTATATCTAAGGGCAGTTTATGGAGAGAAGAGATGCGGTGTCGCGGCTTAGGATTAGTCTTGCATCTCCTTGGTTTGCTCCGTGTAATATCCTGCAGCACACCAGTAGTGGTAGGGACTGACTCTAACAGTCTAGGCTAATGCAGCTCATCCCTTTGCTTCAGTCTGCAGCTCACAAAGCCTTTGTATGCCTCCTACAAAAGGAAAAGAATTGCATTATGCCCCTGGTATAATCCCTTTAGTTTCAAATTAATTTAATTATGTTGCTCTTAGCCTTTTGTCCCAGGACACCGGGAGATCCTGCTGTATAGAAGCTTGCATTTCAAGATCCAGATCTCCCACGAATAATCCTAGTTCCTGTCAAGCTTTATGTTTCATGTCCAAAAGGCAGCACTTGCAGCATTGGGCCAGCCAATATATTGTGGAGTGGTTTGTGCGTCTGGCATCACCACCTGCTTAGGTTTATAATCTGTGAGCAATTAGTATATAAGCAACTAGCAGCTGCCCAAGGCTAAGATTAAACAATTAGTACTCCACTTGGATTTTCAGAAGTATCCCACAGGCATAGTCCAAGGCCTCTGTTTGTCTAATTAAGGATTAGCAGCAATTAAGAGAAGTAAAATGCAATACTTGCATGATATCCACTAATATCCATCATGCTGGGCTCGCATAAAACACTTCGGAAATGTGGTTTTAAAATGCACTCAATTTCCTCCCAACGTTAATCCTCCAGGTTCATTATGGTACACCTAAAGAAACCTGAAACTGGTGTCTACAGACACAAGAAAAAAACCTTCCATTGAGTTAACCCACGTAACAGTAATCCACAAATCCAAATAAAGATCAAGGGTCTGGGCCTCGCTGAGCCAATTTCAGCGAGGAGAGGAGAGCTCTTGATCCATCAATGCAAGGAGGTGGAACTGAAAAGGCATGGACTGCAGTCCCGTGCCTGAAATTCGGTGAAGGACTCGCTATAAACTCTATTATGTAGGGCGTAATGCTGGCTAGTCTATGGGTCTTTGCTGACACCAGAAAGGGGACACACAGCAAGGGTCTTTGTGAGGACAAACTGGATTATTTTATGCATATGTTGCTTCTCCCAAAATATTTACACGGAAATTCACGGTATCTCTTCTTTCCAGATGGCAGCTGTCCAGGGAATCTCAGGAACTGGGAGATGGGATGCTTCAGATGCGCATGAAAATTCATCTCCTTAAGTCCACATTAGCTACCTGTTCTTTATCCTTCTCAGGCATGATCATTTTCCCAGTTCCTTGTTTGAGTCTGGGCAATACTTCTGCTTACCACAGTGGCTGCTTTGTCTGCCTCTGCTGTAACATTTCTTTATCCTTTAAGGATGCTTTTTTTTTTTGGCTTTTTACCAAAACCTTTTCCCTTTCTGTTTTGCTTAGATGGTTTTAAATTATGCATGCTCTGAATAAACTATGAACAGTTTTCCTTTGTTACCCTTTGCTGAACTTTTGTTTGTAAAAGCTGAAGTAAAAACCAAACTCTGATATTTTTGCTGATTTCTCTTTCACTAATACAGGTCAGCTTTAAATGAAGAGCACAAAGTAATCTTCTAACAAAAATAAGCAAGCATAAAATAATCTGGCAAGCATAAATAATCATAAGCGAGGACAGGTTCTTAAACTTTGAGCAACTGAGTATCTACATCAAATAATCAGATTCTTGAGCTAACTGACCTGATGACACCAGAAAAGAAAAATAAAATATTCTGCAGTTGATCCATGGAAGCTATGCAGGGATTGTGCAAGAAAATATTTGCCATTATTTATGGGTGGTTTATCTAATGACTGTTTAAGACCTGTCAGACTTTCCATCCTGTGTTCCTAATGCTGTAGATAGAGAGCTAAGTATAGACTGCGCATAGAACATCTAATTTCTAAACTTTATCTTAAGGGCCCTGGTAGTAGAGCCGTGAAATTAACAATTTTACCATAGTAGGTATGAAACTGCTTCTAACAGTCTAATAGGAGCTATAACTCTGGTATTGCTAATTCCAGTAACAGATTCTACTTACTGCATATGCTGTCCTACGCACTCAATAGCTTTTGCAGTACACATTTTTGCAACTGTGATGGTTCAAGTAAGTTCCTGAACATTTAGCATTGAGGGAAAACACTTCAATATTTCACTCTTCTGAGGACTGCAATAGTTACACCCTCACTTCATCTCAAGATTTACTTCACATCCAGAGAGCCTGAATTAGGAAGCGAAGGTTTTTTAACTTTCGAGGAATACACTGATGACTGGGTCATTGTCAGGTGTCAGGTTCTTCTAGACTCTACCCATCTTTACATTTCAGCCTGCGTCCCAAGATCCCTTGTCCTACGGGCATCCAAGGTCTAGGGGGGACAACCATTCCGATTAAGGGTTTTCTAGGGTTTGCTACCACTCTCATTTGAATCTATACTCTGGGATGCTCTTCATGAAGACAAGGCCACAGAAGGAAATCAATGGATGCCTAGATATTTCCTACAGCCGGTCTCCAAACTCAGGCTGTGGAAGTGCTCTTTGATGTGTTCTTATGAATAGAGCTACACACTTTCCCGATGCTTGGTACCTGTCCTGGACATCTCAGAACCTAACATCCTCTTTGTGTACCAGGTCTAAGTCTTCTTGTCTCCTGGTCCAAACCTGCCTTCCCTGGTTTCTCTGAACTGCATGGATTATCTGGCCCTCCTGGACTATGCACTGTGAATGAAAAATTGCATGCAAACCTCAGGGACCATGTAGTCCTCCTTGGGTAGTAACCCCAAGACTATTTATTTACCTCTGTCTCATTGGTACCCTTGGTCTACCTCATCCTTGGACCCTTCAGGCCTCACAATAAGCAATGAAGACAAATAGGCTTGGAGAGGGGGGAAGGGAAAGGGGACAGAACAGAAAGGGAAGGAGGAAATGGCTGGCACTGGCTGAAGACTATGCCAGATGAGTAAACACTGAATGTCTTATCTTAGTCCGAAATAAGTGAACAAAAAGAGGCTGAAAATGGTTTGTGCTACCTTCAATTACATTTACAGGTAAAATTATTAATTTTAACCTTATAGATTCTTTAAACATTGTTTTTGGAGGAGACAATTAAATGTTCTGCCTGAAAAATAAGAAACTTTAGTTATAGGTAAGTAGGACACAGGAAATTTTGAGCTTAACTGAGCAACGTGCAACTGTTTGTATTGTTCCTTAGCATGAGCAGCAACATATGACCATCTCCTGCCCTTATACGAAGGTGTTTCTAATATAACAACCCTCTTCAAGGAGGTACTGCAATGCAACATTCGCTTCTCTATGCTAAACTGCTTACCACCACTTCTATTGGTTTATTGAATTATATTAACTGTTCTTTGCATGTTGGACTACCACACTTCTATAAAGGAATTATATGTATATAATTATTTTTATGGTTCTTTATCAACATATAAGAAGATCTCAACAGATAGTGATTATTGTTACGCATATTCAAAGGCACAGATGAGGGTCTATTATTTACATGGCACTGATTGTTTGAATTATAGCCTTGTTTTACAACACTGAAGTTGCAGTTAAAAAATCCATGTAATTTCCAGAGCTAGCTGCACTTACGGGCCTGGGGACGTGAAGTAAGTTGGCGTGTATCCTATACCTATGCCATCTGTACAAATTTACATTTCCAAATGCAATTGCATGCCAAAGTCTCTGTTAACCTGATAAATTCTGTTTGGCAAGCGAGAATGATTTGTGTGGTTTGGCGAACAGAAGAGCTAACATGAACTTCCTGTTTCTGCTCCTTTCGCCTTAGCAGGGAAGCAGAAGGAAGAAGATCCTACAAGCTAAAAGAAAGGATGAGTTGTGATGAAACGTGGGTCCAGCCATTTCAGGTGAAACGAGGCAATTAGGTAACCTAGTAGGTGCTAGGCACAGGTTGTGCAAGGAACCAGTCCGGCTACAAAACAGAGATCCTCCCTTTTAATCTTGATAATGGTCCCTAACTGACAGAATGAATTATCTGGCTCTGCTTTGCTCCCCCTCTTTTCCCTCAAATAAAAGTGACTACATTGTTCTCACAGAGCAAGTGGGTGTCTAGGATTTTGTAAGGCAATTCTACGTGTGCAACACGTCAATTCTCGGTTGAGATTGATTGAATAACTTGACTGCGATTTTCATATTCTGCCTCCCTTGGGGAGAATGAAGAATAATCACGTAGACTCATTGCTAAAGGTGAGGGATTGGGAATGTACATTGGCGATTGTCAGAGATAATTGTAAGGGAGTAATTCTGCAAAAGGTAATTTTGTTTAATTTTCTGTTTCAAGTGCTTCTTCAGACTTTTCCTGAAATTTGTCTCAATGGTTCAAAAACAAAAATAAAAAAAGAAAAGATGGTGATAAGAGCTGAAAGTACAGTTCCTTAAAGAGCTCTGTTATTTCACTTATGAAAGAGAAGATGAACAGGTAAGCTGGTCACTGTCCACAACAAATGGGAAGAACACAGAGAAACTATGAGTAGATCTCAAGTGCTTCCATTCTCTTTAAATCTTAAACTTGTGTGGCCTCCAGCAATTATGGTTTAGAAGAACATTATCAACCCTAACACTGAAGGACTTATTAAATCGGATTCATCTTGCCTAGCTTCATGAAGTTAAGCATCTGGTCTGAGCTACTGTCTGGGTTCTCTTGTCAATGAAGGGAGATAGCCGTCTCTAAACACAATTTATGCTGTCCATTTTTCTCAAATGATTGTAAGGCAAGAATAAATAATTTGGCTTATGCATCTTTAGTCATCTAATGCTAAGTGAATGAATGCATTTATTGTATCTGAACTATTCTGATGCTCACATCATCCTTCTCTGAGACAGAGTGATGCCATGGAGCGCTTTCTATATCTGTACCACCATACAGCCTGTTCCTTGCACCTGTAGGTGATAAAAAGAGGTTAGTTTATTAAAGGAAATAATCAACTTGCAATATAGTGAAATAAAGATGAGTTAAAAATACTTATGTTTATCTACCTATGTTTAAGCCTTCCTTTTTTTTGTCATGATTTTGTAGTCACATTTTTCCATCCTTCATTTTCAGGTCATTCTGTTTCTGTATTAGTCAGTAAAAACAGAGCAAAGGAAGCTGCTCAAATTAAAAGTACTTAATTACACAGTCTACACATTCAGTATCCTGTATATATTGCCTGAGCACCCTTTAGTGTAAGTAAATACTAATATGCCTTTTTTAAAAAATTGTATTTGCAGTGCTGCCATATTGGCTATATTAGCCCAGGAAGATGTTGTGTGTCTATGCTGTTTCTAATGCCTGAATTACCTTAAAAAGTAGAGTCTAGAGCCATATGAGCTCAGCCTCGCTCAAGATAACTCATTCTTGTTCATATATTGTCTAGAGTATGTATACACGGGCACTGAGTTTCTCTCTGTCAACAGAAAGGAGCTGGACTTGATGATCCTCATGGGTCCCTTCCAACTTGAGATATTCTAACATGATCTGGCTGGGATCACATGGGAATTCAAAGACTAAGAAAGAGTGCAGTACATTTCCAAATCCTGGAATAAAATCCTAAGTGCTGTTCTCATTAACGAGGTCTTGAGAGGGACAGTGCTACTGTCTGATAATCACCTACAGGCAACTAGGGGGGAACAAGCTACGGGAGAGCAATGATGTCTACAAGCCAATGCAGTGGTGCACCTCTGAAAAGGAAAAAAGTAAACTTACGTCAGTCAAGGAATTATCAGTAGCGAAAGAGAAAGTTTAGTGGTCTTGTACAAGACTGGGGAAATCTCTTCTAGACGATTGTGCAAACTGTTGGTTTCCACAGAAAGATTAATTCAAAACTAAAGAGGGAGGGCTACTTGGTAGGTCAGAGCAATGCTGCTGTTGATAGTATGATCGGAAGTTAAAAGAACCCAGAAAATTTTAAGGCGATGTTTCCAGTATTTTCCTCCAATTGTAAAGTCAAGAACCAATATGATTGTAGTTTATATATATGCATTTAAATTTGTAGAACAATATGATCTTCGGCTATTCTTTGTAGGAGCCTAGTAGGTGCCTGGCTCTCACTGATGTCCTGCTTAAATAGATGAAGCACTTTTCATGAGATCTAGTGAAAAAAGCACATTTTATGCCCATATTGTTATAGAAGCAACTTCTCGGGAAGATAATTTCTAGTGTTGTGCAATGTGTTTTCACCTACTATGTGAAGTGACTTGTCCGTACCTGCTGACATACCTCAGATGGGAAGGCTGGGTGGATCTTTATCTTATGAAGCAAGTTGTAATAACCAGTTTTCTCCAAATACTAACACAAAACTTTCTACAAATGAGACCTGGCAGTCTGTGCAGAGTAAGGATGTGGTCTGTAAGCTCCATGTGCAGGAAATCACTGCCAGCTTACTAATATTGTGCTGCTTCATCTCTAGAAATTCACGGTTCTGTCCCGTATAGGAACAAGAGAGGGTGCAGTGGCATATATTTCAAGAATGCCCCTTTCTCTGTCTTCTTTTCCAGGCGAACAGTGTCCCCCTCTCTTTGTCTTCCTTTCCAGTCACTGTGCACACTGTCACAAGTGTCTCTCCAGATTTGCTTTAAGGACACGAGTGACTTCAGGTTTCTCTGCACTGCCCCATCCTTGCCACTGGTGTGATGGCAGCATAATTATTACCCTGAGGAAGTCTCTCTGCTGACTTGCCACCACCAGAGAGAACCACGTTTCACTTTCTACACCGTATCGTTTGAGACTGGTTCTGCTCCTTTCCTTACCTAATTCCAAAGGCTCTTGTTGCTTTTGATAAAACATTTTTAGAGTCGCTAGGCTGTTTCCCTGGCCTTTTCCAAATACTGTCTCCGTCAAGACATCACTCTGAAGATTAAGAAAGGAAATAGTTACAGTTATTTCTGAAAACCAAGGACCAAGAAATTAAGGAGTATGCAATATTAAACCCTTTCTCCCTCACAGATTGGTGATGTAAAGTGGAAATCAGCCGAGAATATTCCAGGTACACCGAATATGTAAGCAGTCAATGAACTGGATGTTGAGAGGTCCATTTAGCAATGCAGTGACACAGCATTATCCAGAAGAGCCAAGACTTCCTATGGCATTTCAGCCTCTCTCTGACCCTTTTGTGTAGAGAGGACAATGTTATCTGTGTCTTTTCAAATACTCAGCCATAACTCATATCTGTGCTGGTTTGCATAGATTATATCAAGTAGCAGGAAATAGGGATTCTCTTGCCATGGAGATTACCAGGAGCGAAGCAGTTGTTGTTTGATCTGCGCGTTTGATGGTAGGGAGGTGAAAGTGTAGAGCCAGGATCCTGGCCGAGAGACTAGAAGGATTCAAATTTTGACACAGTGTAGTAATCTCCATGGGGTAAGCTATGGCCGCATAAAATTGAATCATCTGCTGAAGATGGATATCTCATTGCGCTGGCCAGGGAGTCTAACTGGCCCCTTAACATAGGCAGTTAACTGAAGTTAGATACTTAAAGTTAGGTATGACGTGTCCAGACCCAAATATCTGGCCTTGTAGGGAAAATGTAGACAAATTTTGTTCACTGCAATGCTAAAATGAAGTAAGAGTGTCTGTATACACAGGGGGAGAGGGAGGAAGAGAGGGATTGCTAAATGAGGACGCCATTCAGATAAAGTGAAGATCCAGACATAACCTTAACTCTGTTTCCAAGTCTCCACACGACTGAGTTTGAAATACTTTAACTGCTTCCTGATTTTCACATGTTTGAGTTTGTAGAGCAGCTACTCTCTAGATGGAATAGTATAACACGAGGGGAAGTTAAGGAGATGAGGGAAAGTTATGTAGACAGATAAAGCTTTCACTTGTTGAATTTACTACTTGTTGTTCTAATACAAGAGTAAAGTTTCCTGTGGGAGTAAATGACATGCACTTAAGGTGTAGGTTTTATCACATATTTGCAGAGGTGGTAGGTGATTCTTTACTATGCCTTCCCTTTCTGTCATCCGTTGTAGTAGCAAGGTAATTGCTGTCATGCATTGTAAAGTTTGAGGTGTGAGAAACAAGGCTGATGAGAGAAATCACTTCCCCATGAATGTTACAAAATCTCTGCTGTTACGCAGCCGGCTTTCAGCATCTGAGTACTGACTTCTCCATAAGTTTTGTACCCAGCATATTTCTCAGCTGATCTTCCATTTATTCTGCTAACAGTACTAGAAGTTGTTCCATGTTAACATTCCCTAGGAAGCAGAGTGTTAGGTGAATGCCTATTACCTTTGCTGGGCTGCCCAAGTTGGAGAGAAACTTGAAAAATAAAGTCAGAGCCTTTGGGTACCAAATAAGCTATCCTCCCCCATTTGCAACCTGTAGTAATAGTTCCCACAAACCACCATTCCACAAGGAATATACATTCTTAGCGTATTTTGCTGAAGTTCTTCTCTGCCCTATTCTTGTGACATGGTATTCATAGCTTGCCTCAAATGACTTTCAAATATGTTTTCAGCTTCCACGGCTCTGGGAAGCATCCCCTTCGTCTTGGCATTCTTATCCGCCTTGTTCAGACATATAGAGCCACATATTTAGTGCCTCTTCAGCACTGAATTTGTGACAGGGAGCTTCTGGTCTGATCTAGCTAGAAGTATGGTCATCTGGTGCTTTGAAAAGCAAGTTGGAATGAGGTAAATGGGAATAATACAAGGTTTTCTCAAGAGGTTAAGTTGTTAAAAGTGAGGAAAAGTTGGTGGGAGAATGCTTCTGTATATTTCCATAACTTCTTCAAGGGGTTAAGGCACCCACCCCATGATCGTGGGTGCAGTTATCACCAAAACTGGGCATAATCAGCTGCACTAGCCAAAAGGGGTGTAACATGGTATGACAGAAAAAAGATTATATCACTCTTTCTATTTCAGCAAGTCTGTGCTGCAAACGTTGAGTCATACGCTGCTGCTTTTTGGGGGGCAGTAGATAAGACCTGCTATTATGAAAGACGACATTACATCACATGAAGATGCAAGGATACAATTCTGTCGATGCCACCTTTCCATTCATACTGCAAGACCTGATGGCTGTGTTTCAGCACAGGTACCTCACGTAAACACGGCAGCCACAGCACAACTCTATATGCGACCACCTTGAGTGGTGTGCAGCAGCAAGTGACCAGGCATGACCACAAGACATCTTTCAGTCAGAATGCGGTGGGGTTTTTGCTCTGAACTTCCAGCTTTTTCCACACATTCTTTGTCTCTTTACTGACCTCCACCAGGTTGCATTATTTAATCTTTCAGAAATTCTGCAAGTACCACAAACAGAAACCACCTTTGCTGTGTTGTTATCAAGAGGACCTCTCAACACAGTGCTGGTTAGCTAGTAGAGTACACCCAAATAACGGGGAACATCTGGAAAGATGTTAGCATCAGCTCTGAGCCGCATCAGCTGCTCCATTAAAACCCTATTTATCAGAGCCTTGCTCACCTGAGTCTTTTCTAAACCAGTGTTCAGGACCAAGAACAAAGTGCCATGAAGAATATCTAAACATTTACTAGAGGTCCTTGCCAGCATTGCTATTGCTTCAACAAAGCGACTCTGCTGTGTGGCTCCAGAGGAAGTGTTCGGATTAAGCTGTATGCCACTGGTGACCTCTTCCCTAAAACATAATCTTCAGTTCACAGTGCAAAAGGCAGAGTTCATGGTCACCAGGTAGCCCCAGGAAGCAACAATAGTTGCAGTGTTTCGAACTGGAGGGGAATATGGATCAGCGTGCTTAGGATTCATTTTTTATGTATATGTTGTGCCACCTCTAAGGATTTTTGCAGTGTTCTTGCAATCAGCTTTCATGAAAGCTATACTTTTACACAAGTCCATTGCTATTTACATTTTGATCAGTGAGCAATGAAAATGATGGGGCACCCATAAGTTCTCTGGACAACCTGTCTCAGTGTCTCACCGCTCTTACCATAAAAAGAAAAATCTTCCTTATGTTCAATCTAAATCTACCCTCTTTCAGTTTAAAAACGTTGTCTCTTGTCCTGTCACTACAAGCCTTGGTAAAATGCCTCACTGACTTTCTTCTAAGCCCCCTTTACATCTTGAAAGGCTGTGGATAACATCCTGGTATACTTGTTGACAGATGCCAGCCTTGGGTTCCTAACATTGCGAAATGAAGTCAGTAGATGAGCAGGAAGAGTAAAGCGTATTTTGGACATAGGCAACTAGCATGAAGCTTTGCATCAGGATATCCAAAATTCTTTCAGGCCCATGGAAAATACAGTGTCTTATCCATAGCACCAGTTTGGCTGAACAGTCTCACATCGTAAGTCCTCAGTAAAACACTTGGACCTTTTCCAGTCCCTGCCACAGCAATCTTTCCTGATCCTACTTCTCACTCCTCTAACATGTTGCACCACACAAGCAAGAAGAACCAGAAAAGAAAAAGCAGGAACAGGTATTACAGGTTGCAAATCATTACTTACGGCTACAACTTACATTCTCTTCTTCTATATTACCTATTTATAAATCATGGTTTTTTATATATATATTTTGTTCTGGTTTACTCAACTTAATTAGCACTTTTTTTTCTTCTATTTTTTTGTGTGAGCTTTTTTCAGAGGCCCCTGTTTATGGAGATTTCAGGGTGTGTTTTGTGGCTGGCTGCTCTGATTATATCCTTTGGTTACCTGTGTTACTGAAATTCATAGCATTGTCTATTACTGAAATTGTTACTGCTGCCCACACAACTGCAATGAAAGAGGAACCCATTAAAAAGATTTTACTGAGTTACAGTAAAAAAGGGAAGCAGCCTACGCAATCCACTGAACTGATTTTCTACCAGTCCAAAATAGCAAACAGGAGGAGGCACATTGAGTCTGATGTGCTGCTTATCAGGCAAAGAAATAGCTTGTCCTCCCTCTTACTATTCACCACAACTCAAAATACTTTTCAGAGACAAATTGTTGCAAATATATTGGCAGTTGCCCCTTCTACCAGGATAAAGGAACAAGCCTATGCCACAGAATAGTGTATTAGCAGATAGGGACACGCTGAGTCTAAAGCATAGCAGGAATGCAAGCACCACACTGCCCTGATCTCCTTGGATTGCTCACTAGGACATTTTCCAAATGTGGGAACTGGTTATGGAGTCCATTGGTATCCAGGCTGTACTCCATGTGGAAAGATTAAACCCTGACTTTTCAGCATTTGTGCAGGCTAATGGAGGCTACAGTAATACCACCTCATAGTTGGCACACCTAAGACTTTCTGAAACAATTATAATCTTGCATTCTGTTTTCCAAACGCACATGGCACCCATAAGTGTATGTGGCCCCATCCTGTCAAGTTTCCTAAATCATGGAAGAAGTGGATAGGTAGTGATCCTTAAAACACAAATGGGCTGCTACAATTGATTGATGATCCCACAACAGGGCCCACCAATTGGGGCTGCAGTTGGCTGGCGACCGGTCACCAGTGGTGTTCATCAGGGCTCAATTCTAGGGCCAGTTTTGTTCAATATATTTATCAGTGATCTGGATGCAGAAGTTGAAAACACCATTAGCAAGTTTGCTGATGATACCAAACTGGGAGGTGCTGTTGAGTCTCTTGAGCAACAAGAGGCCTTGCAGATGGATTTAGACTGGAGCATTGGGCAGTCATCAATGGCATGAAATTTAAATTGAATGTGTCCAGAGGAAGGCAACAAAACTGGTGAAAGGGCTGGAAGGAATGTCCTGTGAGGAGCAGCTAAGGACTACTTAGATGATTGTCTAATTTGGACAAAAGCAGGCTGAGGGGCAACCTCATTGCTCTCTGCAGGTTCCTGAGGAGGGGCCATGGAGAGGGAGGTGCTGAGCTCTTCTCTCTGCAACCCAGTGATAGGACATGTGGGAATGTTTCAAAGCTGCATCAGGGGAGGTGTAGACTGGACATTAGGGAGCATTTCTTTGCCAAGAGGGTGGTCAAACACTGGAACAGTCTTGCTAGGGAGGTGGTCAATGCCTCAAGCCTGTCAGTTTTTAAGAGGCATTTGGACAATGCCCTTAATAACACGCTTTAACTTCTGGTCACCCCTGAAGGGGGTGCATTTTTCCACAAAAGCAAATGAGCACTGAGGAAAAAAAAATGCAGGTAGATGCGCAAGAAGTGTTACAAATGTATAGGTATGAATTCAAATTAAATACTACAAACTATCAAAAGCTATTAACTCAGACAAATTAATTTCAGCTTTGAAAACTCTATCCAAATTGTGTGCTCCTCCATCTGGGTGGATGCTGATGTGGGTTTAACGTGTTTTTATATGAAATAAAGAAACTATTGACTCAGTCATGGTTTTATATTTTCAAGAATTTATGGTCTGTTTTGAAAAGAGAAAATTATGTGAATGCTATGACTGCTTTAGAAAGACAGGAAAAGCTGAACCTAGTCTTGTTTTGAAATTAATACTAATTTCCTGGAGTCCCCAAGTCAATAGTTTACTTCGTAATTTTACAAACAAGTAGGAGACAGAGGGAGGGGAAGAAAAAGCAATTTCACAACCTACCGTCAGAAGCTGGTATGACATTTTGTGGGTGCCACCCCAGGCAACAGCAGCACCAAGCGCAGAGCTCCAAGGACTATTGCTGCACAGGGCACCATGGAAGCCGCCTCCTCCCCGCTCCGTTCTTGCTGCGAGCGCTGGAGAACTGAAAATACAGAAATATGGGGTTTTCATCCGGTTCTAAATATAACAGAGTTCTTAAGAGATTGTCATGGGTTGTTTTTAAATTGGGCGTAAGAATGTGCGTAACTCGTGTTCCTTCCAAAGGGGTTCACGGACTGTAACATCAAACTAAGCTGCGGAGCGATATTTTTCTGGTTGACAGCAGGTTAATCGGAGGTGTATTTTGAGTGGGGTTCTCCCTGACTGTCTGCGAGCTCCTGCAGCCTGCCCTGGGAACAGAGTGAGCTAGCCAGGAGGAAATCCGAAGGGCTCAGACACCCCTTACCTGCAGCTACTGCTGTGCTTTGTAAACTGGGATCGCACTGTGGCTGCCAGAGCTGGGGCAGCAAAGGAGCAGGGGGGCTTTTCTGGGGGTGAGGGCTTTGCTCCTGGAGGGGTGAGGAGCCATGTCCCAAGCATCGTGCAGAGAGCTGGGGACATGGCTTCTCGGGGAATCGGTGGGGCTCAGGGGCAAGGGGGAATGTGGTGACACCATTACAGCCAAGTCCTCCAGCCTCAGGCTGTGGAAAGAGGCAGATAAGGAGGCTTAGCAACCAGACTGTAACTGTTTATCCAGCTAAAGCCTTTAGGATTACGCTTCTCTCCTGATCCTGCTTTCGCAGCTGCTGCTGCAGCGATTGCTTACAGCCAGGGTAAGGTGACGAAGCTGCCACAAGCCCTCTGGCAACGACAGTAGCTGCTTCCATCAACGTACCTTTAGGAAAGGCATCCCTCCTAAATGCCACCCGGCGTGACTTGGGGGGCGAGCAAAGACAGCAGACTTTCCCGAGCAGCCTTGCAGAAAACCTTCTGTAGTTATCGCACGTGGTCCTTCTGACCCTTGGGATGAACAGAATTGTGAGTCAGCCAGCTGACAAGCATCCAACCACTGGTGAGTTAGTCCACGGGCAAAAAGACTTCTCCTCATCATCTTTCCTTTTCTGATTGCTATTTTAGTGCCATGGAAACCTGTGGTAACATATATCAAAACCTTCAGCAAATTCCCTGGAGTTCTCGCCTTCCGGTATATGCAGGAAATGTAGGAAAATAGTGGTAAATTAACATCTCCATAAAGATGGGACAGATGTAAGCGCTTCCTTGCTGTGTATATCACAAGAAAAAAACTCAAGACAAGTCATTCCCTGATCTTCCATATATAGGGGATGTTTGAAGCTAATGGAAATAAAAAAAAATTTCAGTCCACTAAGTTTAATTTTCAAATTCTGTATTAGAATCATAGAAAGTTTTGGGTTGGAAGGGACCCCTAGAGGTCATCTAGTCCAACCCCCCCACAGCGAGCAGGGACACCGCTAACTAGATCAGGTTGCTCAGCTATTATCAGTATTAGCTACACTTTGTATTCTGACAATGGATGAGCTTGAATTAAGTTTCACAGGCTGTGTTGGCATTGCCCTTTTGGACAGCCTGCCAGTAGCAGTCTCCAGGTCATTCCCAGAAGCGCTGTTGATGGCACTGTGCAAGTAACCAAGCTGGTACATCAAAGAAAACCTCACGAGAGAGGCACAGACAAGAGAACAGGAATAGCCTTGAAGTACAAATATTCCCTGGGCTGCATGGTCCTCATTGCTTCCCACTATCCAGGACTACCTGTTTTCCCCATCCCTTCTAGCCTGCCCTGACTCTTCCTTTGCGTAGTCCCACACTGCTGGATGGAGGTGGGCAAGGTGGTACATGGCCCCACGAAACTCAGGCATTAGAAACACAACTCAGAGCAGTCTGGCTGTCCCAGGATGGCATGGCCACCTTTCCTATGCAGGTGGGAACCTCATGAACCCTCTTACGCATCTGTGGCTGTGCCTTGCCTATTTCTCCATTCCAGAGCTGGCCTGCACCAGAGCCTGCATGTGCCTTGCTCCATGCAAACTCTGTTTCCCCAGAATGATTGGGAAAGTAGGCTGGCAAGCTATTTTGTAGGTCAGGTGGCACAGAGACAGGAATCAGGCTTGGAAGGCATCTGCAGAGCTGGCAAAGCCAAAGGTGGGTTGGTCTGGCACCTGTGCTGTGCTTATTTCTTGCTCCATCCTTCCTCAGTGCCCACCAGCCTGAGGCCAGCTGGGCTGTAGGTGCCATTTTTCATACAGGCATTTTACCCTCCGCTGTTAATCTTGAGAAGGGTAAAGTGAAGACATGTAATGATGTGTTGGAACTGGTGGCAGAAGAGGAAGAATTTCATCTGAAAGACCTACCACAAGGTGGCACGCTGTGCTCAGGGGCACACAGTGCAGCTCTCACCAGACACAACCTCATCTGAGCCCTGCGCTACCTGCCAAGAAGGTACCTGTCTACTTCATTCAGCCTTTGTAAGCAGGTCACAGTTCACATTATGTTCCTATAAAAATTTCTGGAACAGTTGATCAGTAGCCGTAAATAAATTAGACATAATGTATGTGCATCACATATAAGGTGGAAAATCCATCAGGAAGAAAACCATTTAAGGTTATGGCAACTTAACGACCTAGTAGAACAACTCAGTAATTAATGATTATCAAATAACTTGTACACATTAATATAAAGCATGCCTGCAGTTGGCCTGGGATTACTACTTTAATATTAATGTCTGAGGCTCAGAAGTACAGGTGGCTTTGGCATGTCGCTGGCTTCCAGGAGAAGGCAGAAGCCTTCTTGTGAAAGGCAGCCAGCACAGCAGGACTAAATAACCAAGGGCTGCTCCTGCAGCTCTGTAAGACTGGTTCTTGGCAGGTCCCTCTAGTGGGTAGAAGTCATTTGACCACAGAGGATGTTCTCAGCTTGTACTGCTAGGCCACCTGCAGGAGCAACAGCCTAAGGCAATGCTGAACACATTTTGCTGTACGACTTCATCAGTTCTTGAGACCCTGTCAAAGTAGCTACATCAGCAAAATATTTTTCTCCTTGGAAGACCTTTGCTATCACGCAGCTGTCATTTAACTGTACAGGATCAGAGAAGTAGGGGAAATAAAGAGACAAAATACACACCACTATTTTTGACTGATAATACAACTCAGCCTTGAAGTATCTAATATTTCACCTGAATTATAAATGTGGTAAGAATACCAAAACAAGGAAATGCAACAGTTAAAATTCACCTCTATCCACCCTCAGAATTATTTTTATCATAACACACCATCTCCTAATGGATGAAATGCTCTGGTATAGTTTTTACTACATCATTCCGTTCCAACCCAGGCAATGGTGGTGTCTGTGACAGCAGTCTCCTTCCTACCGCATACCATCGGAGGGTTTTCTTTGGGGCCGTTACCTCTGGTTTGGCTTGTTGTTAGTATATCTAGCACTACTTTTCAGCAATCACTTATTTAATTTATTTTCCCCTGCTGGGGAAAAATCTCATGCTTGCTTAGCAGTTTATCTCTGAAGGACTTTACAAAGCTGTAAAGCATTAAAGCCTTACACTAACGGAATGAGGATTTATAGAAGAGGCATAGTATGTACGTGAACTAATCCGACAGGTACCCAACCGGGAGACAGGAGAAATGAGGGTTGTGGGCAGTGTGCAAGAAGGGTGCCTCTGGCGAAAAGAGAATGGAAAACAGCAAGTTACCTGTGCAGATTGGTTAGTTTCCACCCGGTATTTTTTTTTGCTGCTTCTTTTTACAGCTTGGGATTCAAAAGAAAAAATACATGCCATACAATCACCAGCACAAATACTTCTTCATCAGTGAGTATCTCCATTCTCATGCAATACCACGAGGGGTACTAATACGGCTTGTAGATCTTGCTTTTGACCCGTAGGACTCGCAGAACTAAGGTGCCTGCATCAAAGAACGTAATAATCGGTTTGCATCTAATTTTTGGAGGAGTTGAAGACCTGACTGGATAAAACCGTGAGTAACCTTGTCTGACCTCACAGCTGATGCTACTCTGAGATCCTGAGGTCCTTTTCAGCCTGAATTATCACACAATCCTATGTGAGACCAGGTTTCTGTGCCCTTGTTCACTTGAAACACATTAATTTGGTTTGAGAATTTTTAACCAAATGGCTTAAGTTTGCTGCAGGGTAGAAAAAGTAGGGGGGTGTGCTTATCCCAGGTCATCTTAAAACTGTATTGCTTTGCAAAAAATAAGTCTACATCTGTGGACAGAGAAAAAGATAAAGACTCTTAATTCAGTAATTAAGGAAGTTGCCTGGGAGAGTGAGATGAGGGCTCCAGGGACTGTTTACATTAACCGTATAACTTATGGCTAATAAAGTGCATCAACAGAGAAGAGGAAAAATTCAGAATTTCTCTGCTGTTGGTGCCCTGATCTCTAGGTTCTCAGTCCTGCTCTCATCTTCCCACCTTAGTGAAGCTTTATTCCTTTTGCAAAGCAGCACAATTTCAACACGGGACAAAGACATATCACCTCTTGCATCTCTCCAGAATAGTCAGAAGTCTGCTGCTTAGGATGCTTACCTAAAAGTGGGCGGTATGAATTTAAACCCTAAAACCCAGCCAAAATGGGCACTTTTAAGGTGTGATCCATTTGACCGTTTCTTTCCCTTGATCTCTCAGGGCAGCAGTAACTGCACTCCAGCACTGGCTCTTCTCAAGCAGTTGGACAGAACTAGCAAGGTTAGTTCAGATGGGCATACCCCAGTTAGTCCAGATGGGCATATCCCAGATACGCAACTCCAAGATGCCTACTTCAGGAAGGTGATCCCATCCCAGATCTTCCACAGTGCCTCTGAGTTACAATGTCATACCACATCTTTCAGCAGTATTCAAATTTAAATACTAGTCTGTGGGGGTTTTTTATTGTCTTGTTTTTTAAGTGCAAGTAAGATGTCCATTTGGAAGGCTGAGCTCAAGTTCTTCCAACCCAAAATCCCTGGTAGGCGAGGGGTTTTGTATAGATTCCCGTTGTTCCCCTACTGAACTGCTGAGTGTGGAGCCAGATAAGCTTTGAGGCTGCGGGAGTCACTTCTCAAAATACTCCTCTGTCAATGTTCCCCAGAAGCTTAAAACAAAATCTCGGGTTTGTAAGCACTAGCAGATTAATGGACAGACCTAGACATGTTTAGAGGCACTAATATAGTGCCATAACATAGTATATATAGTGTATATATATAGTATACTAACCAGTGCCAGGCAGTTGCTTTCTTGCAAGGTGGTTACTGTGATACTCAAAAGGATTACTAAGTTTCTGAGGTCTTGTCCTCCTTGTTTTTCAGGATTCTACACACCCCTTCTTGTTTTCCCTCTTTTCTAAAAGAAGCCACGGTCACAGCTCTCCATGAGGAAACAGAAGGCAATACTACCTGTGTTGACAGGTGACTTTAGAAGTAGCAGGCTGTCACGCTGAAGAGCAGGAACCGTCCTCAGTCAAGCTTCAGAGAGCTTCTTGTCTTACCTTTGTTTCACCTCTTGAGGTCAGCAGGCTCCCAGATTGCTTACTGTCTGCGCTGATGCATACTGCTATCAGTATGTATCACAAATGTATGTATCAGTATGCAGCACAAAATGCTGCAGCCCTAAAACTTCTTGGAATATTCTCCATATTGAGTAGCTGTTCAGGGATCCTTTGCTTCCGATTTGATTATCTGTCATTCAGTCCATGACATGACCAGTGACAATGAATTCTCCCTCTGCTCCTGTTTCCCACCTGCCACACGTTTTATATTGCATACACAAAAAGGTACTGGGCGGTAAGTGTTGCTACTTGAGCAACCAAGAAGGGGTCAGTTGTGGGCCTTCAACCTTTGTTCTGAACATGGAGCCAGCTTCTGTCCAGAGCTCAGTCCCTGCTGTGTGACACTGTATGCCGTTCACATACGTCTAATATATGACGGTCAGTTTGCTGCAGTATTTTCAGTGGCTCTGCATACTTTCTGCTAAGCCCGTTACGTTCCCCAGCTCAAAAGCAAGCAACAGGCTGTTTGGCTTGACTGCTTTACCTCATTCGCAGAACCACGAAGTGTACTGTCTCCTTTGGTCCGGGAAACAAGTTGGAAGGTCCACAGTGGTCAGGAATGGGAGGATGCGGATTTATAGGAATGCAGTATGCATACACTTGGCGTTACTTCCTATGCCAGGCCACCAGAATTAGTGCTTCATTTGTCCTCCTCTTGCGTGTGTTATGCATACGGGAAGATGGAGCAACTTCCAGCCAAAAATGAGATGGTTCGTCTAGCACTTAGTTCACTGGGCAATGATTTGATAAGTGTTCAACTCCTGTTTCTGAATGCATAGTCATTGTTAATATATCTACTTACTGGGCGTGAATGTTCAGATTCATCTCTATTATAGCAACTTGTAAAAAACAAAAAAAAACAGTGTTATTAGCTTGTGTTAACTTGGATTTCTCCAGGTGATTCAATTTAGCAAAAACCTATAAAAGCAGAATGTGCTCTCTTGCACATATAACATGAAGTTTAGAAAAAGACTTCAGTGAATGTAATTCATAATGATTTTCTTTTCTTGTTGTCTCTGGTTTTGGTAGGACTTGGCCTGGATGCTGACCTGCTATATCAGATTCTTTTTTACTTCTGGATCATTATTAGAAATAAAGAGTCTCCTGGCATATTATTTTATACTCAGGTGCTATCTCTTTAGAAGGTTCTTCAGCCTTACTCTATGTGTTCTTTCCATCTGTGGCTGCCTGCCTTTCTTTGCCTTCGCTTATCTTTCCGTGTTCTCCTTTGCCACCTAATTTTTTGCTTAGTTTTTTAATTCTGTAAAGTTAAACTAAGACTCTTCTGCTTAATTACCAGTTCAAGTTCTATGTTGCCACATTGGCTCTGGCAGCAAAGACACTTCACCGAGTGCTGAGCAATTTGAGAAATGCTCACCTTACAAAACATCCAGTGCTTTGGGTGTTGGGTCTGCTTCTGGTCAGAGAAAGAGAACGTTTAACAGAAACTGCTTAGCCTGGGCTTGCAAATGCCCAGGCGTTAGCCCGCAGCATCGGCTTGAACGAACACCACGCTCTCCACTTGCATCATTTTACTGACTTTAACCAGTCTGGTCCTTGGCTACAGATAAAACAAGATGAATACCAGGCTACGTCAGCTTTATAACAAAACATATGAAGTAATCATAGGTTTCATAAGGAAGTATGAAATTTCCAGGTTTTGGAAGTTCTTCCCAGTGCTGAATTAGCAAGGCTGGTGTGCAGCCATGTGTTTGTAAGTCCGGCTATGCTGTTATTTCAATGCCTCATCGTTGACTTGCTTATCTGTTACTGAATTCTGGCCTCTTGTCTGATTGCATAGGATGCTGGAGAGCAGCTGGTTTGTCTGGGTTTCACAGAGGAACCATATCCCTATGGATATTTACTACAACAACAATTTGGACTGGGTCTCTACTCAGGTAAAATATTTTCCATTCTTATGAATTTTGGCCATACAGGTACAAATTCCAACCATGAGACAAGCAAGTTCTCTCTATTGCATTCGGGGTGAAAACCTGTTGGTAACTGGAGCAAGTTCTCTCTATTGCATTCGGGGTGAAAACCTGTTGGTAACTGGGACGTGAAGGTTAATAGGACAATGGGATTCAGTTATGGTAACAGGAAAGGAGGACAGCAATGTCAAGGTCATGGGCAATCTAAAAGCAAAGCTAGGTCCCAGCTCTATTTCCTAAACATTCCCTCCTCCACACTCATTGCATCATTCTGTCTTGGACCTTTTCCGCTTATGCAGAGATGGACGTTTGTGTCCTGCTCTTGCTGAGCAATTTCACACCAGTAGAACGCCAGCATCGTGTCCCCTCTTTGCAGAGAGACTTCTTGGAGTCCAGCAGTCAAGTCCGACCACCGCCATCTCTGCTTTTTCTGCAGACGTAGGTTTGAGAAGACCCAGGAGGAACTTGTGACTGTCTGTTCACGTGTATTACCCACGGGAGCACAGAGCCAACTCCTAGTTTTCCCACTGTCCATGTTAGCCAGTCTGTGTACATCTGGTCCACAAAGCTGAAGGAGGATTGTGATCCCTGGCTTGAGGTAGCTCAGCTTAGGCTAAAAAACACCCAATAGAACAGCGTAGCACAGCATACTGTGCTCTTTTAGACAAATGAGGAAGGCCGCAGTCCCCAGTCTGTACTGACTTTGCTTTCCTTTCCTTTCCCCTCCTCTAGCTCCAGGCAACACGCAACGTTGAGCAGTCTCTGTTCAATGAGTAGTTTACTGGGCATCTGAACTTCCAGATTGCACATCAGTGAGTACAAACCCCAAGAGCGAATTTTCTTCCCTCGTTTTTGAAAAAAATTTTTTCTTCTCTGCTTTTTTTTCCCCTCTTCTCTTTTCTTTCTCCCTATTCTTCTTTGCTCTGAATTCTACAAACAGTTGTGGGGCACCAATGAGTTTGGCTTTAAAAAGACTGAAAACCCTAAAGAGAATCATAATCTAATTCAAAACCTTTGCTGGACCCACAGGAAGGTGAGAATGGCTAACAAAAATTGAACACGGGCAGGACCTGTGAAACCACACAGACAGCAACAGAGCCTATCCAAAGTAGTAGCTCGTAAGCATTTGTGGAAATGTTGAGGCACTCTATTTATCATCTGACGCAGTAGTTTAAACCCACTTATAGTGACTACTGACACTATTACTCTAGTGACTGAGATATGCAGCTGGAAGACGGGCTCTTCTCCTTTTCTGTGCTATGGAGATGGCTACTTCTGGAGAAAGGGGACCGGGGGGGTAGTTTCTGCCAGTTTATAGAATCCCTTAATTTAGAGAACTGTCTCTTTGGAGATGCTAGACACAACCGTGGAAAATAACGGAGGGGGAAAGCGAGAAAGTCTTGCAAGTTATTTGTGCTAAAAGCACACCAAGGGGAAAGAAGAGCCAGGAGCACCTCAAGACCCTACTCAGAGTGAGATGGGCAATCCCTGGGAAGTAGTAATTAATGTGAACATGTGAAAGGTAATATTTCCTATATAGCACTGGAAAAGAATCTGTCTGTCGCCAGTTCACAGCCTATTCCCCACAATGCCAAGACACAACTACTGAAAGGTGGCTCCTCTGGTGACGTCTTTGTGTGCCAAATACAGCACTGAGTACCAATGCAGGCCACTGCTCACAGCTTTGGCAGACATTGTACAGTAAGTAACAACACACTGGCAAAACATTGCAGAAGGATGTAGGAGGGACTGGAATCCTAAGAACAAGAGTTGGCTTGTCCTCCTCTTACAAATTAACACATAGCAACCCTCATTCCCCTTGTCCCCACCAGCACTCCCCTAAGCAACCCTGCATAACATGGCCTCTTGTGCTCGCTCTTTCTCTCTCAGCTTTCTTTCTCTTTCTGTCTCTGAAGAATTCAGGAGAGCTCTGGCTTGATGCCTACCTACACAAATAAGACGACAAGGCTTGATGGTACCATTCATAGCCTGCCACATCTTTGCATTCCCAGCAAGCTGAGGAGCAGAGACCACAAGGGACTCCATGGTAGAAGAAAGTGGATAAGAACTAAAGGATATGATTCCAATAGATATGAAATTACCTGAATTTTACTTACTTACACCCTTTCCTGGTGTTTTGGTTCAGATAGGTTAAGAGTGGATAGGGTAAGCAGGAGATGACTGGTTAGAATAGGAGAAACTCTTTGCTAGTTGTGTCTGAGTAAATACGGCCAAGAGCATTTCTGAGCCCGAGTATGTACTCAAGCCAGACTATGGACTGGAGCAGCTGCACATACTTAACTTCATGTCACAGTCCTCTGACCAGTTTTTTTAGGTACTCCTCATGAGGAGGATTTAATGCTTAATAGAACATTTGCTTATTTGAAGTAATTTGAAATTGTACAGGATTTGAATTAAGACGGTGTTCTCGCAATGCACTTAAATCATAATAAATTATGATACACTACATATCCCACTTAGAGTACAGCAACTGCAGTATGCAGTTGAATAACAACATAAAGGCGTTTCCCATTACCGTTCTCTAGAGCATCCTCACTGTCACAATGCCAGGCATCCCCAGTTGTCAGCAAGAAATACACAGGTTGAAACCAGCCCACCGCTCTCTTCAAAGCTTCTTTATTCATTGTTTGGTTTTTGTACTTGGAGTTTGTTTTCGTACTTGGAGTTGGGCTGAGCTATGTGTACACTCCCCATGCTGGTCTGGCTGAGTTGTTTATAACCATGAGGTCTCCACTGTCGGGTGTGTGTGCCCCATAGTCCTCTTAAACACTTCATGCCTGTACTACTTCATGCAACATCCTTTGCCTTCACTTCTCAAAGCTGCTACTATAATACCAGAACTGTATTTCACTGTGTTAATAGACACCCATATCTCATTCTACATGGAGTAACTACTTGGTACTGCTATCTGTATAAGACTATGATCATACTATAAAAAGATAAACCAGATGTAAAATAAATTAGCCATAGACATTTGGTCAAACAGAAAAGTTGCTGTTGCAACCAAAACAAACAAAACAAAGCTGCAGACAGGCCAGTAAAAGACCAGACTGAGGAAGCCTGACAAGTGTTGGTTCTGAGGCTTTGCAAATGCAACACAAAGTCGAGCTACTATCTGGCTCCACATAGTTCATATAAATCATAAACCCATTATGTTCACTAAATTGCTGTTATAATCGGTAGAACCAAGTTCAGAATTTCTGCAGTCGAAGAACATGCAGTGAACTTCCTAATGGGGAACAGGTTTATTTCTTCATTACACTCTGAATCTGTGAGTGAGCTGTACTCACCTGGAGCCTGAGGCTTGCAGGCGCTGCTGAGCATGACTTTTCTGGCAGGCTGCGTTTCTCAGCTCCTCAGGCTTGCCTCCAAGTCTGCGGTGTTTGACTGCACCTTGCCCAGATCCTGGTTGTACGTGAAGTCACAGCAGGTAGGGTCACTTGCTTAGAGAATGCCAGGGCTCTACCAAAAAGTACAGAACAATAAGCTAATGCCTAAGATAGTTCCACAAATAAAAAAAATATTATTTATTAGTGTCATAGGTTCATAGTATAAAAGCAGATCTAATACATACACAAGCTATGTTACTATAAGTGTACCCCTAAAACTAGTTTTGCCCTGTTGTAAGTCTGTATTTCTTTGTCAGGGACAAACAGTTCTACACGTGGTTGTTACATTTAGCTTACAGAGCCATTGCTGTCTAAAACAAAGGCACCCACTCTGTTTGGGTGGTCAATCACTCCATCGCCCTCCCTGGATCCTCCACGGCATGGAGCCGCTGTTAGCTGCTCTTCGGAGCATTCCTTGTCTGGCTGTGTGTTTCTTTCATCTGTCATATCGCACAAACCTGATCCAAGCTCTTTAATGAATAAAATAGTAATTTTTCTTCTGGCCGCCTTTTAGAAAGATTTTTTGAGGAATTCTAGGGAAGGGAGCATTAGTAAGTAGCAAAACAGTGAAAGTCAGCTGCTATTAGTAGTAGAAAATACTCAGATCAGTTTTTTCTAGCCCATAGTTATATTGACAGTTGTTAGCCATAAAGCTAAAAATAATAGTGGTATTATCCACTAGTATACATGAGCAATAGACCTAGAAGTAACACAACTCAGTTCTGGGAACTGAGCACTCTCAATCACACGTGGATTGTTCCTTAAAATTTGCTAGGAAGATATAATCTTGGTTTCATTTTTTTAAGGAGTGCACTGGGAGAAAAAAAGATCACTCGTATTTTCTTCTCTTTAATAAGGAGGCAGCACCAGAACAGACATTGTATCTAGGACACAGCTATGCTATAGTTCTCTCTCGATAGAGAAGCTGTGATTACTGGGACTAAGGGTGACAATACACTTCTGGTCTACATTTTACCCCATACAAAAGAAACTCACTATGCATTTCAAGTTGCTTATCCTGGGGTGTGAGGAGGGTGTGTGTATTTGTATGCAAGCCTCTACATGAATTCCATCTTCACTTCTGCATCTGGAAAGCCAGCTGAGAGGACTCTAGAGGACACCAAAAGTGAAAAATAGATCTGGGGTAAACTGAAAAATGCACAGAGGGCTCTGGGTCTGCTCTCTGCTGCTTTATCCAGCTCCTCAGGGGCAGGTGGCCAGTGCCAGCCAGGCAGGGCCAGAAGAGGTTAGCATGAGGGATTGGCATCGCAAGGTGCCTGCATTCACCAAAGACACTTGGAGACACATGGAGAACATCTGTATGTACTCTTCAACCATCCAAAAATGTGCATGGATGCCCGTCCTGCCCTTTAGACGGCTCTAGGTGATGCCTGAAGACACCAAAAGGCACTCACAAAGCCATGGTGCACACCAGTGGGCCCTTGTAGACCACTGCAGGTCAATTAGCTCTAGGGTTAACATCAAGATAAGGATTAGAGTAACAGTTAAATTTAGTGTAGGGTTTCAGAGTTATCGTGAGGCATCAGGTCAGCCAGAGCCCAGGTCCAAACTGGACACTGGCCTGCTAGGGCTCCCACATAGAAGTGGTAGGGAAGGTAGGAAACATCAGCTTAACCAAAAAGCTTTTGAAGCAGATCCAATAACAGCCGGACTGCTGAGGCTTCTGTGCTTCCCAGTGCGACACCTGCACCATGATGGAGGAGGAAGGGTGAGCACTCTCACCATCGGCTAGGGAACTCATTCTTTTCTTTTTTCTTATAGATGCATGAATTAAGAGTTATGGGTTAAAAGTTATGAAATCTTATGACCTCAGTGGTGAATAAGTGAATTCATGTGACAGAACAGTCTAAGCAACAGGAGTGAGCCCGTTTGTCATATTTTTTTGTCATATTTATTAATAAGCTCATGAAATAAAGCTTAAATCACAGAGTACATTGTCCTGTAATGCTGAGAGATACCAACAGACCATGACAGGCGCTAACCCTAACAGGCCCGAAGCGAACCCCTAATCCTAATGGCCCCAACCCTAAACATAACTCGAACCCTAATAGGCCCTAACCATAACACTAACCCTAAACCTAAGCCTTACCTTAACGGCTCTAATCCTAATATTAATAAGCCCTAACCCAAATACCAATAGACCCTAACCCCTACCCTAAGCCTAATGTCTGTAAGCCTAACCATAACACTAATAGGCTATAACACTTAGCATAACTCTAACCCTAACGACCCTAGCATAGGCACTAACTCGAACCCTAATGGCCCTAACCTGAACCCCAATAGTCCCTAAGACTAACGCTAAGCCTAACCCCAACCCTAACAGGCCCTAAACCTGAACCTAACCCTAACCTTAACCCTAATGGGTCTAACACTAAACCTAGCCCATTGAAATGGTGAGATTTGAGGATTTTTTGACTAAATGAAATAAAATGCTTTATTTCCTATGCCTTGGTACATAGCGGGGAGTTTATATTACGACTTTTGGAGCTCATTCCTGCTGTCTAGTTCCAGAATTCACATCAAGTTTCTAAGCATCCTAGGAAGTTTTGGGGAGCAGTAAGCTTCCCTGATTTGCGGTGAGGTTTACAGCTCTGGAAAGGAACCTTAGAGTTTGAACTACAAAGAAAATCAGGTGAGGGAGGTGGGACAAGAAAGCAGGGACAAGGGTAGCGCTGGGTAGTTGCTTATGCAAGTTTGGCTTGCAGGAACAACAGCCACGTGAACGCCCCCTGAAGCAAAGCTGCTCTTGCTCCAGGCGACATCCTGGCTGCTTTTTAAATGGGCACCACACAGGTTGAGTGCCAGCCACTTGGACTCCAGCACCGGATGTGTACTGTAAGGGGACAGGAGGACAGGATCCAGGGTCAAGGTTTTAAGTGAGACACAGATTTCGCGTGTCAAAGCTTACCAAGGCAAGGTTTATTAAGCTCAAACTTAAGGCAGTTTTGAGAGTTCAAGAGTGAACTGGATTACCTGATTTTGGCTCTGCCAGGCACAGCATGAGTCAGAGAAAGGGGCTGATCGATGTACTTTTAATGACCCTTGAGAGAAGGCAATATCTCTCCGTTAATTAGTAAGAATATGCTCTTTTTCTGAGGTGAGTACCATAGCGAGTACATACTCAGACCCTGAAAGAAAAGACTAACTTTTGGAAAGGGGACTTTGGGAATACAAAAGAAAAAGTCAACTGAGTATCAGCCATTAAGACCACTTTCTTACAGTAATAAAAGGGATGAGGTTAATAAATAGAGATCTCACTTGGTAAAAAGAAAGACAGAAGAAAGCCTCTGATTAGATAATAAACGGACTTTGTATTGTTTGTGCAATGATTGAGTTATATGCATCATGCTCAGCACTGATTTTTACTTAAAACCTTTAACCCAGTACAGTCAGCCAGAGCACGTAAAGGATTTGTTATTAAACCATTTTCTATCTTGGAAAACGTGCAATTATGTTTAGAGGTTAACAGCACAAAGTACAATTCCCAAACCATGGGAGTGAATGAAGCGATTCCTGAAAATTCGGTGGGAGAAGTAAGGAGTGAAGCAGGTCTCAGAATGCTGTCAGTTATTCACTAACACATTTCCATTATTTTAAAAAGCCTTTTAAAATTACCTTAAGTAGTCTTTGAAAATAATTTCCTTGTGTAGATGGGAGGCCTGATTTTGAAGACCAGCACTTGATTTTTGGACCTTCGACATCACTGGGCTTCTAGTGCAGTTTGCATTCAGGACCCCTGTGAGTCAAAATGCAGTAAAAAAACCCAAAACAATAAAGAGCTGCAAATATTTTCATTAGTTGAGGAACCAACAGTGTGCAAACGAGGAAAGGTGGGCAACGTTGAGCAAGACTGAGATGAAGGGCTGTGGATAAATGTGAAATAAAGCCTCAGCAACACGGATCGATGCCAGAGTAAACAGGAGGAGGTGTCAAATTTTCCCCAGGTGTCTTCGACCAATCTTATCAGTCTAGTAGGTAGTATAGGTTTAGATGAAAGGCTGCCTGTTATTACCTCAGGAAAATATTTAACGGCTTGGTGAGATTTTACAAAGAAGATAATATCACTGAGAGGGCCAAAGAAGGAAACAAACACAAATTAGTTACACAACCCAACAGAAAAGCATTAAAAAAAAAAAATGACTCTTATGTAAAGAGGTTATGGTACATGAAAACAGAGCGGAAGTAAAATTAGCATCACCACTCAAGTATCTTCTCTAAATGTGAAGAACAATGGAAATAATAGAAAATACTGAGTTATTCTAAAGTACAGCCTTTATTCCTGCAACGCTGAAATGCAAATTCTATTCTTTTCCAATGGTCGTATCTTGAAATCAGAGGTCCAGGACAGAGCTTCCACTGGAAAGAATACTGAAAGTTTGAATTTAAAATGCAGTATTTTTTCTGATAAATTCTCTCTGGAAAAGGGCATGTTTTAAGAAATATCAGCATGCATGACAAATTTCATTTTATATATGGCACCTCCTATTAATAGCTAGATATTAAGTAAATGAAATAAGCACATTCATTGTCTTCTGTGTTATAAAGCTGAATGGGAAATCATAAAAAAATCTGTCAGCATTTCAATAGATACAGCCTTTTGTTTACAGATGTTAGCGAAAATTTTTATACTATAATCACACTTTATTTCATGGCAATGTTGAAACTATTCCTCACCCTGCAGTCTTCACCAACTTGTACATACACACCTATCAGATGCGTGACTTCACCAAAAAAAGCTTCTAACTTATTTGGTTTAAATCTAAAGAAAGAGCAGCATTTAGGAAAAGTAATGAGTGTCAAAAGCACCTTGAACTCTGCCCATATGCAATAAGTAAACTAGGGAAAATGAGCAGAGATTTCTTCATCCTTGCTTTTCCAACTTCACAGAGTCAAGGGCATTGCCAGGAACATGCAGACAATACAAAAGCTACGATTAGGCAGAGCTACATCATTTCATCTCCTTAGTATGTGCCAATTTTGATTTTCCCCCTCATCTCAAGCTACAGAAGAAAGGACACCAGACTTACCACCTTATTTAACTGGGTTTAACAGAAAGATTTGAGGAAAAAAATGTGAGCAAGGCAAAAATCTGTTAGACTTCTGTTAAAGATTACATCTTCAGGCAAGCGTTGCACAAGTGAAAGCAGCACTGGCTTGGCCAGCTGGCTGCTTCAGCAGAGCTGGCTGGGAACAGGTCGTGCAGACCTCTGCTCAGGCAGGGCATCAGCTGCGCGCCATTTGGGCAGACAGTCGCTAAAGGAGTCAATAAAAGATGATGTTTGACCAAACAGGCAATTTACCCTGCAGATTTACCTTTGATCTATTATATCAGGACAATGCTAACATGAAGAAATAATATGTTTAATTGAGTTGTTTTCCAAAAGTGAGGAGGAACCAAAAAGAAAGCTGGACATGATCTTCAAGGGTGAAAGAACTGCAGCAGACTGGATAAAGCGAGCCAAGAGATGGGAGTTTGGGTTCAGGTCTCCCAGCGGTGTCTTGTCTCCTAGGTACCCTCACCCTCTCATAGTCTTACAAACCAACACAGTTCATGTATAGAAACAGAGATACCAACTTCCAGAAGAACTCAGTTACCTGCTTCTTCACTCATTTCTGATGGCAACGCCAGCAGCATCCGTGAGTGAAAGCCGCACTTAAGGCTGAAAGCTCGCCCAGCTACCACCCCCGGGAAGGCTGCCGCAGGGCATTTTTTACTTTCATTGTGTTTGGGGAGTGTTGCAACTGCAGCTTAGTCTGTAAACAGCATCTCCCATCATCATTATTCCTCAATAATTCTTACAACATACATGCCCAAGGTCAAGTGAAGATTCCTGAGACTTCAGTGTAGAAAATAGGAGAGAGTTGATTCTTCTCCAGCTATTTGTTTGTAGAAGAGTATCCACTTGTGTGTCAGTGCTGTTGCTGCCAATTCCGAATCAACAATCACTGTGAGACAAGGTTTTACTGCACTGGAAAAAAAAAAAAAAAAAAAAAAAAAAA